>Ga0137382_10001344_pt1 | contig 10802 bp, 13 predicted proteins | sample SagtaG_15_FD_104816 | JGI IMG/M metagenome (GOLD analysis project Ga0137382, IMG submission 104816) | Vadose zone soil microbial communities from Sagehorn Ranch, Mendocino, California, USA - Sage2_R_20_16 metaG | ecosystem: Environmental > Terrestrial > Soil > Vadose zone | place: USA... | reverse complement strand
GGAAGTAGGCATGCAGCTCTTCGCCACACTGCGACCGGCGGATCTTGTTGCGAGAGCCACGACTTTCAAGGCCAACCCCCGCATCAAGCGAGTCGTCTTCATTTGTACTCCCCATCGCGGCAGCAAAATGGCGTCAGGCGGCATCGGCTCATTTGCCATAAAGTTGATATCGCTTCCGGTCGACCTTGTCACCACGATAAAAAGCGAGATCCCTGAGGAAACGCTGAGGAAGATGAACAATGGCCGGCTCCCGAACAGCGTCAGCAACCTTGCGCCAAAGGCGGCGTAACTCGCGGTTCTGAACAAGCAGTCAATCCAGGCGCCCTACCACTCGATCATCGGTAATCGCGGTAAGCCGGGACCGCTCGCGGACAGTAGTGACGGCGTCGTGCCCTACTGGAGCTCGCATCTGAACGGTGCGCAGTCCGAGAAGATCGTTCCGGGTCCGCACGGTGCGTGCGAACTGCCGGAAACTATTGCCGAGCTTGACCGAATTCTGCGTTTACATCTGAAATCCACCAGTCGCCGAAGCAACGGCACATTAGCCGCTCGCGATTGATGGCAGCGATTAGGCTGATCCTGGTTGTCCCGCTGGCCAGCATTGCTATCGCGTGGGCATTTGGCGCGGCATGGTATGACGCTCCATTCGGGGCGGGCAATCGGATTGCGGCCGCACTGGTCGCGACCAGTTTGCTCATGGTCCTCCTATTTGTTAGGCCATTTTTGCGAAAGTTTCTCATCTTCCTCGTGCTCTTTGCCGGAGTGCTCACCTGGTGGCTGACGCTTTCTCCCACAAACGATAGCGACTGGCAGCCGGACGTGGCCAAGCAAGCATGGGCCGACACTCAAGGCGACGAAGTAACATTTCACAACGTACGAAACTGCGACTACCGGACCGAGACCGACTACACGCCGCGTTGGGAGACGCGCACCGTCCGCATCTCGCAGATCACCGGCATCGATCTCGCGATTAATTACTGGGGCTCGCCCTGGATCGCGCATCCCATCGTCAGCTTCCAATTTGCTGACGCGCCGCCGCTCTGCTTCTCGATCGAGATTCGCAAGAAGCTTGGCCAAACCTACTCGACTATCGGCGGGCTCTACCGGCAGTTCGAACTCATTTACATCGTGGCCGATGAGCGCGACGTGATCCGTCTGCGCACAAACTATCGCAAAGAGGATGTCTATCTTTATCGTACGACTGTTTCGCCAGCGCAGGCGCGCCAACGATTTCTTGAATACATCAATTCCCTCAACACCCTCCGGACTACCCCGCGTTGGTATAACGCAATCACCACCAACTGCACCACGAGCATCCGCACACAGCATCCACGCAATGAGCGCGTGCCCTGGGATTGGCGGATCCTGCTCAATGGCAAAGGCGACGAACTGATGTATGAGCGCACTGTCATCGTGACCGGCGGATTTTCGTTTGCAGAGCTAAAGAGCCGAAGCCTGATCAACGCACGCGCTCGCGCCGCCAACGACTCTCCTGATTTCTCAAACCTGATCAGGAAAGATCTGCCTTTCACAATTCCATCCAATGCGTCACGGCAATAGCGCCATTCGGGGTCATATGAGAATTCTTAACAGTTCGCGAGGAATCGCGGTACTCGCGCTTTCTGTTACTCGCGATGCGCGCGTGGTCTCGTCTCAGCACCATCATCAGCTGACACTTGACGCAGAGTTTTTTGGTTCCTCGTCGAGCAAAATCGGACCTTACAAGCTGACTGGTTGGAGAAGCTGGAACTGGAGCAAAGTTTGAGGATTGACGACTGTCGTGCCGGCGGTATGTCCATAATGCGCCTGGCGCGCGGTTTGCGGTGGACCGTGCGGTGCGACGGGGCTCGTCTTCAGTGCGACCTTGCGTCCGTTCATTGAAACAGACGTTAGCTCTACAGCGAGCGGCTCGGACCTGCGCGGATTACGACGAGAAGAGCTGACTTTCCCAAATGCTTTTGTTCCAGCTTTCAATAGAACGTGCCCCTTGACCGAAACGTCCTGAGCGATCTTTGCCTCGAAGCTGCTGCCCACGCCGTCCTGCGAAGTGATCAGACTAACTGTGGTTACTGGGATCGTCGTTCCAGCGGGGATTGTAGCGGCGTTCGCAGATGAAGCGGCAACACAACCGCAGATTACAGCGATGACTGAACTGCTCTTTATTAGCTTCATAATGACTCCCAAGGTTGGTGTTTGGATTTTTCAAGCAGGTGTCTCGTAAGGTGGCTCGTCTGTTGCGATCGGGGTGACCTGCAGCGGCGGATTGATCATCTGGAAGACAACGGCTGCGATCACGCCGGCGGCGAAATTTGCCACCAGATAGATCCAGATGTTCGCCCAATCGGAAATGCCGAGAATACTAATGCCCAAAGCAACCGCCGGATTGAATGCGCCACCCGAAATATCACCGACGGCAAACGCGCCGGTCATGACGGTCATGCCGATCGCCAGGCCGTAGAACGAGTTTCCTGACGTGCCTTCAGCCGTAGCCGAATTCAACACCACATACACGAGCGCGAATGTGAAAAGAAATTCCGCAAGCAACGCGGCGCCAACGTGCGGCGCGATGGGAGTCACAGCCACACCCGCACGTAAAAACTTACTCACAAGCAACGCAGCGACGGCAGCACCGGCGAACTGTGCGATCCAGTACGGCACTGCGTCGGCCGCTTGCAGCTTACCACGTATCAAGATACCGACTGTCACTGCCGGATTGTAATGTCCGCCAGAAATATGCCCGCCGGCGTAAACCATCACCATCAGCGCCGCGCCGATCGCCAGTGGCGCGATGACTCCCGCGCCAGCGCCAATTCCCGTGCAGCCAATCGTTAGGACAAGGAAGAATGTTCCGATGAATTCGGCGATATACTTGTTCATGATTCAATTCTTACCCGACACAGGTTGTAAAAAGCAAGACACATCGGCAATAAGACTTTGGTCCTATCCCGAAAAAAGAAAATGGCAGTGCCGATACAAGATCCTGAACGCGAGAAACTGCTTTGTCTAAGCGACGATTGCGCCCTTCAAATCTGCTTCAGTCGCTCGAGAGGAAGGTCTAACCATTCCGCAGCTTCGGCGCGATCCCGGAAAACACGCACTTTGATCGGCGAGCCTTGAGTCAGCAAGGCATGCAGCCGCGCGTAATGAATCATTGTCGAATCGGCAGCAAGAATCGCTGACTTCACCGGCGGGTGCCCAGCGTAGGAAAGCCGTCGACAGAGAGAGACTTGAATGACGTATTTAAAATTAAGTTCCACTTCATCGGCTGCCAGACCGTCCAAAAATCGATTGAACGGCTGCTGCAGCTTGGCTTCGAGATCTTCGAGAACAGACACAACCTTTTTAACAGCCGCCTCGTCGATCACACCATGCGGTCGATAGGTGAGGAGACGAATGTCTTCGTCAAACTCGATGTCAGGTAACAGTTTCATCGCTTCTTAACAGCAGATCCTTTTTTGGTTGACTGCCGGTCTCATCTGTCGCTCGCGAGGAATTTTCGACGAGCCGTTCCAGCGGGACACCGAGCCATTTCGCGGCGTCTTGTCGTTGTCGAAATATCCGAACGTTGATGGGGGAATCCTCAGTGATTATGGCATGCAATTGAAAATAGTGGCCGATGGTAGAGTCAGTCGCTAGAATCGCCGATTTCACCGGCGGGCGATCGGCGTACGTCAAGACTCGGTACAGAGAGACCTGAATCACATATTGGTAATTCAACTCCACTCGATCGATTGCCGACGTGTCTGAGAACCGGTTGAACGGCTCCTTTAGCTTTGCCTCGTGGTCTGCGAGAACGCTAACAGCTCTGCTGACCGAAGCTTGATCCATTAAACCGCTTGGCCTGTAAATGAACAGACGAATGTCTTCATGAAATTCGATGTCAGCCGGAAGAGTCATTACGCGTTACTTTTGTTCGGGCGATTTTTAAGGTCATCTCTTTTGAATCGGCCGCCAAGCGCGAATATCAGAGTTCAATTCAATGAGCCGTGTAGCCGCCGTCGATCACAAACGTCTGGCCGACGGCGAACGAGGCATGGTCCGAACAAAGAAATAGAACCATGCCTGCTATTTCTGCCGGCTCAGACACGCGGCCAATCGGCGTGTTCGCGATGAAATGCGCGCTCACATTTGGATCATCGAACCATGCCTTGGTCATTGCGGTATTCACTAGCCCGGGTGCCAGCGCGTTAATGCGAATACCTTGATTTGCGGATTCGACGGCAGCCGCTTTGGACAATCCGATGACTCCGTGTTTGGCGGCGACATAGGCGCTGATTCCCGGCTCGGCGACCACGCCGGCGATTGACGCGTTATTCACGATCGCGCCGGCGCCGCTTTGCAGCATGTGCGGGATCTCGTACTTCATGCACAGAAATACGCCCTTTAGATCGACAGCCAACGTGTTGTCGAAAGTCACTCGTCCATCTCAACGAGCCTTGAGGTCGGGGGCAGAACACCGGCATTGTTGAACGCGCAATGCAATCCGCCGTAGGTCTTGACCGCTGTCGCAATCAGATTCTTCACATCGTCCTCATCGCTGACCTCAGTCCTCATAAAAATCGCTTCACCCGCGTCGCGTTTGATCGTCTCGACTGTTTCCGACCCAACAGGATCGACATCGCCGATCACAACATTCGCCCCGCTTTGCGCAAAGACCAGCGCGGTCGCGCGACCAATCCCTCGACTCCCGCCCGTGACAAGCGCGACTTTACCTGAAAAATCGAATGTAACCTTGGGCACGCTCAGAACTTCAAGCTCGCAGTGAAGTTAAACCCGTCTCCTTCAACAGCTCTGCTCAGATCGAAGTCGTAGATCCAGCGCAGTAAAATCGAGATGACTCTTACCCAGTTTTGTCGAATAAGTGATGCCTGTTGTCAGGTAAAAAATAATTTCGCGGATGAGACGGAGAGATTATTTTCGGGTCCTCCTTCATCACTCATAATTGCGTAGGAAAGAACGAAGGCGTTGCGAGAAGCTGGACAATCGCAAGATCACGTTTGAGGATGTGTCCCTTGCCGCCAACAACTGGTGCTGTTTGAATCGAAACTTACGTCTTTAGCATTAAGCGTTTCACCACCAGAAAGCTCGCGGACCCCAAGCTCCGTACCAACCAAATGCGGCTGCACGGTCCATCTCCGCTGCCATGTAGTAGTTTTGGGCAATCTGCTGCTGAACCGCCAACTCGTGGTAACGCTGGTATTCCTGTTCCCGGCCGATGTAAGCCACGCCCGCTTTCTCGTCTTTGTAAACGTAAAAGGTTCTTCCTTTCACGGTAGCGCGATGGACTTGGTACGGTGGCAGGGCGGCATAGATTTGCTGTTGCTGGGGCGTTTGCGGCGTTCGCACGCGGAAGCCCGCCGCCGACAACAGCGATGTTGTGTTTCCTGATCCCATCTCGGCACAGCCCCCCGTAAGTAAAGCGGCAGCCGCGGCAGCGAAGATTAGAATCACTTTCGTCTTAGTGTCTTTGATTTTCATTATTTGAATCTGCCGTTTTCGTTTTAAATCGGAAAGACTTTTCCGCGTCGCCAAGATTAAGATGGGCGGCAGCGATTGAGAAATCAGACCTAAGTCTAACATCCGGTAACCCATGGGCGCGCGACGCGCCTCACGCAGCAGTGATCGCGCGTGCCTTACGAGAGTGATACTTTCAACACCGAACAATCATCAGTTGGCGGCGAGCCGTGGAGATGTTCCAGCGTGCGATTACGAATCTCGGCGACACTCCGTCCTTTGCTAGCCGGCGCGATAAGAAAGTCCACGAGGCTGGCCAGAGGATCGCGATCGTATTTTCGGCGAGTCTCAAACACACCATCGGAGAAAAGATATAGCTCAGTTGGAAAACGCAGAGCGATCTCCACAGTCGGGTATTTGGCATTTGCGAAGCAACCAACGGGGGGACCACTGGCCGGCAAGGTTGGGTTTTCAGATTGCGCAGCGCGAATGGCCGCGGGAGGATGGCCTCCGCCAGCGTAACGTAGCGTTCCGGTGGCAAAATCCGCGATGCCATACCAGATGGTGAAATACAGGCGATCGTGCGATTGCGAAAAATAAGCGCGATTAAGTGCGCGCAGCACGGCACCAGGATCGCTCCAATCAGTGTTAGCAAGGCCGCACGTACGCAGCGTGTCGATGATGGAAACTGCCAGTAATGCGGATTTCACTCCGTGACCGGAAACGTCGAGCAGATAAAACGCGAAGCGATCCGAATCCATCCAGTGATAACCGAGTCCATCGCCGCCGAGCTGCGCGGATGTGGTCATGAACCAGTCAGCCGAGAGTCGCTGCTCGATGACAGGGCGGGGCAAGAGCGAAAGCACATAATCCACGGCGCCCGCTAACTCCGCATTCAATGCGTCCTGTGTGGTGCGCAGTATGTCGTATGCCTGCGCGATTTCCTGCGCGCGTTGTTCTGCTGCGACCTTGGCCACGCGCAGTTGCTCGACCGCGCGTGCTCGTTCAATGACTATTCCTGCCAAATGCGTGGCCATGCGGATTAACTCCCGGTCGTGAGCGCTGGGTTCGTGGGGATGACGATAGTACATCGCAACAGTTCCAAGCAGCGCAGGATCGCTGGAAAAAACTGGCGTCGAACAGCAAGCGCCGAGCCCGAACTTCGCGGCGAGTTCAACGTAATTAGCCCAATGAAGATCGCTGGCGATGTCTGTCGCAAACACCGGCTCACGCTTGTAAGCAGCGCTTCCGCACGAGCCAACACACGCACCGATGCCGATGCCGTCCACGATTCTATTGTATTCCTCCGGCATGCTGGGAGCCGCTCCGTGGCGCAGGCATTGTGCCGCCTCGTCAAAGACCAGCACCGTGCACATCATTCCGTCACATGATTGCGCTTCGACGCCGCGGACCAACACATCGAGCACCGTCGCCAGCGATGCACCGGAGGCGATCTTCGCCAATACTCGTTTCTCGTTTGCGAGCGCGTCCTGCGCGCGCTTGCGCTGCGTTATATCGCGAAGGCTCCATACACGGCCAACGTTTCGTTGCTTGATCAGTTGAATTGCCGAATTGCGCTCGAAAACGCGGCCGTCTTTCAACTGCAATACATCAAAAGTTTCGGGCGCAGACGACGCGACAATCTCATTGATACGCGCCAGATACGCAGCCGGGTCTTTCAATTGCGAACTGATGTAATTCCACAACTCGCTGGCATGAGCTGATACCGGGATGTGAGGCGGAATTCCCCAGAGCTTGACGTACTTCTCATTAAATTCTCGCACATAGTTCGCTTCATCAGTCACAAGGATAGCGTCTGTCGTTGACTCGAGTGTGGCATGAACCATCGCTAGCGCCGTGGCCAGCTCATCGGGAGTGTGTTCGCCGTCTGCCGGTTTCTGATCGTCTTCAGGGACTTGGACGCTCGCGCCTTCTTCCTCTGCGCGTGCGCTGGTTGAAACAACGTTTGGCGAAATCCCGTGTTCTTTCATCGAGTTGATGGCACGCTCAGCCCTGAGCGTCGCAATACAGCTGAGTCATATCGCGAAACTGGTAAAGATGAAAGGAAAACCGAAACGCTTTCTGGCTTAACAAGCAGCGACGGTGGTCACTTTGCCGCCGTCTGCGACGGCGATTTCACGCAGCGAAAACCGAGATGATTCGTGCCGGTGTTGACTTCGCCTTTGCCGCGCGTTCCGACGATGTAGCGCGAGCAATAGTGTTCATTGCAAAGAAATGAGCCGCCGCGATGAACGCGTTTCTTCTCGTTAGGCTCAGCCGGATCAAATGGTGAGTCCGGCCCTTGTGGGTTGCGCGCCAATCCGCCTTTTTCGGCCAGCGTCTCGTAGTAATCTGGCCGATACCAATCGCTGCACCATTCCCATACGTTGCCGGCCATCTCGTAAAGCCCATAGCGATTCGGTGGAAACGATTTCACCGGCGCGATTCCGGCGTAACCGTCTTCGCCCGCATCTTTCACCGGAAATTCTCCCTGCCACGTGTTGGCCATCCATTTGCCGTCGGGCCGGAATTCATCGCCCCACACGTACATCTTTCCTGAGAGGCCAGCGCGCGCCGCAAATTCAAACTCCGCTTCGGTTGGCAAACGTTTGCCTGCCCATTTTGCGTAAGCTTCAGCATCAGGGTACGCAATGTGCACCACCGGATAGTTCTCTTTGCCTTTAATATCGCTTTGCGGACCGAGCGGGTGACGCCAGTTCGCGCCTTTGATGTAGCTCCACCATTGATAATGATTGTTGAGCGGAACTTCGTGATCGGTCGGCGCGAAAACGACTGCACCTGCCACGAGATTCTCCTCCGGTGCGGTCGGGAATTCTTCTTTTGTGGGCTTGCGTTCAGCAATTGTGACGTAATTCGTCGCTTTGACGAACCTCTCAAACTGCGCATTGGTCACCGGAGTCGCATCCATCCAAAAAGCGTCTACGTACACACGGTGCACAGGCTGTGAGTCATTCGAAGCCATCGGCATTGCATGACTTCCTTCGCCACCTACCGCCGCGCCCATGGAGAATTCGCCGCCGGCAATCCACACCATCCCTTCGGGCGCTTTGCTGGGAGGCGGATTTTTGTTCGCGTGAGTTGGTTGAAACTGCTCTGGGTCCGAGAACGCGATTGCTTTGCTCAAAACAAGTATGATGCAAAGCGTTACGCTTTTTCTGGTACAATCAGTCATTTTATTTTTTTGTATTATTAGGTGTTGCAGCAATCATAGCCGCGAATCCGGAATTACAATGTCTTCTGCTTTCCGTCTCTCGAAGAGTGGGAGTCATCAAAAATAATAAACGACCGTGAGGCCGAGCTGAAATCTTCTTGTTCCGCTACTGAGTGGCTTTTCTATTGTAGCGCTCAGCACAACGGGCACCTTAAGGCGCTTCGCTATGCCTGCAGTTAGAGTGTGAGCCCATCGATCGCCATTGTTGAAATCCAGCACTGTCCGATATTTCGCACTTACGGACCAGTGCTGCGGAAGAATGAAGGTGGCCGGCACAGCCATGTCGAGATAACTCTGCGGACGAACATTATCTTCTTCGGCGATCGAACGGTTGTACTCGGCATTGGCGGTCAAGCTGAACCAGTGGGTGAAATCGTGGGCAACTCCCCAGCCCCACTTCAATCGCCACACGTTTTCTGCAAAAGCTGGATCTGAAGCCGTATCGGCATGAAGTTCAATGCCACCAGCGGTCCTCCACTTATCATTCAAACGAAATGCCGTGCCTGTGCCAAATTCCACGTCGCCCAGACCTCCCGTATCACGGTGACCTGATCCCCGATCAGTTCTGTCATACACAAAGGGTAACGTGAAACGTATCGCCCAGTCCTGGCAATCACTGACACGCCAGGCCCACAACCCGGTGAATGTCCAATTCGCCCTTTCAGCGCCATCCTTGAATTGGTCCCACTCTGATTCCAATGACACGTGAGTTACGAGCAAAGTGGGATCATTTAATTGTTTCAATTCGTCTGCCTTTGTCGGCTTAGGCAGTGGTTCAGCTTCAAGTCGCTTATCGTACGTAAGTAATAGGAGTGTAACGATGCAGAACACCGGGATAACACGCATGGGACCAGTGAACATGATCGGCAGCACGAGCTACAACACGGACTAGGCTCTTGATCGACTTAAATTTAGCTCGTTTGTTTCGATAGATGATCCAACGTCCTTATCATCGGTTCACTGGGAATCCGCACTACGCCGGCAAATGGGTAGTCGAGCTCGAGGATGATAAACACAGCGCACCCGACGGAGAACGCACCGGCGAGCAGGGCCAGAGTGCTTGTGGTGTTCGGGGGCGCCAGAATAGCAAAGCCGAGGAAGATCACCACAAGCCATATTACCAGTGCAACCAGCAACGGCCTCGAAAGCGACGAAACCGCCTGCGCCTGCACCAGAGACCGAAGCTCCGCCAATTGGATCATCAGCGTGACTGCCTCGGCCTTAAGGGCACGTTGCGCGTCATCCATCGGCGCCAGCTGACTAATCGCAGCGTAAACTGCGTCGCCCATCTGCTCGTTGGGGTCCAGCGTGGCCGGCCGACGTCCGTCTGGCGGCCAGGTACGCCGGACTCCTTCGGTGACCGAATCGCGAAGTGCACGGCGCGCGGCATCTGTTTGTTTTCCGTAAAGCACAAGTATGCGATCCAGCAAAGCGATTTTGGCAGACATTTGGATCACTTCGCTTCGCGCGGTGTCGAAAGAATTTTTCGCTGAACTAACAAGGAGTCCCAGGAGTATCGCTGTCATCGTCGCAACAAGTCCAAGTGCAAGTTTGACGGCGTCTTTGGAGTCCGTGCTCAGGTGCTCAGCCGGAATGAGCCGGCGCAGACGCGCTCCGACTAGAATCACACCCACCAGACCTCCAAAAAGAATTGCTGCAATAATGATGATCATTCCGATTTTCCCGCGCGATTATTCACAATCTAAACCCTGAGACGAGAACCCATGATGTAACGCTTTACCGTTATTTTGCCGCGGAACAGCACTGCACTGCGAGGCAGGTGCAGCTCGCACCCAGAATCAACTCATGTTTATCGTAACTACGACCAGTTCGTTAGGTCTTTACAGGCTTGTCCTTTTGCGCAACGAGAATCTGGAAGTTCGGAGGGCTCTGGGTGCTCGGATCTACCGGTCTGTCTGTGAAGATGAGTGTCGCGCCGGGTGTGATGACTTCTTTTGCCTTATCCAGGAACGCAGCTGGCAGGCCGCTTTTCTGCGATGCCAAAAAAATGTTCTCACTCGATTTGCTCTCGCCCGTGGATGTCACTTCCGCCCACCGGAGGTGTCCTTCCGAATCCGTGCCCTGAAGCGCGCTAAAGACCAAGTCTTTCAGAGGC
>Ga0137382_10001342_pt1 | contig 10831 bp, 11 predicted proteins | sample SagtaG_15_FD_104816 | JGI IMG/M metagenome (GOLD analysis project Ga0137382, IMG submission 104816) | Vadose zone soil microbial communities from Sagehorn Ranch, Mendocino, California, USA - Sage2_R_20_16 metaG | ecosystem: Environmental > Terrestrial > Soil > Vadose zone | place: USA... | reverse complement strand
CGCGGAGGTGGGGTGTACATGGCAAGTTCTCGTCACTCACGTCTTCATGGCCGGGCTCGTCCCGGCCAACTCGCTTGCTCGAACATAAAGACGTGGATGCCCGGGACAAGCCCGGCATGACGTCCCACGAAAAAGGCCCCGGCAAAACCGGGGCCCTCGATCTCGGCACGATCAAATCAGCGCGAATAGAATTCGACGATCAGATGCGGCTCCATCTGGACCGGGAAGGGCACGTCCGACAAAGCGGGGATGCGGGCGAACTTCGCCGTCAACTTGGAATGATCGACTTCGAGGAAATCGGGCACGTCGCGTTCGGCAAGCTGAATGGCTTCCAGAACGGGGGTGAGCTGTTTCGAGGATTCCTTGACCTCGACCAAATCGCCGACCTTCACCTTGAAGCTCGGGATATTGACGCGGCGGCCGTTCACCTTGACGTGGCCGTGATTGATGAACTGGCGCGCGGCAAACATGGTGGCCACGAATTTGGCGCGATACACCACGGTGTCGAGCCGGCGCTCGAGCAGGCCGATCAGGTTTTCGCCGGTATCGCCCTTCATCCGCCCGGCCTCGACATAGATGCCATGGAACTGGCGTTCCGAGATGTTGGCGTAATAGCCCTTGAGCTTCTGCTTGGCGCGCAGCTGCACGCCGAAGTCGGAGAGCTTTCCTTTGCGGCGCTGGCCGTGCTGGCCGGGACCGTATTCCCTGCGGTTTACGGGACTCTTCGGGCGGCCCCAGATATTCTGGCCCATGCGGCGATCGATCTTGTATTTCGCCTCACTGCGCTTTGCCATCGCGTCCTCTTTTTCAAGTTCGGTTTTGAGGAAACGCGCCCTCCTGTGCGCCGGGAAATTCCCGGAGCCGACAGGCCCGCCCCTTAAAGCTTGAAGGGATGGACCACGGGTCGCGAAACGCATCGCGGGCCGAAACCGGCCCGCGAGCAGGCGGTTTCTAGGGAGAAACGGCCGTCCTGTCAATGAAAACGGCCCTGGTTCGAGAGGGCGACAGGACTGTCATTCCGGGCTGGATACCCAACACAACCGACCGCTGGGCCGACGAACGAAGTCGGGGCCTAGCATCGATGCCTATTCCAGCGCAATCGCCTTGATTTTGCTTGGTATTTGGGCGCTATCCCGTAGCTTTTGAAGTCATGGGGATGCATCCGGGCGCGGGCTGACATAGCTTTTGGTCATGTCGCAAGATGCCCCGCCAATGAATGACGACCAAAGTCCGCTGACGACACTCATTTCGTGCGTCGACTGTGCGAAGACCATGCGAATTGAGAAGATTGACCCCGACGGCAAGGGCCGGGACATGATTCAATATCGGTGCGATTGTTGCGGTCGGATCGAACGGCTGCGTCTTATTCGCCGAACCTGGCCCTCGGCGCGACAAACGAGAAGGTGACACAAAGCGGATTTCAGTGCGGCCGTTCGCGCGGGCGGTGGCCCGAACGCCGGTGCATCCGGAAGGGGCCACGAGGCAAAACGGCCCCACCGGGGACCGCCTCAGACCGGTAGGTGGAGTGCCGAGCGGCAGGAAAGGCCCGGCACGCAACCCTGCCGATTTGTTCCTCTACCCCAAAACTATTATTGCGCGAACGATCTGTTGCTCCGCCCGTTGAATCGTCGGGCGAGGAGCGAAATGGAATATCGCGGCAAACAATACAACGTTGTCCAAGGCATCGGGCCTGATTCCTGGCGATGGACGGTTCACCTTGACGAAAAGACAATCAAATCGGGGCAGGCCACCTCGCGGGCGGCCGCCATGAATAGCGTCGTGTGGCTGATCGACAAGGCGTTGAAGCCCAAAAAGGAAAACCCGGAGGCTCCCTCCGGCGAAATGTTCTAATTCCAGAACACGAGTGTCCGACGTCTGCTCTGGGATATCCAGGGTGCCCAAGTTTATTTTTTCATTTGTCCGGAACCGAACCCCGACTTTGGCGTAGAGGAGTTGGCGCCTTGAAGGCGGAGGGGGGCAATGGCATTGGAAGATCAACTATTCATTTTGGTCGTCGAAGACAACGAAGAGATACAGACCATTGTCGAAGACGCGCTCACCGAGGGCGGCTTTGAACCGGCGGTCGCTCCGTCAGGCGAAGAGGCGGTGACCCTGCTGCGGGGACACAGGGGCAAATATCGCGCACTGGTGGCCGACATCGTTCTGCGCGGCAGGATAGATGGCTGGGAAGTCGCCCAGCGAGCGAGAGAGATCGACCCGGATTTTCCCGTTATCTACATGACCGGCGTCAAAGCCGATCAATGGCCCTCGCGGGGCGTTCCAAACAGTGTCCTCATGGAAAAGCCGTTCGCTCCGGCGCAGCTTGTCACCGCCGTTTCCCAGCTTCTCAATGGCGGGCCGCCAGCATCCTGAAGCCGGCGCGGCCTCACCTTTCGGGTTCTCATCGCTGTGCTCTCGACAAACATTGGGCGACACGATGACTGATCAGCATCAGGTGCATTCGATAATTGCCACCGCAATCTGTGATGCTCTGAAAAAGAACCCGGATCATCGAATGAATACCGAGGAAGCTAAACAAGTTGCGAAATGCATCGTTGAGACGCTAACCGACGCCGGCCTGCAGATGGTGCCGCTCAGCAACAACTGAGTGAGCGCGGTTGGACGGCGCGATCAATTCCAAAAATTTTCAGCACCTTGGCCCGGTTCAGCGCTTGATGCCGTCAAGACTCGCAGCGATCCCGCGCTGGAACAGCGACCAGTCGAAGCCGAGCGCGAGCCCCAGATAACCGCGCTCGATCATCTGATTGGCCTGTTCCGGCGTGCGCGCCACCCCACCGATCGGGACCCCGCTTTTGAGGATGCCGGCCTCGGCGCGCGCCATCAGCGCCAGCACCTCGGGGTCGTCGGCGCGGCCGCGCTTGTCGATCGAGGTTGCGAGGTCGCCGGGTCCGATCACCGCCATGTCGATGCCGGGCGTCGCCATGATCTCGTCGATGCGGTTGACCGCCTCGACATGCTCGATGGTGATCATGCAGATCATGTCATCGTCCGCGGTCGCCATATAATCGGGCATCGAGACGCCGCAGCGAAATGGCGCGTGAAACGGGCCCCAGAGCCGGTCGCCGCGCGGCGGATAGCGCACGCTGCGGACGGCCCTTTCGGCATCCTCGCGGCTGCAGATCATCGGAAAATTGATGCCGAGAGCGCCGATATCCATCGGCGCTTTCGCAAGCCAGGGCTCGTTGGCCGCGATCCGCGCCAGCGGTATGCAGGATGTCCCTGACGTCGCTGTTATCATTGCGTGCGCGGAGCCAAGGTCGATCGGACCGTGCTCGAGATCGACGACGATCCAGTCGAATCCCGAGCGGGCCATGATCTGCACGGTCTGAATGCTGGGAATGGTCGCGATCGCTCCGAATGTCGGACGTCCTTCCCGCCACAGCTTGCGGAGACGGTTGAGCGGTTGAGGCGTCGCCGGGGTCAAATCCAAAGCTCCGTTTCGATCGCGAGAATGCCGATTGGTTCGAAAGCTACCAGCGCGGCGAGATGTCGAAAAGATCAAGCTGCATTCACGCCGGGACGCGGCCGCCGAAAAACGGCATCAACGCCCGGCTCAGCGTGTGCCGCCGTCCGGAAGTGAAAATCATCTCGGCGCCGGCATGATCGGCTTCGCTGCCGGCGGCCCTGAGCAGATCGGTAACGCGGCGGGCAATCGCGGGCGCCGGATCGATCCAGTCCACCGGCCATGGCGCCAGCCGGCGGAACCGATCCATCAGCAATGGATAATGGGTGCAGGCGAGCACGATGGTGTCGGTGCGCGCCGGATCGTTCCTGCCCTCTCCAATAAAGCATGGCGCGAGCTCGGCCGATATCTTGAGATCGTTGACCTCGACGCCGCTCAAAGCCGCCTCCGCCAGCGAAGCGAGCTGCGCCGAGCCCACCAGCGTTACTTCGCAGCCTTGCGCGAAATCACGGATCAGCGCCTTGGTGTATTCGCGCTTGACGGTGCCCTTGGTGCCGAGCACCGACACGCGTCTTGTCTTTGAACTTGCGCAAGCCGGCTTGATCGCCGGCACCGTCCCGACAAAGGGTACCTTGTATTCGGCGCGAAGCTGCGACATCACCAGCGTCGAGGCGGTGTTGCAGGCGATCACCACCAGATCCGGGGCATGCGCGGCAATCAATTCACCGATCAACGGCACCACGCGCGCGATGATCCGGTCCTCGGCGTGATGGCCGTAGGGAAAGAACGCATCGTCCGCGACATAAATGTAATGCGCGTCGGGGCGGGTCCGGACGATTTCACGCAATACCGTGAGCCCGCCAAGGCCGGAATCGAACACCAGAATCGTCGGAGGTGATGCCACGCCGCAATCCTAGCCGCTGCCGGGTTACCATTCGATTGTCATTGCAGCCCCGTGAGGCATGCGCGGCCCGCTTCCCGCGTCAGCTTTCCCCGAACACGCGCTTGAAGATGGTATCGACGTGCTTGAGGTGATAGCCGAGGTCGAACTGCTCGGATATCTCGGCGTCGCTGAGATACTTCTTTACCTCGGCGTCCTTTTTTAGCAGCGTCTGAAAGTCGCCTTCGCCGCGCCACACCGGCATGGCGTTGCGCTGCACGAGCTTGTAGGCGTCCTCACGGCTACAGCCTTTTTGCGTCAGCGCGATCAGCACTCGCTGCGAATGAACGAGGCCGCCGAGGCGGTCGAGGTTCTTCCGCATGTTTTCAGGGTAAACCAACAGCTTGTCGATCAGGCCGGCGAGGCGGTTAAGGGCAAAATCCAGCGTCACCGTCGCGTCGGGCGCGATCATGCGCTCGGCGGAAGAATGCGAGATGTCGCGCTCGTGCCAGAGCACGACATTCTCCATGGCCGGCGTCACATAGGCGCGCACCATGCGCGACAGGCCGGTAAGATTTTCCGACAGCACCGGGTTGCGCTTGTGCGGCATCGCCGACGAACCCTTCTGGCCCTCGGAGAAGAATTCCTCCGCCTCCAGCACCTCGGTGCGCTGCAAGTGCCGGATCTCGGTGGCGAGGCGCTCGACCGAGGATGCGATCACGCCGAGGGTTGCAAAATACATCGCGTGGCGGTCGCGCGGTATCACCTGGGTCGAGATCGGCTCTGGCTTAAGTCCCATCGCTTTTGCGACATGGGCTTCGACGCTCGGATCGATCTGCGCGAAGGTGCCGACCGCGCCCGAGATCGCGCAGGTCGCGACTTCCTTGCGGGCAGTCAGGAGGCGGGCGCGGGCGCGTGAAAATTCCGCATAGGCGTAGGCGAGCTTCAGCCCGAACGTCACCGGCTCGGCATGGATGCCGTGGGAGCGGCCGATGGTCGGCGTCATCTTGTGCTCGAAAGCGCGCTTCTTCAGCGCCGCCAGCACCTTGTCGATGTCCTCGACAAGCAGGTCCGCGGCGCGAGTGAGCTGCACGTTGAGGCAGGTGTCGAGCACGTCGGAGGAGGTCATGCCCTGGTGCACGAAGCGCGCCTCCGGGCCGACGATTTCCGCCAGATGGGTGAGGAAGGCGATAACGTCGTGCCTGGTTTCGCGTTCGATCTCGTCGATCCGCGCGACATCGAAGGTGACGTCGCGGGCCTTGGCCCAGATCGCCCTCGCGGCCTCTTTGGGAATGACGCCAAGTTCCGCCAGCGCATCCGCCGCATGCGCCTCGATTTCGAACCAGATCTTGAAGCGGGTTTGGGCCTCCCAGATCGAGGCCATTTCCGGGCGGGCGTAGCGGGAAATCATCGACGACTCTTGTAAAAAGGGGCTCACGCAGCGCTTTAGCAGAGCGGCGGAGGGGAGACAAACCGGCCGCAGGGCAGGGCCGACGGCCACAGTGTCCGGCACCGGCCGCTCGATCACGAACTATTGACTGACAGATATTGAAATCTGTTACCCGGATGTCCTATATCCGATGTGACGCCGTTGCGTGAGGCGTCCCTTGGCTCGTTGGCCATCCGACCGCGAGCCCCGGACGTGCAGAGGACTACACCATGACGATCGAAATTCTTTATCTGACCCATCAACTCCAGCGCTGGATCAACAGGCGCGTGGCCCGGCATCTTGCCGCGCAGGCGGCGAGGCTGAGCCGCTAAACAGTACCGAACAACGAAAGGCAGATGGTGCGCGCATGAACGAAACCGTGGTTCTGACCCCGGAGCGGATTCTCGAGGTCACCGAGGACGTGCTGCGCCGCTTCGGGCTGGCCAAGGCCACCGTCGTCGATGTCGCCCGCGCGCTCGATGTCAGCCACGGCAGCGTCTACCGCCATTTTCCGAGCAAGGCTTCGCTGCGCGAAGCGGTAGCAAAGCGCTGGCTCGATCGCGCCAACGCGCCGCTTGCGAAGATCGCCGAAGCGTCCGGGCCCGCGCCCGCCAGGTTGGAGCGCTGGCTGCGTACCATGTTTGCGATCAAGCACAAGAAGGTTTCCGACGATCCCGAGATGTTCGCGACCTATCTGGCGCTGGCGCAAGAGGCGTGCAAGGTGGTGAAGGCGCATAAGGATCGTCTGGTCGACCAGATCGCGCACATTCTGGCTGATGGCGTCAAGCAGGGCGTGTTCCAGGTCGGCGACGTCAACGCTTCGGCGCGCGCGATTTTTGACGCCACCAGCCGCTTCCATCATCCCGCCCATGCCGAGGAATGGAGCGATCCGCAGCTCGCAGCGCGGATCGACGCCCTGCTGGCTCTGTTGCTCAAGAGTCTGGAAGCCCCGCGCAAGCGCTAATGGTTTAAGTCCGACGCTCGATAACAGCGCCGCCACCGGCTCCGCTATCCGCGGATCGCTGCATTGGCCTTCTCGGCGGCGGCGGTCATTGCACTCTTCGCCGATTTCGCTCCGGAGACCACTTCATTGACACCGATCATGAAGGCGTCCTGGATGGGTCTCGATTGCGGATGGAAAAGGATCGCCTTGGCGCGGTCGACATCGGCATTTTGCAAGTTGGTAAGCGCCGCGGCGGCGGCTTGTGGGCCGAACGCCTTCTTGAAGCCCTCGCTCGACCAGGCCGACAGACGCGTCGTCGCCAACCCGGACGCGGCCGTCTGCAACGACGTCGGCTTACTTGTCGCCCACAGCAGGAACAGGAACGTCGCCCGTTTGTTTTGCGATCTGGAATTGATGCACGCCTGCCAGTGCGACATGAAGGGGACGGGTGAGCGACCGTCGGCATGGGGAAAGGCGGCAAAGGCTGCCTGCTTGGCGACGCGGCTGTTCGCCGGATCCGAAATGTCCTTGGCAAGGACGCTGCTGTCGATCGCCATGGCGGTCCTGCCCTGAACGAAGTCGTTCAACACATGGTACCATTCATAGCTGCCGACGCCGACGGGCCCCGCTTGGCGAAGGGTCTCTCCGTAGATCGCGACGGCTGCGATCGCCTCGGGGCTAGCGAAGGCGGCCTGGTTGTCCTTGACCATGTGCCCGCCATACGAAAATACGTAGCTCATGGCCGCCGGGGACGAGTTGCCGCCGGCCTGGGCCCGCATGGCGATCCCCGACATCTCGTTGGTCTTGACCGCCTTGGCGGTCGCAAGCAGCTCGTCGAAAGTCTGAGGAACCGACAGGTTCTTGGCTGCCAACGCATCGCTGTTAACGAACAAGGTCACCGCCTCGGAAGTAATCGGGAAGGCGTAGCGTTCGCCGTTCGACCAGACCGGAAAGGCTCCGGCCGTCTTGAGGAGGTCGTTCTCGTCGTACCAGCCGAGATCGGTTAGCAACCTGTCGGAATAATGGGCATTCAGTGGCTCGAGCCATCCCGCCGAGATGCCCTGGCCATAAGTCAGGAACATGAAGACGTCAGGCGTTCTACTGCCGCCGGCGAGCTTGATCGGCAGGGCACCCAGGAATGCGGTCTCCAACTGGAAATCGGTGACGACGCTAATGCCGGTGAGCTTGGTGAACTGCGGCAAGAGCGCGGCGATGGCGTTCGACCAAGGATGGATCGCGCCCGCAAGCGTGATCGTCTGGCCGGAGAATTGTTTCCAGTCAATCGCAGCGCTGGCATACATCGCCGCGGCTTCCTCTGCGAAGCTCCATCGCGGCCACGTCGCCACGCCCGAGAGTGTTGCTCCGGCAGCGCCCAATCCCTTGACGAAAGTGCGCCGGCTGGCTGGCACTCGACTGTTCAGCGACTTTTCCCCCAGCGCCATGTCGGTGCTCCTTTTGTGGCAATCAATCACAACACGGCAGGTCGGACGCTCTCGCAAGACGAATGGATAGACCCCGGAAGCAGCGAAACCTGCTCGCTTGAAATTGTCAGGGCTCCTGTCTCGCCTAGGCGGAATGGTCCGTGTGTTCTACTATTCTATCAATACTCTGGCGTCCGCACCAGAAGACGTGCGGGTCGCGCTCGCATGGAAGGGCCGAGTATATGCCGTTCGCCGCGTCACGCCCGTCCTCGCGGTGGTTCGCTCATCCGCTGATCTTGGGGGTCGCGGTGCTTCTAATGCTGGTTGCGGCAAGCGGGTTCCTGGGCGTGCGGTATTGGCAACAGCGGCAGGCGGCAAGCCGCGCGGTCGAGCATAGCCGCCAGGTGCTCGATACGCTCGATCGGCTGCGGGCGAATATTGCCGACCTGGACACCGAAAGACGCGGGTATCTATTGACCCTGGACCCGGCATATCTCAAGCCCTACGGCATCTCTGACGAAAGCGTGCGACGGGAGAGCGAGGCGCTTCAAGCTCTCGTGGCGGACGATCCGTTGCAGAGCCTTCGTGCCGCACATCTAGCGCTGACCGTTGCGGCAAAGCTGCGCGAGATTGACGAGATCGTCAAGACGGCGCGCACGTCCAAGGTGGATCCGGCGCTGGCGACGATTGGCACCATGGGCGAAATCCGATCGCAAATCGACCAGATGATAGATAACGAGCGCTTCCTGCTTGCGGATTGGGAGACGCGCGCCGACGCGCTCGAACAAAGCAAGACGAGGCTGATCGCTTCGGCGGTCGCCATTGTCACCGTTTTCGCCGGGGGCGCCTTGGCGCTCGCACGGCTCGAAGCACGACGGCGACGGAAAGCGACCGAGGAGAACGTTCAACTCCACAGCGATCTTGAGGAGCGCGAAAAGAAGATCCGGCACCTGGTCGACGCCAACATCATTGGGATCATTATCTGGAATCTCGAAGGTCGTTTTCTTGAGGCCAATGACGCGTTTCTCCGCATGACGGGATACGACCGAGAGGATCTTGCCTCGGGTCGCGTGAACCGAACGGACCTGACGCCAGCGGAATGGCGCGAGGCAGACCAACGCTCCCTAGCAGAGGTGAGGGCGATCGGAAGTACCCAGCCGTATGAAAAAGAGTACTTCCGCAAAGACGGCAGCCGCGTGCCGGTTCTGATCGGCGGCGCGCTTTTCGAATGGAAACGAGACGAAGGCGTTGCCTTTGTCGTTGACATGACCGACCGCAAGCGGGCGGAAGCAGAGGCTCGCGAAAGCGAGCGGCGCTATCGCGAGACCCTGATGGAGCTCGCGCACGCCAATCGCGTCACCACGATGGGGCAGCTGACGGCCTCGATCGCCCATGAGGTCAACCAGCCGATCGCCGCGACTGTCATCAATGCTGAGGCCGCCTTGCGCTGGCTGGGCGCTCAACCGCCCGATCTCGAGGAGGTTCGCGAGGCCCTCGGCCTTATCGTCGAGGACGGCACGCGAGCCGGCAATGTCATCGGCGGGATCCGGGCCCTCATCAAGAAGGTGCCGCCGCGGCAGGCTTGCCTGGACATCAACGAGGCAATCCGCGAGGTGATTGCCCTGACCCGTGGCGAAGCGGCAAAGACCGGCGTTTCGGTGCAAACGGATCTCGCGGACGGCTTGCCGCTCATTTACGGCGATCGGGTTCAGCTGCAACAAGTGATCCTGAACTTGATCATCAATGCTATTGAAGCCATGAGCGGCGTCGCCGAGACACCCCGCGCATTGCAGATCAGCACCGGGCAGGCCGAGCAAGGCGGCGTGTTGGTCGCGGTGCGAGATTCGGGTCCGGGACTGGATCCGGCGAGTGTTGAGCGCCTCTTCAATGCATTCTACACGACCAAGTCCGGCGGCATGGGCATGGGACTGGCGATCTGTCGTTCGATCATCGAGGCGCACGAGGGACAGCTGTGCGCCTCCGCGAATGAACCGCGCGGCGCCGTCTTTCAGTTCACCCTGCCTCTACAACGAGACGAGGGCGTTCCCGCCGAGCGCGCCGGCCCAGTGCCGGCGGCATGAGGTTGCAGGTCAGGGAGAGAAGCGGCGTGCCCCCGATCCCGGCCTTCAGCGTGGTTGCGCGCCTCGGGCCGCGTGTTGTTTGATGTCCATCAAATCCGGCCCCGGCGTGGGCGATATGGTAAGGTGGAGGAAAGCGTGCGGCTGGCCGTCTTCACGGATATCCATGCCAACCGGCAGGCCTTTAGCGCGTGCCTCGATTTCGCGCGGGCGCGCGGCGCGGAATGGATCATTTGCCTCGGCGATTACGTCGGATATGGCGCCGATCCGGAATGGACGGTTGACGTGGTGATGGATCTCGTCGAGCGCGGGGCGATTGCGGTGCGCGGCAACCATGACAGCGCCATCGGCACAATGAGGGTATCCATGAATGCCGAAGCCCAGGCCGCGATCGAATGGACGCGCGGCAGGCTCAGTGCGGCCCAGCGGCGATTTCTGGCGGAGCTGCCGCTGACATTGCAGGAGGACGACCGCCTCTACGTTCATTCCGAAGCCAGCAATCCCCAGAGGTGGCACTACGTGCAGGCGACACCGGATGCCGCGCGCAGCATCGAGGCGACGCAAGCCCAGATCACATTCTGCGGCCACATTCACCAGCCGACGCTCTATTCGAGGTCCTCAGCCGCCAAGATGACGAGCTTTGTGCCGAGATCAGG
>Ga0137382_10001338_pt1 | contig 10847 bp, 7 predicted proteins | sample SagtaG_15_FD_104816 | JGI IMG/M metagenome (GOLD analysis project Ga0137382, IMG submission 104816) | Vadose zone soil microbial communities from Sagehorn Ranch, Mendocino, California, USA - Sage2_R_20_16 metaG | ecosystem: Environmental > Terrestrial > Soil > Vadose zone | place: USA... | reverse complement strand
TGCGGCTGCTGGACGAGATTCTCGGCGACCCGGGCGTCGCAGGCGCGCCGGCGGCCTCCGGCCCGCACGCCCCGGAGCCGCTCGCCGCGATCGGACGCAATGCGGTGGTCGCCGGTCGCGACCTGCTCCACGGACTGGCCTTCGTCGGCCGCGCGAGCACCACGTTCCTGCGCGGCCTGGCGCGCCCGCGGCGCCTGCGGCCGATTTCGATCGCCCGCCACCTGTATGACACGGGTCTTACCGCCGTGCCCATCGTGGCGCTCATCGCGTTCCTCATCAGCGTGATCATCGCCTACATGAGCGCGCGGCAGCTGCGCGGGCTGGGCGCGGACATCTACGTGGTCGACCTGGTCGCCATCGGGGTGCTGCGCGAGCTGGGAGTGCTGCTGACCTCCATCATCGTCGCCGGCCGTTCGGGGAGCGCGTTTGCCGCCGAGCTCGGCTCCATGAGGCTCAACGAGGAGGTGGATGCGCTCATCGCGACCGGCGTCGATCCGTTCGAGGTGCTGGTGCTGCCGCGGGTGCTGGGACTCACCATCGCGCTGCCGCTGCTCACCATCATCGCCGATCTGACCGGACTCACCGGCGGGGCGCTGCTGTGCCGCTATCTGCTCGACATGCCTCTCACCCAGTACGCGAGCCGCGTCAACGAGGCGATCTCGTCCACCACCTTCTGGGTCGGCCTCATCAAGGCCCCGGTGTTCGCGGTGCTCATCGCCGTGGCCGGTTGTTATCGCGGCATGCAGGTGCGCAGCTCCGCGCGCGAGCTCGGCCGCCTGGTCACCGTCGCGGTCGTGCAGGCGATCTTCTGCGTGATACTCGCGGATGCGCTGTTCGCGGTGCTGTTCATGGAGATGGACGTGTGAGGCTGTACCCGGTCCTTCAGGTGCAGGGGCTGGTGAACCGCTTCGGGACCCAGGTGGTTCACGACGGGCTCGACATGGAAGTGCGCGCCGACGAGGTGTTCGGCATCGTCGGCGGCTCCGGCGCCGGCAAGTCGGTGCTGCTGCGGACCATCCTCGGGCTGCAGCGCCCGCTCGCCGGGGTGGTGCGCATCGACGGCGGCGATATCACGCGCATGAGCGAGGCGCAGTTGCGCTCGGTGAAGGCGCACTACGGCGTCACCTTCCAGGCCGGCGCCCTGTACACCGGACTCACGGTGCTGCAGAACGTGCAGCTGCCCATGATCGAGCACCTCGGGCTCGAGCGCGCGGCGCTGGAGGAGCTGGCGCTGCTCAGAATCCGCCTCGTCGGGCTGCCCGCCGAGGCGGCCCGCAAGTACCCGGCCGAGCTCTCCGGGGGCATGGTGAAGCGCGCGGCCCTGGCCCGCGCCCTGGCGCTCGATCCGCGCCTGTTGTTTCTCGATGAGCCCACCTCGGGCCTCGATCCGGTGAGTGCGGCCGCGTTCGATGAGTTGGTGCTGTACCTGCACAAACAGCTGCGGCTCACCGTCGTCATGATCACCCATGATCTGGACACCATCTTCCGTACCTGCAATCGTGTCGGGGTGATCGTGGACGGGCGCATGGAATCGGATACGCTGCAACGCATCGTCGACCACCCGCACCCGTGGATCAGGGCCTATTTCCACGGCGAGCGCGCGCGCGCACGCCTGGGAGCCGCGCATGGAACGTGAGGCGAACTACGCCGCGGTCGGCGCGTTCGTGCTGCTGGCGGCACTGCTGGGAGTGCTGTTCGTCTACTGGTATTCCGACACCCGCGAGCATCGCGACTACAACCGCTACGAGATCTACTTCACCGGCAGCGTCAGCGGCCTCGACCGGGGCGCAGCGGTGCGTTACCTCGGTGTCGGTGTCGGGCGCGTGGTCGAGATGCGCATCGACCCGCGCGATTCCAGCCGCGTCGAGGTGATCGTCGACATCGACGCGACCACACCGATATCGGCGCATACCGTCGCGGAGCTGCAGCTGCAGGGAATCACGGGGCTGCTGTACATCGACCTGCGCGAGGATCGCGGCGACAAGCGCCCGCCGCAGACGGTGGCGGGACTCAAATTCCCGGTGATCCGTTCGGCGCCGTCGGGTTTCGATGTGTTCCTGGCGAGTCTCCCGGAAGTGGTGGCGGCGGCCGGCACCGTGGTGCAGCGGGCCAGCCTGCTGCTGAGTGACGTGAATCTGCACGCCGTTTCCAGCACGCTGCGCAGCCTCGAGGAGGCCAGCGGCAAGCTCCCGCAGACCCTGCGCGACCTCAACGCCCTGGTCGGGGAGCTGCGCGGCGCCAGCGCCGAACTGACCGCATCCGCGCGCAGCGCCCATGCGCTGATCGATACCGCCGGGCCGGAACTGGAGGCGGCCGCGCGGCGCATGCATGCCATTGCCGAGCATCTGGCGAGCGCGAGCGAGCAGCTCGACAAGCTGATCGCCGAAAACCGCGAGGACGTGCGCTCGTTCACGCGCGACGGCCTGCCGGAGCTCGAGCGCTTCGCGCGTGAGGGCCGGGAGGCGGCCGAGGACATCCGCGCGCTCTCGAACAGCCTGCGGGAGAATCCCGCGCAGCTCATCTATCAGCCGCAGGAGCGCGGTGTGGAGATCCCACGGTGAGAATTGCGCTACGGCCGGCGCGCGCCCTGCCGCTGCTGTGCACGATGCTGATCCTCGGCTGCTCGGGGCTGTTCCACAGCACCGCGCACCCCGAGCAGACGTACTACCTGCGCCCGCCGGCGGCCGCGGCGGGCGAGGGCGCGCCGGGCGCGGCTCGCGGCGCCCCGGGCGCGCCCCCGGGGGTGGCGGCCTCACTCCGGGTCGGTCATCCGCTGGCGGACCCCGGGCTCGACAGCTCGCACATCATGCTGGTGCAGGCGGATCATCGCATGAACTTCTACGCCGGCAGCCGCTGGCCGGCTCCGGCTGCGGACGTGATCGAAGCGCTCGCGGTGGAAACACTGCGCGCCTCGGGCGGGTGGAGGTCGGTGGAGGATTCCACCAGCCCGTTCCCGTCCGACTACCTGCTGCAGGTTGCGGTGCGCCGCTTCGAGGCCGACTACACCGCCGGGGGAGCGGTTCCCGAGGTGCACGTGACGCTCGACTGCATCATCGGCCGGCGCGAAGGGCGCGATGTGGTGGCGACGTTCGTCGCTTCCGGCGCCGCGCTCGCCACCGCCAACCGCCTGAGCGAGGTGGTCTCCGCCTTCGAGCAGGCCATGGGCGCGGCCCTCGGGGTGCTGTCGGAGCAGACGCAGCAGGCGGTGCGCGCCGCCGCGGAGCGTGCCGCTCAGAACGAGGACGGGCCCACACGCCCCGCCGGCCGGCAGAGCCAGTAGTCCGACCGCGCCGGATCGGCGAGCAGGCGCCGCGGCGGCCGCTGCAGAAGCGCCGCCTTCAGGCCGAACGGGATGTCGCCGCCTCGACGCGGTGCAGCAGGTGCGCGAAGGGTGCGGCGCCGGCAGCCTGGCGCGTGAGCAGCGCCAGCAGGTCCTCCGCGGTGCACGGCTCGCCGAACAGCCGCCCCTGTCCGAAGTGGCAGGCGTTGCTGCGCAGGAATTCCAGCTGCCGCTGCGACTCGACGCCCTCGGCGATCACCTCCATGCCGAGACTGCGTCCCATCTCGATGATGGTGCGCACGATGGTGGCATCGCCGGCATCGTCGGCTGCGTCGCGCACGAAGGACTGGTCGATCTTGAGCGTGCCGATCGGGAACTGTTGCAGCGCCGACAGCGAGGAGTAGCCGGTGCCGAAGTCATCGATCGACAGGTGCAGGCCCATGGCGTACAGCTCATCGAGCAGCCGCACGGTGCGCTGCGGATCCGCCATCAGGGTGGTTTCGGTGATCTCCAGCTCGAACGCCGTCGGGGACACCTGGTGGCGGCGGAATACCGAGCGGCAGCGCAGGATGAAACTCGCCTGGCGCAGCTGCTTGAGCGACAGGTTGAGCGAGATGCGTCCCGGGTCCCCGACCTTGCTCTGCATCTGGCGGTAATCGAGGCACACGCGGTTCAGCACCCACTCGCCGATATCGAGGATGAGGTTGGTCTCCTCGGCCAGCGGGATGAAATGCGAGGGCGGGATGTCGCCGTGCCCCGGCAGGCGCCAGCGCAACAGCGCCTCGGCGCCGATGATGCGCCCGGTGCGCAGGTCGACCTTGGGCTGGTAGCGGATCTCCAGCTCGTCGCGCTCCAGCGCGCGCCGCAGTTTGCTCTTCAACATCAGCCGCTCGACCGCGGCGGCGTTCATTTCCGGGGAGTAAAAGGCGAAGGTGTTGCCGCCGTTCTGCTTCGAGTAGTACATCGCCGCGTCGGCGTTGCGGATCAGGTCGATGACGTTCTCGGCATCGCGCGGGCAGAAGGCGATGCCGATGCTCGCGGTGAGGAACACCTCGTGCTGGTTCAGCTGCATCGGGCGGCACACCTCGGTCAGGAGCGCGCGCGCCAGCTGCGCAATCGGTCCGCGGTTGTCGGCATCCGCCGGCAGGCCCTCCACGAACAGCGCGAACTCATCCCCGGCGAGCCGTCCCACCACCGTCTCCTTCGGCAGCGAGCGCGTCAGGCGCTCGGCCAGCACTTCCAGCGTACGATCGCCGGCGCCGTGACCGAAGGTGTCGTTGACTTCCTTGAAGCGGTCCATGTCCAGGTACAGCACCGCCACCACCTGCCCCGCGCGCAGCGCGCGCGCGATGGTCTGCTGCAGCAGGTGGTGGAACTGCATGCGGTTCGGGATCTTGGTGAGCGCGTCGTAGCGCGCCAGATAGCGTATGCGGCGTTCGGCGCGCTTGCGGTCGGTGATGTTGCGCGCCACGAAGATGTTGCCCTGGAACTGCGGGTCGTCGCTGTCGATGCGCGAGCCGGTGAACGACACCGGGATCGTCTGACCGCTGCGCGTGCGCACCACCGTCTCGCGCGTCTCCTGCGCCGCCTGCAGCAGATCGAAGCCGGGGCGCTCGCGCTCATCGAGCACCGCGAGGATGCTGCGCCCGAGGAGCTCCTCTTCGCCGAAACTCAGCAGCTTGCAGGCCGCGGAGTTGGCCATCTTGATGACTCCGTCCGGGGAGGTGACGAACACCGCATCGGTCATGCTGTTGAGCACGCTGTTCAGGTAGTTCTTGTTGATGGTCGACTGGCGCAAGCGCCCACGCATGCGCTCGAGCGCCTGCTGCAGGTCCGCGAGCGCCTCGTGCCTGCGCACCTCGACCGGGCGGGTGTAATCGCCCTGGCCGATACGCTCGGCGCTCTTGATGAGCGAGTCCACCGGCCGCTGCAGCTGGCGGGTGAGGCGCCAGGCGAGCGCGGCGCCCGCGACCCCGCCGCTCGCCGCGAGCACGAAGCCCAGGAGCCACGTGAGCCGCGAGCGTGCGGCGCTCACCGCCTGCAGCCGTCCGCTCAAGCTCACCGCGGGCACGGGCGCGGCCTGCTGGAGCACCACGGTGAGGGAGGCGAGGGTCTCGGGCGTCGCGGCGCCGGGGATGCGCTCGACGAAGGTGCGTACCGCAACGGCGACCTCGGCGCTGAGCGCGCCCGGAGTCGTGCCGGCGCTGCGCTGCCAGTAGAAAATCCGCTTTCCCGAGCGGGACGTCACGGTGACGGCGGCCACCGTGGGATCGTCGATGAAGGGCTGGAGCCTGCGCACCACACCGCCGCCGTCCCCGGCGCGCACGGCGCCGGCGATCGAGTCCGCGGCGTGCGTGGCGATGCTGCGCGCCCGGGCCTGCAGCTCCGGATCGACGCGTTCGCGCGCGGCACTTTCGGCGAGGGCGCTCAGGGCGCGCGTGTCGGCCTGGTGGCGCACGAGCAGCACGGTTCCCACCGCAGCCGCGGCGAGCACCACCACCAGGAAGGCGGCTCCTGCGTACTTGAACTTGAAGCTGGCGGCAGTCACGTACGTAAACGCCCGCCGCAGGCTGCGTGGACCTGAGGCGGTTATCCCCCGTATTTGGGGATTCATATTAACCGCCGCTTGGGACTGAAGGCTAGGCGCCTTCAGCTGCCGGACCAGACTCTTTTTATATGCCCGAGCATCAGGCCACGCATCGTGGCCATGGGATCGTTGCTGGCCGCGAAGATGGGCGGCCGGCGCCGCAGCAGCTGCCAGCTCTCGCTGCGCAGAACCTGGCGCAGGTACTCGATGTTGCGCTCGATGGCCTCCATGTACGGGTTGCGCCCGCCGTAGAGGATTTCCAGGTAGCGGTAGGCTGCATGGAAATCCCCATCGAGCCGCTTAGCCCGCACCTCCGCCACGAACTCCGGTGTCTGGCGCAGCAGGTCCAGCCCCGAGGCGTACTTCACCCGGGGGTTGCCGCGGCTGAAGGGCAGGGCGACGCCGCCGAGCACGAATTCGGCATACAGCCGGTCACGGCATTTTTCCAGATAGCAGCGGTCGGCCATCTGGGCGATCATGTCCGCCGTGCCGAGCAGATGGCCCACCGTGATGTCACGCGGAGCGGAAACCGACTCCTCGATGCGCGCGAACGGCACTTCGTAACCGGTGAAGTGAATGATGTCCGAGGCCACCGGCACCCAGGAGCGGAAGCCCAGCACCGGCAGGTATTCCTGCAGGAAGCGCGCCCCGCGAGACACGTGCGTGCGGGTGAACTCGGCGCCGTTGCGCGAGTCCTTCTCGTCGGTGCGGCGCAGATAGCCCACGTCGTGAAACAGGCCGGTCACGAGCCCGACCACGGCGCGTGCGCCTCCCAGGCGGGAGGCCTCCTCCTGCTGGCGTTCGTAGCCCACGATGAGGCGCGCGAGCGCGAGTGTGATGTCGAGCGTGTGCTGCCGGTCGTGGTACACGGTGTCGACGCCGTGGTATCCGGCCACCTTGCCGGCGAACAGGCGCTCGAAATGCTCGAAGGCGCGCGCCAGGGGGTCCATGGACAGCCCCGGCCACGTCGGCCGGTAGAGCGCCTCGACCGCGGCGAACACGGCGGCGGGCGAGCTCACCTGCACGCTGTTGGTAACGTCGAAATCGCTGCGCCGGGTACTGGTCATGGTGGACGGAGGCGACACGGCGGCCGTCCCCCTGACAGGCCTGACCGGTGCCTTAAACCCCAGTCTAGGCAGTTCCGGCACCCTGGCACCGCGACGCGGCGCACACTTTGGGATTCCCACCCCGCCCGCGGGGCCCGCCGCTGGTGCGCCCGGGCAACCAGCTTAGCTTACTTTAGCTATCTAGTAGATGCGCAGGCCGCCGTACTTGCGGCGGATGCGCCGGTCGAGCGCCAGGGCTCCGAGCGCAAAGCCGACGGCCAGGGCCGGCAGCGCCGCGCCGAGCGCCCACGGCCACACGCGCCGGGGATTCTCCTGCTCGGCGCCGGCAAACAGCCCCCGCGGCGGCGGGCCGGCGGAGTCCTCCGCGGAGGCCGCGGGCGCCGGCGCGACGGATGCCGAGATGACGGCACCGCCGCCGGGCGCCGCGCCGGTGCGCGCCGTGTCGCGCTGTCCCTGCAGGCGAATCACCTCCTCCTTGAGCCGCGCCACTTCCGCGGTGCGTTCCGCGCGCCGCGGCCGCAGCGGCTCATCGGCCGACAGGTAGCCCGCCCTGATCCAGCCCTCCGTGCCGCGCGCCGTGCGCACGTGGACCTCATCGCCCGAGCGCTCCAGGACCTCCAGCGCATCGCCGCTCCTGACCGAGGCGATACGCTCGCCGCCGCTGTCGGGCGCACTGTTGACACTGACCACCAGTTGCTCGATGACGTACAGCGTTTCGGCGCGCGCCGCGGGCGCGGCCAGGGCGCACAGCAGCAGCAACGGCGCCGGCAGCGCGCGCGCGGTGAGCTTCGGCCTCACGCGGCGAGCTCGCCTGGCGCAACAATGCCGTGCTGCCTCAGCAGCGCCGCCACATCCGGCCGGCGGCCGCGAAACTCGATGAACGCTTCGAGGGCGTCGCGGCTGCCGCCGCGGCTGAGGATCGCGTCGAGGAAGCGCTGGGCGGTCGCGCGGTCGAACACCCCGCTTTCCTCGAACGCGGCAAAGGCGTCCGCCGCCAGCACCTCCGCCCACTTGTAGCTGTAGTAGCCGGCGGCGTAGCCGCCGGCGACCATGTGGCCGAAGCTGTTCGGAAAGCGGTTCCACTGCGGCACCGGCACGACCGCGACCTCGCCCCGCACCTCGCGCAGGATCTGCTGCACACACCCGCCGCGCTCGGGCGAATACTCGGTGTGGATGCGGAAATCGAACAGGGCGAATTCCAGCTGCCGCATCATCGAGAGCCCCGCGTGGAAGCTGCGCGTCGCGATGAGGCGCGACCGGGTCGCCGCGGGCAGCGGCGCGCCGCCCTCGAAGTGCCCGGAGATGCGCTGCAGAACCTCCGGGTGCCAGGCGTAGTTCTCCAGAAACTGGCTCGGCAGCTCCACCGCGTCCCAGGCCACGCCGTTGATGCCGGCGAGGCTCGGATAGTCGACGCGCGTCAGCAGGTGGTGCAGGCCGTGGCCGAACTCGTGGAACAGGGTGAGCACGTCGTCGTGCGTGAGCAGCGCCGGCCGCCCGGGTGCGGGCGGCAGGAAATTGCACACCAGGTAGGCAACCGGCAGCGCCGCCCCGGTGCGCAGGCGCTTGCGGCCGACGCACTCGTCCATCCACGCGCCGCTGCGCTTGTTGGGGCGCGCGTAGGCGTCCAGATAAAAGCTGCCGACCGCCTCACCGGCGGCGCCGGTGATGTCGAAGAAGCGCACGTCCGGGTGCCACACCGGCGCACCGGCGCGCTCGCGCACCGCCACGCCGAACAGCCGCCCGGCGACCTCGAACAGCCCGGTGAGCACCCGCGGCAGCGGGAAGTACGGCCGCAATTCCTCCTGGGACACCGAGAAACGCTCACGCTGCAGCCGCTCGGCATAGAAGCCGAGGTCCCAGGCGGCGAGCTTGCGGCCGGCGAACGCTTCGAGCTCGGCGAATTCGCCGAGCGCCGCGGGGCGGGCCGCGCGCGTCAGCTCGTGCAGGAACTCGAGCACTTCATCGACGCTGTGCGCCATGCGGGTCGCGAGCGCGTACTCCGCGTAATTGCGAAAGTCCAGCAGCCGCGCCGCCTGGTGGCGCCGCCGCAGGATGTCCTCCATCACCCCCGAGTTGTCCCAGCTGCCGGCGCTCGGGCCGCAATCCGAGGCGCGCGTCATCCACGCCTCGTAGAAGGCGCGGCGCAGGGCTTCGGACTCGGCGTCGGTGACCACCGCGACGTAGGTCGGCTGGTCGAGGGTGAGGATCCAGCCCGCCACCCCGCGCTCGTGCGCCCTGCGCCGCGCCTGCTCGATCAGCATGTCGTTCAGTCCGCGCAGCTGCTGCGGATCCTCGACGTGCCGGCTCCAGGCGTTGGTGGCATCCAGCACGTTCTCTTCGAACTTTGCCTGCAGCTGCGTGAGCTCGAGCATCGCGGACTTGAAGCGCTCCTTGCGGTCCGCCGGCAGGCCCACCCCCGCGAGGCGGAAGTCCCGCTTCGCATGCTCGATCACCCGGCGCTGCACCGGCGCGAGCGCGGCGCCCTCCTGGTCGGCGATGGTGCGATAGGCCCGGAACAGCGGCTCGCTCTGCGCCAGGTCGGTCTGGTAGGCGGACAGCAGCGGCAGGCAGGCGTTGTACCCGCTGCGCAGGGCATCGGAATTCAGCACCGCGTTCAGGTGATTCACCGGCGACCAGGTGCGCGAAACGCGGTGCTGCAGCTCCTCCAGCGGCTCGATGAGCGTCGCGAAGGTGGGTATCGGGAGCGAGGCGAGCTCCTCGATGCGCGCGCGGTTCTCCGTCAGCACTTTCCGCACCGCCGGTTCGACGTGCTCGGGACGGATCTTGAGGAACTGCGGCAGGGGTTCCTGGCCGAGGAGTGGGTTTTCCATGCGGTCTCGTGGCGTGAGCTGAACGCCATTGTAGCGGCCTTCGTCAGCGCCGGCGCTGCGGGATGGAACCGCAGCCCGCGTCCTCATATAACATGCGGTCGGCTAAGCGCCCGAGGGTGTATGAGCGACATATTCGACCTGGTGGTGATCGGGGGCGGCAGCGGCGGGCTGGCCGCAGCCCAGCGCGCCGCCGAATACGGCGCCCGGGTGGCGCTGGTGGAATCCGGCCGCCTCGGGGGGACCTGCGTCAACGTCGGGTGCGTGCCGAAGAAGATCACCTGGAACGCGGCCGATCTCGGCGGCGCGCTGCAGGATGCCACGGACTACGGTTTCCAGCTGCAGGTCGCGGGGCACGACTGGGAGGCGCTGAAGCACGGGCGCGACGCTTACATCCTGCGGCTGAACGAGCTGTACGCCGCGAACCTCGCGCGGCACAAGGTCGAGCTGGTGCGCGCCCGGGCGAGTTTTGTCGATGCCGGCGCCGTCAATGCCGCAGGGCGGAGGCTCTCGGCCGGGCACATCATCGTCGCCACCGGCGGGCAAGCGCGCCGGCCGCTGATCCCCGGCGCCGAGCTCGGCATCACCTCCGACGGCTTCTTCGAGCTCAGCCAGCGTCCGCAGCGCGTCGCGGTGGTGGGCAGCAGTTACATCGCCCTCGAGCTCGCCGGCATTTTCGCCGGCCTCGGGGCCGACACCACCCTGGTGCTGCGCGGCGACACGGCGCTGAAGACCTTCGACGACATGCTCGGAGAGGCGACGCTCAGCATGCTGCGCGAGGAGGGCGTGGACATCGTCCTGCACGCCTCGCCCGCTGCGCTGGCGCGCCGCGCCGACGGCGCCCTCGAGCTCGCCGCGCGCGACGGCCGGCGGCTGGGGCCGTTCGATTGCGTGCTCTGGGCGGTCGGACGTGTTGCGGCGGTGGAGGACCTCGCGCTCGGCAGGGCCGGCGTGGCGCTCGATATCCAGGGCTTCATCGCCACCGACGTGTACCAGGCGAGTAGCGCGGAGCGGATCTACGCCGTCGGCGATGTGGCCGGGCGCGCGCAGCTCACCCCGGTGGCGATCGCCGCGGGGCGGCGGCT
>Ga0137382_10001334_pt1 | contig 10863 bp, 13 predicted proteins | sample SagtaG_15_FD_104816 | JGI IMG/M metagenome (GOLD analysis project Ga0137382, IMG submission 104816) | Vadose zone soil microbial communities from Sagehorn Ranch, Mendocino, California, USA - Sage2_R_20_16 metaG | ecosystem: Environmental > Terrestrial > Soil > Vadose zone | place: USA... | reverse complement strand
CGATGAATCCGAGATTCAGAAGAAGAGAATCGGAAGTTACAATCGGAAGTTACAATAATCCATTTTTAAAATATACGGGACCTGTGAGGTTGATGTGAGACGCTACTTGCCGAAAATTCTCGGCCACGACGTCCGGCTCAAACTGGAAATTAAGTTGGCACTGCTGCTCTTTGCCGCCTTGCTCTTGAGCTTAGACGCCGACTTGACGTTTGCGCGGAACGAAGCAGCGCAGGCGGGATCCGTGACGTCGGCAAACGACGTGGCCGGCCATAAAAATGCCCAACAGGGCAGTTTGCCTGCGGCGCGCGCTGAAACGGAGGAACACGCCCTGTCTCAAAAGGCAGTCGAGATCGCCCGCCCCTTCGGCTTCCCTATCACCAATTCGATGGTCGTCAGCTGGATCGTGGCCGTGGGGTTGATCATTTTTGCCCGGGTCGCGACACGGGACATGAAAGGTGTTCCCGCCGGAGCGCAGAATCTCTTGGAATGGCTCGTCGAGGGCCTGTACGATTTTCTCGAAAGCATCATCGGCCCGCGCCTGGTCAAGCGAACGTTCTGGTTTCTTGCCACAGTTTTCATTTTCATTCTTTCGGCCAATTGGGTGGGGCTCATTCCCGGCGCCGGCACGATCGGGTGGGGACATCAAACTCCCAACGGTTTCGTGGTCGATGAACCGTTCTTTCGCGGGGCGAATGCCGATCTCAACCTGACGCTCGCTATGGCCCTCGTTTTCTTCGCCTGCTGGATTATTTGGGCGCTGCAGGAAGTGGGTCCCGTGGGATTCCTCAAAGAGTTATTTGCACCCAAGGGCGAGAGTACTGGGTTCTTGAAACTGTTGATGATCGTCGTATTCTTCGCCGCCGGCTTGTTGGAAATCATTTCGATTCTCTTTCGACCGGTATCACTGAGTTTTCGTCTCTACGGCAACATCTATGCCGGGGAAAACATGTTGGAAACCATGTCCCGGATAATCCCCGGCCTCGGGTGGCTCTTGCCGATTCCGTTTTATTTCATGGAATTGCTGGTGGGCTTGGTGCAGGCGCTGGTCTTCATGTTGTTGTGCGCGGTCTTCACTCTACTGATGTGTCCGCCTGAGGGAAAAGAATCCACGAGCGCACACGGATGAGGATTTTTCGGCGGCTTGAACATATTCAACCGCGGTGGCCGCGGGGAAAGGAAGGAGCAACGATATGATTGGGAACCTACACGTTGGTTTGGCAGCGATTGGCGCGGCCCTGGCAGTTGGTTTGATCGGCATGGCAGCCTCGGACGCCGTGGGACGTAATCCCGGCGCCTCAACGCAGATTCTGGTCCAGTCGATTCTGGCCATTGCATTCGCTGAGGCGATCGTGTTCTACACCCTGTTCCTGGTGGGATAGGGAGAAATTGCGGGGCGCAGAACCAAAGGCCGCGCTGTCCGGGAATGTTGGAGAGAGCAGGCGGAATCGGACCCGGGTGCTTGAGTACTGGGGCATTACAAACATTCCTGGGCAGACCGACCAAGGCAGCCGAGCTCCTGCAGAATGCGGATGTAATGATTATGAATGTTCTTCTATTACTAATGACACAAGTAACGACGCGAGCAGTCGGTAACGGACCCGTCGAACGGATTGTCACGACCTTCGGTTTAAACTGGCCTCAGCTGCTCGCCCAAATAGCCAGCTTCTGCATCGTGTGCCTTATCCTTTACCGCTTCGCCTATCGACCAGTCCTCAAGATGCTGGACGTGCGGCGTCAACAAATCGCTCAGGGCCTGGCCAATGCCGAGCAAATAAAGGCGGAGCTGGCCAAGACCGAAGCGCAGCGCCAGGAAGTAATGGCGCAAGCGAATGTCCAGGCAAGTAAGTTCGTCGAGGAAGCGCGAGCTGCAGCCGCGCGCTTGCAGGAGCGGGAAAAGGAGAAGGCCATTGCGGCTGCGGAACAGATCATGATCAAGGGACGCGAAGCCGCCGCTCAGGAACACGAGCGCATGCTCGCCGAACTCAAACGCGAGGTCGGCCGGTTGGTGGTGCAGGCCACCGCCACGGTGACCGGTAAGATTCTAACGCCGGAAGATCAGCGCCGCCTGGCCGAAGAGACCGCGAAACAGGTTACGGAATAGCCATGAAAATCAACAAACAGGCTAAACGCGAAGCCAAGCAACTATTCCGCTTCTGTCTGGTGAATGGCTTGCTCGATGAGAACCGGGTCCGGAACGTGGTGCAAGACGTCATCGCTGCCGGACGCCGTGATTGTCCGGCCATTCTTTCGCATTTCAGGCGGTTGGTGAGGCTCGAGATCGCCGGGCGCACAGCCACCGTCGAGAGCGCCGCGCCCTTGCCGCCGGATTTGCAGGCTAGCATCGAGGCCGGTCTGGCGCGTCGCTATGGCCCGGGACTCAGCACCGCTTTCGCCCACCGTCCGGCGCTGATCGGCGGGATGCGCATCCAGGTGGGGAGCGATGTGTATGACGGGAGCGTGCGTGCCGGTCTGGCGGCGCTGGAACAGAGTTTTTAAAGCGAGGTAACTATGGCGGACCTACTACAGGAAATCGAAGCGCAAATCGCGGGCGCAAAGACGGCGGTCGCCAAGCAGAACGTGGGCATTATCCGCGAGCTTGGCGACGGCGTCGCGAAGCTCGAAGGGCTCAGCGATGCCATGCTGAACGAGATGATCGACCTAGGCAACGGCGTTACCGGCTTGGTGTTGAATCTGGAAGAGACCGATGTCGGCGTGATCATCCTTGGGGATTACACCCAACTCGAAGAAGGCGGTGAAGGCCGCACCACCGGCGAGCTGCTGCAAGTGCCCGTGGGCAAGGGCCTGCTGGGACGCGTCGTGAACGTGCTGGGCCAACCCGTCGATGGCAAAGGGCCGATCAAGAGCGACATCACCTATCCGGTTGAGAAGATCGCTCCTGGCATCGCCCGCCGCCGGTCGGTTGACCAACCGGTGCAGACCGGCATCATGCCGATTGATGCGATGATCCCGATCGGCCGCGGCCAGCGGGAATTGATCATCGGCGACCGCGCGACCGGCAAGACGACCATCTGCATAGACACGATCATCAACCAGGCCCGGCTCAACAAAGCGGCTGAAACGGCCGGCGACAAGGCGTACCGTCCGCTGTACTGCATCTATGTCGCGATCGGCCAGAAACAGTCCACCGTCGCCCGGGTCATAGGGGTACTCGAAGATGCCGGCGCGATGCCGTACACCATCATCCTGGATTCCCCCGCCTCGGATTCCGCCGCTAACCAATATATCGCGCCGTATGCCGGCGCGGCGATGGGCGAGTGGTTCATGGACAACGGCATGGATGCGTTGATTGTATACGACGACCTGTCCAAACACGCGGTGGCCTACCGGCAGGTGTCGCTCGTGTTGAAGCGACCTTCGGGTCGTGAGGCCTATCCCGGCGATGTGTTTTACCTGCACAGCCGGCTGCTCGAACGAGCGGCGCGGGTTGGCGAAAAGTACGGTAACGGCTCGCTTACGGCCCTGCCCGTCATCGAAACGCAAGCGGGCGACGTTTCGGCGTACATCCCAACCAACGTCATCTCGATCACGGACGGGCAGATTTATCTGGAAACGGATTTGTTTTACCAAGGCGTGCGTCCGGCGATTAATGTCGGGTTGTCGGTCTCGCGCGTTGGTTCGGCGGCCCAGCTCAAAGCCATGAAGCAAGTGGCCGGACAACTCAAGGGAGATCTCGCTCAATTCCGGGAACTGGCGGCGTTTGCGCAATTCGGTTCGGACCTCGACGCAAAAACGCTGGCGCAGATCGATCGCGGCAAACGCATTATGGAGATCTTCAAGCAGCCGCAGTACAACCCGATTCCGGTCGAAGTCCAAGTGGCTGTGATCTGGGCCATGCAAAACGGGTACTTGGATCAAGTACCGGTGGAGCGGGTCAAAGAGTTCCAGACCAAGTTCACGGAATTCCTGACCACCCGGAAAGTCGATTTGCTCGCCAAAATCGAAAAGGAAAAGGCGATCAGCGACGCGTTGACGGCTGACCTGAAGACCGTCGCCGACGAATTCAAACAGACGTGGAAGTGAACATCGACTCGGTGGCCTATGCCCAACACTCATGACCTCCGCCGACGGATTAAATCAATCGGCAGCACCTCACAGATCACCAAAGCGATGCAGATGGTGGCGGCCTCGAAGATGCGCAAAGCGCAAGAAGGTGCGCTGACGACGCGGCCCTTCGCTCAATTGCTGTATCGCATCCAACGGCACGCGACGACTCACGCCCCAGATGATTTCACCCATCCACTGATGCAGGTCCGCCGAGTCCGCAAACGTGCCGTGATCCTGGTCGGCACAGATAAAGGTTTGTGCGGGGCGCTCAACAGCAACCTGTTTCGCATGGTCACCCAATTTGATGCCGCGACGACCCTGTTCATCACCGCCGGAAAACGGGCGGCACAGTTCATCGCGCACACTGGCCGGCAGTTGGTCGCGGAGTTCAGGTTCACCGACTCGCCGCGTTTCGAGGAGGGGCGTCCGATTGCGTCTTTTGCCCGCGACCTTTTTTTGAAAGGCGAGGTGGATCAGGTCCAAGTTGTCGCGACGCGGTTCATCAACACGATGACCCAGGAACCTGTTGCGGTAGAGTTTCTGCCGATCGGGGAGATCAAAGGGTTGAAGATTCCCGGCGCAGAATCGGAGCCGGACCCAGCCGCTGACGCACGCCAGTTCCTCTTTGAATTGAGCGCAGCGTCGGTGCTCGAATATCTTTTCGGCCACTACCTCAACATTTACATTTACCGAGTCCTGCTTGAGGCCAAAGCCAGCGAACAAAGCGCCCGCATGGTGGCGATGAAGGGCGCCACGGACAATGCGACCCGCCTGATCAAGGACCTGACGCTCCATTACAATAATCTGCGTCAGGGCAATATCACCAAGGAACTCTTGGAAATTGCCGGCGGCCAACTGGGCAACGATTAAGAACAAAGGAAACCGGGTGGAAAAATGAATAAAGGCAAAATTGTTCAAGTCGTCGGTCCGGTGGTAGACGTCGAATTCACGGAAAAACTGCCCGGCATTTACCACGCGCTGACCGTCGAGTACAAAGTTCATGAACAGGCCTTCCAAGTGACGCTCGAAGTGCAGCAGCACCTCGCCGACAACTGGGTCCGGACGGTGTCGATGTCGGGCACGGAGGGTCTCAAACGCGGTTACGAGGTCATCGACACGGAGGCGCCGATTTCCGTGCCCGTCGGGGACGGGGTGATGGGGCGGGTCTTCGATGTGTGCGGTCGGCCGGTGGACGAGCGCGGCCCGGTCAAGGCGGAGAAATACTATCCCATCCACCGCCCGCCACCCCGGCTCGTGGAGCAATCGACGTCTCCTGAGGTGCTCCCCACCGGCATCAAGGTCATTGATTTGATCTGCCCCTTCTTGAAGGGCGGCAAAGTCGGTGCATTTGGCGGTGCAGGAGTGGGCAAGACCGTCGTCATCATGGAACTGATCAACAACATCGCCAAACTCCATGGCGGCGTGTCGGTGTTCGCGGGGGTTGGCGAGCGCACACGGGAAGGGAGCGACTTCTACAAGGAAATGTCCGAAGCGGGAGTCATCAAGCAGGACGACCTGGGCGCCTCGAAAATTGCTCTCGTATACGGCCAGATGAATGAACCGCCCGGCGCTCGGCTGCGCGTCGCCCTGGCCGGCCTGGCGATCACCGAATACTTCCGGGACGAGAAGAATCAGGACGTGCTGTTGTTCATTGACAACATCTTCCGGTTCTCGCAGGCCGGTTCCGAAGTATCCGCGTTGCTAGGCCGCACCGCCAGCGCCGTCGGTTACCAGCCGACCCTCGCCTCGGAAATGGGCGCGCTCCAGGAACGCATCACCTCGACCAAGAAAGGCTCGATCACTTCGTTTCAGGCTGTGTACGTGCCGGCCGACGATCTCACCGACCCGGCACCCGCCACCACCTTTGCGCATCTAGACGCGACCATCGTTTTGGAGCGGTCGATCGCCGAAATGGGAATCTATCCGGCGGTGGATCCACTCGCCTCGACCTCCCGCGCCCTCGCGCCGGAAATCGTCGGCGAAGAGCACTACAACGTTGCGCGTGGAGTTCAGAAGGTGCTGCAGCGACTCAAAGACCTCCAGGATATCATCGCAATTCTCGGCATGGACGAGCTGTCACCGGAAGACAAGCTCACGGTACTCCGCGCGCGCAAGATTCAACGCTTCCTAAGCCAGCCGTTCAGCGTGGCGCAGGTCTTTAGCGGCCGGGAGGGCAAACAAGTCCCGGTGGCCGAAACGGTGCGGGGGTTCAAGGAAATTCTCGAAGGCAAGCACGACGCCGTGGCGGAAGGCGACTTCTACATGAAGGGCGGGATCGATGAACTCAAACCGATTGAGGGATCGCACTGAACATGGCCAACACCCTGAAATTGGAGATCGTCACGCCGGCGGGCACGGTGTACTCCGAAGACGTAGAGATGGTCACGCTGCCGGGCGTGGCGGGCCAGATGGGGATTCTGCCGCAGCACGTTCCGCTGATTTCACAAATGGTGCCGGGCGAAATGATCGTGCGCAAGGACGGCCATGATCTGTTCGTCGCGACGGGCGAAGGACTCATCGAAGTCACCGCCAATCGCGTTTCCATCCTGACGGACCTCGCCATTCCGGCCGACCGGATTGACGAGGCGAAAGCCGAAGAAGCGCGGCAACGCGCCGAAGCCCGTCTCCGCGAAAAACTCTCGGACGAACAAGTCGCTTCCGTCAACGCCGCGCTCACTCGCTCTCTGGCCCAGTTGCGCGTCAAGCGACGACGACGCGTGTGATATGGCGCCGACGCCGAGTGCGCCTTGGAGCGCCCCCCGGATCTGAAGTGGAGGGATCGACAATGCCAATATCTGGAAACTTATGGGCAGTCGGCTACGACGACATGGGACGGGCCAATCACGTCCGTGACGAAATCATCAGCCTGGGTTGGCACAAGCATTACCTCCTACTCAATGACGTGGCAGTGGTCGTGCGGCACCCCGACGGATCGTTCACGCTCGACCGAGAAGCGTTCCCGGCCGTGTCCAACGTCCTGGGCTGCAGCGTGGTGGGGTTCCTCGCGGGCTTGGTGCTCGGCACCCCACTGGTCGGCGCGACCATCGGCGCCATGGTGGGAGGCGCTGGCACCGCCGTCGCCGTCTCGGCCTCGGTTGGAATCGGCGACGACTTCATCAGGGAAGTGAAGGAGCTGATGAAGCCAGGGACGTCCGCCATTTTCGTTCTGGACGACGAGGGAGATATGGACGTGATACTGCACAAGATACGCGGCCTAGGCGGAACGGTCCTGAAGACTAACGTGGATGTGGAGCATGCAAAGCTGATCCAGTCCACACTGGCTGCGCCTTCAGCGCAAACGAGCAAATCGGACGACAAATAGCAGGTTTAGAAACTGAAATAATGCCTTGGTGTCTCATGCTCAACAGCTGTGCGATGCCTGCTCTATGGCAATATCCTCAGACTGGGCGAGGCGTGCACGCTAAACGCAAGCCTGTGCATGAAAGGCCAGCATCAAGCAGGAGGATCTATGGCGAAAAGACAGAACAGCGACGAGAAGCCAAAGCTTAAGCGTAAGCAGTACGAAAAAGAAATGCGCCGGTTGCAGGCGGAACTTTGTCATCTCCAGGAATGGGTCAAAGCGGAAGGCCGGCGGATCATGCTTGTATTCGAAGGGCGCGATGGCGCCGGCAAGGGGGGAACCATCAAAGCGATTACAGAGCGCGTGAGCCCGCGGGTGTTTCGCGTTGTGGCTCTGCCCGCTCCATCGGACCGTCAGAAGTCGCAGCTATACATCCAGCGTTATATGGAGCATTTTCCAGCGGCGGGAGAGATCATCATTTTTGACCGCAGTTGGTACAACCGCGCCGGCGTGGAATATGTTATGGGGTTCTGCAGTAAAGCAGAGCACCGCGACTTCCTCGAACTTTGCCCGCAGATCGAAAAAGTTGTCGTCGACCAGGGCGTCCAGCTCATCAAGTATTGGCTGGAAGTTAGCAATAACGAACAAAAGCGCCGCTTTGAAGCGCGTATCACGGATCCGCTGCGCCAGTGGAAACTAAGTCCTACGGACCTCCCGTCGCGCAGCCGCTGGTACGACTATTCTCACGCGCGCGACATGATGCTGAAGGCCACCGATACGAAAGTTGCGCCCTGGTATATCCTGCGTTCGGACAACAAGAAGCGGGCGCGCCTCAACTGTATCTCGCATCTCCTGAGCCTCATTCCCTACAAGAAGGTGAAGCGGCAAAAAGTGAAACTGCTCAAGCGCAAAAACAAGGGCAAGTACGACGACCAAGCCAGCTTGAAAGGCCGAAACTTCGTGCCCGAGAGGTACCGATAGGAGCCTCAAACTTTCCGGTCGCGTGACCAAAACCGAGCGAAATAAAAAATTTAGTTTTCCCTGAATTAGCGCTGCCGAGTAAGGATATCGTACTATAGAGGGAGGAACTAAATTGGCAAAGGATGCAAATGCAACCAATGTGGTGGGTCTACTAATTGAAGTCGCTAATACGGACACCGTCTATCGAGACCTCTACCTCAGGCGGGCGCGCCAGCTTTTGGGCGCCGCCTTGGACGAATCCGCCTACCGGCTATCGCGTCAATAGACAAAGAGATCGAAGAGGTCTTAGGTGGGCTCGCATTAAACCTGAAAGTATTGACCCTATCATGAACTCGCTTAGAGCCGCCGACTATGCATCCATTCGTGGCATTGGAGGTACCATTCCTGACGATGTGCCGAGGGATGCCGTAGGAGTTCTTCATCGAATACAAAGCGTGAATTACACGTAGCATTCTTCGTTGGAGCCAGAGGAATGACCTTGTTCGAATTCTACCTCGTTCTCGAAAACGTATTCGCGCTGTCCGCGTGCAAATTCAACCAGCAAAAGCGTCCGCCCAAGGTTTTCGGTAACTGAAACAAAGGTGCCTTCCTTCGGCAGCAAGCAACCTGTCTTTGCCGATCTGATACTTCTGGTCAAATTTAATTTTTTCCCCGGTTGCATAAGAACCTCCCATAGTTTCACCTGATTCTGACTTTTCTTTCCACTTCTTGCCTCATGAGGCAGCAACCTTCGTGCCTCCCCATCTGACTCTCCAACGACTGCGCAAAAAGCTCGGCAGTGTGCGTTCCTGAGATAATTTCCTTCACAACTTTAATTCGGATCGCGAGTGCCAACGGGCTGACAGCTGCCAGCCCGTTGGCACCACGTCATCGTTACGGCTCTTCGATTCGTCGTTTCCAATTTCTTTATTCATCTCAGTTCTCGCGTACTTGTTCGGAGAAAGTGAGTCGATTGACCTTCGGCACAAACGTTGCGCTTGCACCTCGCGGAATTTTGATGCGTGCCACGACTGCGGCAACATTAGAAAGGACATTGGTCCAAGATGTACGAAACAATCAACCCATTCACTGAAGAACTCGGATCTGAAAGAGATGAAGCTCGTGGATCGCGAGGCAGTTGGTTGCTAGCGAATTGCCCAGCATACATCCGCGAAGGGATTGAGCGAGAAGCGGCCAAAGCAAAAGTCGTTAACCAATGACACGACTGCGTTCGCAATACGAACAATTCGAAAAGTATCAAAGGCATTGTCCAACGAGATTTATCTCAATGCTTGGTGTTGCTGCGCAAGACCGTCGTGCAAGGACAGGGGTGTGAACTGATGAGCGAAGCGCTTCCGATCGTTTACCTTGCCAGGCACGGGGAGACCGCGTGGACTCTCTCGGGCCAACACACGGGACTAACCGACCTGCCGCTCACAGAACGTGGCGAGCGCAATGCGCGCAGGCTCCAGGAACGGTTGCGCGAAGTGACTTTCGCCAAGGTGTTTACCAGCCCTTTGCAGCGTGCCACGCGGACCTGCGAGCTGGCTGGCTTTGGAGCTTTGGGTGAAATCGACCGGGACTTGCTCGAATGGAACTATGGCGAGTATGAGGGCCGCCTCACCGCTGATATCCACAAGGAGCGCCCCGAATGGCAACTGTTTCGTGATGGCTGCCCGGGAGGGGAATCGCCGAACGACGTTGCCGTGCGTGCAGACCGGGTTGTGAAACGCGTGCGCGCTGTCAAAGGCGACGTGTTGCTTTTTTCGAGCGGTCACTTCCTGCGGGTACTCGCCGCTCGTTGGCTCGGGCTCGATACCGTCATCGGTAGATGCTTCGTGCTTAGCACAGCGAGCCTGAGTGCGTTGGGCTATGAACACAACATTTCTGAGCCAGTAATCCGGCTGTGGGACGACACTCGCCATGTTGAGAGCTAGCCCAAACGGCTATGACCAAGGAACGGTTATGCCGGAGAGAGAAATGAAAATTCTGGTTTGTAACGCCGGCTCCAGCAGCCTCAAATTCAGCCTCTTCGAGGCTGAAGGCGAGCTGTTGCTGGCCGAGGGCAGCATTGATTGGACGACAAAACCAACGCGCTTGATCTTTCGCCGCTCGGGACAGCAGGGGGTGCGCGAAGAGCTGAAGCTGGAAAAACATAATGATGCCGTCGCTCGCATCCTCGACGACCTGCAAGCTGGCCCGTCGGCACCGTTGCGCGTATTCGGAGAACTCCAAGCCGTGGGACATCGCGTCGTTCACGGCGGCAAGCGGTACACCGCCGCGGTGCGGATCACGCCAGAGGTCAAGCGGACGATAGGGGAACTGGCAGAGCTGGCGCCGCTCCACCACCCGGCCAGCTTGGACGGCATTACAGCGGTCGAGCAAGTCCTGCCGAAGGTCCCACAGGTAGCGGCGTTTGACACGGCCTTCCACGCAACCCTGTCCGAGGCGGCCAGAACCTATCCGGTGCCGCAGAAGTGGACGCGCGAATGGGGCATGCGCCGTTACGGTTTCCACGGATTGAGCCATTCTTACTG
>Ga0137382_10001333_pt1 | contig 10876 bp, 7 predicted proteins | sample SagtaG_15_FD_104816 | JGI IMG/M metagenome (GOLD analysis project Ga0137382, IMG submission 104816) | Vadose zone soil microbial communities from Sagehorn Ranch, Mendocino, California, USA - Sage2_R_20_16 metaG | ecosystem: Environmental > Terrestrial > Soil > Vadose zone | place: USA... | reverse complement strand
GGGTAGCCCGCGTAAACTCCGAATACTATCGATCCACCTCGACGCGATTTATTGACGCAAATCAAGTAGGGCGTGTTCGCGCGATTCGCTTGCGCGGAGAGCGTCACGAAAGACAGTTGTGCTTTGAAAGTTGGAGTCTCCGATGGTAAAGAGCTCCATCGTCTCGCCCGTCCCCTCCAAGTTCACCGAACCGATCGGGCGAAAGTCGGTCTCGTTGGGAAGCAACGATCGAACCTGTTCGCTCACGATAAAAGCGTACCCCATCTCCTTGGTTAACTCTTGGAGCCTCCAGCTCACGTTAACCGCGTCTCCGATCACGGTGAATTCCATTCGCTGGGGCGAACCAATATTACCGACCACAACCTGTCCATGGTGAATTGCGATTCCGGCGCGCAACTCAGGCCAGTTATTGCGACGCCATTTTTCGTTCAACGTTTCCAATTCTTTTTGCATGGCGAGCGCGGCGCGGACGGCATTAGCGGCGTCCTCGGCCGCGCCATGGCTACGAATATTTCCCCACACCGCCATGACCGCGTCACCAATGAACTTATCGAGGGTGCCCCCGAAGCGAAAGACGCACTCGACCATGGCGGTGAGATATTCGTTTAGCTGCGTCACCAGCGTTTGCGGATCGCTGCGAGCGCTGACGACCGAGTAACCGCGGATGTCGGAAAAGAGAATCGACACCGACTTCATCACGCCTCCGAGCGATTGTGTGTATGTCTTCGACTGATCGAGCATTTCGCGCACGACGTCACGCGAGACGTACCGCTCCAGTGTCCGTCGGACTCGCACCCTGTCGACCCGTTCGAGAGCGAAGTCCGAAATCAGTCCAAGGAGTACGATGCTATTCACCTCAAGCGCCGGTCCAACGATCGGCACGAAGATCGAGCGGTTGAAAAGGAATAGTCCGATTGCGGCGGGGCCTATATTGCAGAGAAACAGCCCACCCAGGCGCATCCAAGGGGAACGGACCAAAAGGGAAAGGGCCAATGCCAGGAAGGCGGCGCCGATCGTCATCACGGCGAGAGCAGCGGACGGCAACTCGTAAATAAATTCGTGATGGAGCGCGGCGTTGATCGCGTTCAAATGTAGTTCCGGACCAGGCATTGTACCGAAAGGCGTCGCGTGCTCATCGTGTTGCCAATTTCCTTCCGCTCCAATGACGACGATCTTGTTCCGAAAGAATTCTCCCGAGCGATAGTTATGTTTCCAGTAATCGGGCACGAAGATTTCGAAAATGGAATGTGGAGGGAATCCCTGCCCAGGCGGCGCGGTGAACCGAAATGCATGACCTTCCAATCCCGCCGGTACGACACTCGTGAATCCCGCTTTCATCAGGCCGCGAGCGCCTAACGAAAGATACTGTTCGGATTGAGGTTGGGGAGCGCCTCCCTGCACTTGCTCGAAGGTGACGCGATACTGAGCTCGTCGAACCACCTCGTCCTCGTCCGGCCAGAAATTTGTAAAACCAGTCCGATCATCCATCGGCACAGTCTGTGGCACCAGCGACTCAGGCGGGCGGGTGTGGCTGGCAGCGACGGTTGCGTATTCGCGAGTCGTGCCCGAAATGAAATTACTGCCGATAACCACTTTGTCGCGGTAGCGATCGAGCGCCATCCGGAAAGGAGCATCTCCTTCGGTTTCGGTTGGGAAGGTTAAATCGAATATCACCACCTTGACTCCAGCGCGGGCAAGTCGATCGAGAATCAAAGCGTAAACTTCGCGAGCCCACGGCCACCGCTGGGTCATCAGATTGAGGGCACGCGCTTCTTCGCTTTGCTCATCGGTCAAACCGTAGAGCTCCTTGATATCGATTTCATCCAAACCCACCGAATCCGCATCAATGGCTAAGAAAAGCAGATCTGGATTTGGAGGCGTTCGCTTCCCAAGGCGAGTGATCGTGTCGCGATAAAAATCAGCCAATTGCAAATAGGCGAACGGTCTGAGTTGATCGAGAATGGTTACACCGGCGAGGCAAAGCAAAGCGGCGGCTGATATGATGAATACCCGCTTCGCGAACATGGCAGCAAAAGCGGAGCGGGAAGCGTGCCTTGACCTGCGCTTAGACATCGGGCATAAGCTCTGCTTGCTCACGCCGATATGAGATTGCTCGCCAGACGCTTGACCTGGATTCTAGCGACTCTGTATGTCGCCGGATCCGCGGTTGGGCAGGAGGCAAGCAGCGCTGTCGAACAATCGCGGTTGTTCCAAAGCTCCCGGCAAACAACGGGAGTTCCGGTCGATGCCAATGGGATACCCCTGCCGATTCCAGAGAGTACCCCCTCAGAGGAACTTAGTTTTGGAAAGCAACAAATCTTAAAGACGGAGGAAAAAGTCCCGGAGTTTTCAATGGGCGGTGATGCGTCCGTTTTTTATACGAGCAACGTTGCGCTGACACACCATAGTGAGATCAGCGACGTCTTTTTTGTCGGAGATGGGTTTGCGAGTTGGGCACCGCGAATCAATAATGAGCTGCAGCTGCAGGCCGGAGCGCGCTTTTCCATTTTCCGATACCACGATACCCCGGAGCTCGATTTTCAAAGCATAGGTGCAGGAGCAGGCGTTTTCTGGACGCCGCGCTGGGCATCGGGCATCGGGTTCACCGCGCGCTACGATTTCATCGAGCTGCTCGATCGGCACTCTGACGAAATACTGCAGGACCACGAGTTTTCGTTTGCGGCGCAGAAGGTCGTGCCGTTGGGACGTTCGCATGCGCTAAGTTTTGGTCTTCTTGGGACAATCGGGATCTCCGATCCCTTTGCCGAGCAGCGTGATCAAATTGCCGGTATAATTGGGTATCATGTGCAGTGGACACGCTATTTCGACACGGATTTCGGATACCGTCTCGCTGGGTATTTTTACAACGGGGGAGGACGAGACGACTTTAACCAGATTTTATCTCTCGGCGGTCACTGTCATCTGACCAGATGGGCCACCATCGAAGGCTTTCTCTCCTGGGCTACTAACTACTCGAATAAAGAAGCGTTCAAGTACGACGTCTTTAACACGGGCGGAGGAGTGGCCCTTCTCTTTCGCTTCTAGAAATCTTACTATTTAGAGTGGCTTAGGCCCTCAAAGGGCATACCGCGTGCTCCTTTCGTATCGAGGAGTCGTTTTATGCCTTGGATGCCTAAAAAAAAGACAGTTTTAATCACGATCGGATGCTTGGTTTTCGGCTGCCCAGTCTTCGCCGGCACGCTGACCGAAGGGCGGGTTACCAAGATTATCAGGGATGTAAAAGTGGTCGATCCGGCCGCCGGTGCCCGACCCGCCAGTTTAAATGATGTTATTCGCGACGAGATCGGGCTCGCCACCGGCATCAAATCGCGTTCCGAGCTTCTATTTGAGGACAACACACTGACGCGCCTCGGTCCGGAGACATATTTCAGTTTCAAGTCCGGTACCCGGGACATGACGCTGGAGAAAGGGACGATGTTGCTTCAAGTCCCGAAGGGGCTTGGCGGTGCAAAGATTCACACCGCTGCGGTAACAGCATCAATCACCGGCACGACGATCATGATGGAATATGTGCCGAAGCACGATATAAAGGTGCTTGTTCTGGAAGGCAGTCTGCGGCTGTCAGTCAGTGGCCGAATCGGCGATTCTCTCCTGCTCCAACCAGGCAAAATGGTAATCATGCGACCGGACGCCAAGCGAATTCCTGATCCGGTAACGGTTGACCTCAAGAAAGTCGTCAACACTTCGACACTGGTGAACATGCGTCAGGGCAAAAACGCAAAGACGCCGCCCCTTCCGAGTTTGGGTTTGATCGCTAAAGAGATCCAGCAGCAGGAGAAGGATCAAAACAGCCACCATATTATACCGACAAACCTGGTAATACTCGGCAAAGGCACCAATGTGGCGCTTGCCTCGGATCAACTTTTGCAAGCAATAAGCAGCCGCGACGACGTCGTGAAACAGGATCAGCTGGCAAGACTGGCTGCCGCCCAGCCGTCTTCGCCGCCGCCGACCTCACCACCACCGCCCTCCGCCGATGTCGGGCCCTCTCCCACGATCAAGTTCCATGACCCCTTGGGTCACGACACCCACACAGAAGTCAAATACGGAGACGACGGCCACCCTGTCTCGGTTCCAATTGTCCTCAACCAGCCGCAGAACTGGAGCAGCGGCAGTAGTCGGGGCAGTATCAAGATCGTCTCGAATAATCCGGTAACGGTGAATACGGCCCTGAAAGTCTCGGACGTTACTTCCCAGGGTGGCGGGCAAATCTCAATCGATAACCGCGCTACAACCGGCACCGCAATTTCGATCACGAACAGTGGGCAGCTTTTGGCCCTGCTCAACGCTGCCTCAACCGACCACGGCAGCATGATTACGTTTAAATCCGCTGGCGGCGATGTGGATGTAAATGGTGGAACGATTCAGGCAGACAAAGGCACGATTGATATTCGTAACCAGGGGAGCAGCGGTGTAATCAATCTTAACAACGCGACTTTGAATGCGAGCTCGATCAAAGTCCGTGCGCTTGGCTCGAATGGAACGCTCAATATCGGTGGCGGCACGATTTCGGCCGACAACCTGATCAGGCTCTACGCCGGCGGAAGCAATGGCACGGTCAACTTCATCGATAATGTCACACTTAACGGTAACAGCGTGAAGACGATTGCCGGTGACACGGTCACGATCTTCAATGGGAAGACAGTCACTGTTAACGGCCCAGCGCCGGCCGACGTCTTCACCAACCATCCGAATTATACTGGCTGGGGCGGCAACACCTCGACTACTGGAACATTCGCCGGTCAAGGAGCAGTTACCCATCCGTTAAACGGCGCGCCTGGCTTTTGACCTGTGGAGCATAAAGCTGTCAGCCGGCGTTGGTGATGCTAGCCGACTCGATCATTCATCTCTATGCCGGTGGAAGTAACGGGACGGTGAACTTCACCAATAATGTGACTCTGAGCGGTAACAGCGCGAAAACAATCGCGGGCGACACCGTCACAATTTTTAATGGCAAGATGGTGACCGTCAATGGGCTCGCGCCGGCTGACGTCTTTACAAACCATGCCAACTACGCGGGGTCCGGGGGCAATGGCTCAACGAGTGGAACCTTTGCCGGCCAGGGTGCCAACACTCATCCACTGAGCGGAGCGCCGGGATATTGAGATGCAGCCGCAAAATGTCATCAGTATCGAAGGCGGTGATGCGGCGGAGGACCGGCTCTTCGACTCCCCGGAACGCGGAGTTTTTCGCAACAACAATCTGCTGACTGAGATTACTCCAGAGGCCTACGCGGAAGTTGAGGCAAAAATCGAGGTTGTGCGGTGCGCTCCGCGCGAAGTCATCTTTGCGGAAGATGATCCAGGCGATTGTCTTTATCTGATTGCCCAAGGCTCGGTGAAAATTTCGAAGAAAGGCCGTGGCGGCCAGCAAGAGACTCTCGCGTTTTTAATGGAACAGGATTTTTTCGGCGAGATGGCGCTGATCGACCGTGGCCAACGTTCCGCCCAAGCCACAGCCGTGGGGCACGCGATTTTGGGACGCGTCGATCGCCAAACCTGGGACTTACTCCTGCGCCTCGCCCCAAACGAAGTGCTAAGCAATTTCACCAAATCGGTTACCAAACGTTTACGCGACAACAACCAGCATTTCATCGACGAGATGATGCGCAACGAAAGACTTTCGCTCCTCGGGACAACAATCAGCTCGATTGTGCATGATATGAATAATCCGATCGGATGTATTCTCGGCGCCTGTGCCGCTATCCAATCGACCGTGCAGGACGAACTGACGCACCAGATGGCACGCATTATTCGTGAATCTGTCACCAGGATGGAGACGATGACCCGCGAATTAATCGATTTTTCGCGTGGCAAAACCGAGCTCCATCTCCAATTCGTTCACGTCGCTGATCTGATTGAAGGTTTGCAACCGGACTTCGCCAAGTGCCGGCCCTTCGTCGATGTGCAGACGGAAATTTTGTACGAGGGACAACTTCAAGTCGACCGGCACAGGTTCTTGCGCGTTTTTAGCAATCTCATTCGCAACGCCCGCGAAGCGATGAAGGCAGAACCTGGCAACCGCCTGCGTTTGTCGGTCAAACCGGTCGACTCAAGAGTGCGCTTCGAAATTTCCGATACCGGGTGTGGCATTCCGAGTGAGCTATTGCCCCGGATCTTTGAACCGTTCGTAACTCACGGCAAAGCGAATGGCACCGGCCTCGGCCTTGCCATCAGCAAAGCAGTAGTCGAGGCGCATCAGGGGACAATCGCCGTTTCGAGCAGCGATAAAGGCACGACGTTTCAGATCGATCTCCCCTTAACCCGCTCATGATGCTCCGATGTCAATGACGTCCAAATCCGACTTTCCTTCGATGAAGATTCGGTTCCGCGGTGTGCGCGGCTCAACCCCCTCCCCCGGCTCGACCACCGCCCGCTACGGGGGCAACACTTCGTGTATCGAGGTCCGGGCGGGTAGCGAAATTCTCATTCTCGATGCGGGCACCGGTATTCGAAGCCTGGGAGCCGATTTGATGAAAGAATTCGGCTCGCGACCAATCGATGCCAGCATTCTCATTTCCCATACACACTGGGACCATATCCAGGGCCTCCCGTTTTTCGCGCCGGCCTTTGCCGCGAACAACCGAATCCGAGTCATCGCCCCAGGCAACCAGGCCGCAACGCTAAAACGCGCCCTGGCCAACCAGATGGAACCGATTCATTTTCCCGTCGGTGTTGAACACATGGCCGGCCTCGGCGAGGTGGAGGAGCTGGTTTCCAATACTGCCATCATCGGCGCTTTCAAGATTAGCGTGACGGAGTTGAACCATCCTGGGGGTTGCGCCGGATTTCGCGTCGAAGCAAATGGAGTCTCGCTCGCGTATCTGCCAGATCACGAGCCATTCTGTGCGCGGGGTGTCGTTCCAAAAACTGCTGCCGCACAATCGCGCGCCGAGGCGTTAACTGAATTTGTGCAAGGCGTCGACCTTTTGATTGTCGATGCGCAATACACTGCGGCCGAATATCCACAGCGCGTCGGGTGGGGACACGGCTGTTTGCCGAACACAGTAGCGTTGGCTGCGGATGCTGGTGTCAAGCAACTCGCGCTCTTCCATCACGATCCCGCGCACGACGATCATGAAATCGACGCGATGCTTGAAAGCGCCCGCGAATTAGCTCTTCCGAACGACATGTTCATCAGCGCCGCAACGGAAAACGAAACGATCACTCTTGTTTCCGCTGCGCCCAAAACAAGCTACCGAGACTCCGGTGTCGTCCATGACTCAGCAAAGCGCTCAGCGCCCGAGTTGCTGCAACCCGATTGCCTAAAATCCAGAAGCTCGTAAAGCGGCGCGATTTGAGGCCTATCTTTTAAGCACTAGTCAGCGCACTTGCTGCGGGTGAAGAGTCTTTCCGCACGTCGGCATAATTAGTTCGAATCAAGTATAACGTCTGTAGTTACCCGCAACTTTGTTGCGCATCGATTCGTTTAATCAGAACGAGACCGGTTACGCACACGCATGGAATGAATGATTTGAACGCCTCGTCGGTCTAATCCTTTTCAGGTTTGTTGCGCAGACTGATTTCGAAGACGAGCTTTGACGGGAGTACTATGGAACGCGCCACATTTTGTGAGCATTACCAGATCACCAATCAATATAATGGATCGCCCACTGAACTGGGCCGATTTGGGCCGGCGGTCATTTACAAAGCCTCTGATCTGCGAAGTGGTGCACCAGTTGCACTGACACTGTTGCCGATCGCAAGCGTTGATCCGGCAGCGCGTCCTCGGTTGGAAGAGCATCTGCGTGTCGCTGCAGAACTCGACCACGCAAATATTGCCAAGGTTGTTGCCGTCGGAGGCACGGAAGACGAGCTCGCTTTCGTTTCCGAATACCCGCAAGCCGAAACGCTCGAGACATGGGTGGCGGCGCATGGTCCGATGCCGGCTGATGCGGTTCTGGGGGTGGCATTGCAAGTGATGAGCGCCTTAGCCGCGGTGCGCTTTGTCGCTCTGACGTATCCCGCGATCGGGCCGTCGAATCTAATCATTGTTTCGGGACAAACCGCTGAGGGTGGCTGGCCTTCGGTGAAAATACTGAATTTTGGCCTCGCCGGTTTGGAACTCGCAACAGAAGACCGCCAAAAAGATGACCTGCCTTCGGAATTCGCCAGTCCGGAGCAATTGCAGCGGGGAACCACCGATTTTCGGTCGGCGATTTATTCTCTCGGGGCGACGATGTGCTATCTCTTAACCGGGGCTTTTTATTCGGCGGAGCCTCGCTCTCGGCAAACCAGGCGCTTTGCCCGGCCGCTGCGAAATTTGATTACGCCGATGTTGCGGCAAAATCCTGATGAGCGCCCGCAGGATCCGTTGTTATTCACGCAAGCGGTTCAAAGGTGTTTGCAGAAAGTCGAGCGTCGTCAGGCGCTTACGCGTACGCTCGGCATCCCCTTCGTAGCGGTAAAGGCAGGAAGGGTGAGACACCGACCAAAACCCGCCCCCGTGCCATTGGAGGCTGAAATAGGTCCTGCGCCAATCGCGCCGCTTCCGGTCACGGGCCGTTCCCGCCCAAACTTTTTCGGGAGAGCAGTGGCAGTGGCCGCACTTCTACTCGTTCTGGCAACTGCGGCCGCATTTTTGTTGCCAGCGCCGGTTGGTATGATCTTGCACCGGAATCGTGACAAGGAGATTGGTGTTCCGGTCGGAATTCCGGAATCCTCTGCAATGGCGATGGCGCAGAACAGCTCTTCCGCTACCACACCAATGTCATCGCCACCTGTGGTTCCATCGGTCGCACGCCAGGTGCCTTCGCCGACATCACCGGCGCCGGTTGAAAGTAAAGTTGTTGCCTATGCCGCTCGAGCTGTGTCGCCCGCTCAGACAACCAGCCAGCCGGCGCCAGTTTCTTCGCCGGTCGTGGCAAGCGTCGCGGCTGTTGCGAACTCGCCGGTCTCGCAAACACCTGCTGTAGTAAGTCAACCCACGGCATCAGCGCAGCAGAGCGGGCCGGCCTTCGTCGAAGACGCTCAGTCACGTGGGGCCGGCGTGTCGCCGTCACCGAGCGGCCCCATCGCGGCCGCGGACTCTCCAACGAAACCTGCCGCACCTGCGGAAGGTGCTGAAACGGTATGGGAGCAAGAGGGAGGGGTGAAACAGAAGATCGCGACGCAAAGGGCGGCTGGTGAGGGAGATGCCGCATCGGCATCGGCCACGGCAGAGGCTGGCGAAAAAACCACTAAGCGATCAAGCGCTGCCAGCTCAAAGTCGCGCCCGAAGCCGAAAGAGGTAGCTTCAAATACGAGGCGCTCGGGCGCCACGAGATACGACCGATCGCGCAGCGAGCAAGTTCCGATGGCAACGGACGAAGAAGATCAATATCAGCCGCCATATCAGCCGTACCGCGGGGATCAGCTGCCGCCTCGGGTGAGGCGAGCCCTGCCAGTGCCTGAGGGATCGTTCCGGGCACGGGTTGTGGGGATTACTCCTGGGGGAAACCTAATTTTACGTTTGCCTTCGGGCGAGATCGCGATCGTTCCGCGGCACCGTCCGCGTCGCGTGATCATCGAGAGACCGTATTTCGCGCCGCCACCGCGGCCGGATTTTGCACCGCCCTTCCCGCCGGACGCCTAGCAGAGGAATCGGCCATCTTAAGTGTCCCTGGACAATTTGATGTTGCATATCTGACACTCAATTGTCTTGAGGAACAAGGGTGCCAAAACGCAGGTGTCCGCAGGAGCTCGGCCGGGAGATTTGCTGCATCTTCACTCGATCCGGATTGAATCTATGTAAATCTGTGTTCATGGATTCCACTTCGCTCACCACGGCGTCTGTAGCTGATCAGTTTTTGGGCGATAGCGAGAATCCCTCCCATTTGTCTCGACGTTAAAGCGGCGGAGTACCGTCCGCATTCCAAAGCGCAAGCGCCCATAGGAGATCGGCCGAGCTTCGCCAGCCGGATTTTATGATTAATCTTTTTTCTCCGGTTCCACTTTTTCCGGCAGCTTGATGTTTTTGTTCTCAAGCTTACCCTCGAAGGCCTTTACGAATGCGTTACGAAAGGCATTGAAAATGGTCGTGAAGATTTCCGGCTGTGGCTTATCGAACGTGCCGGCAAAAGGAATTCGGGTGGCGAAGCGGTCCTTGGAATAATTGCGCACAATCTCAGTTAATCCCCCGAGGATCGCCTGCCAGATGAAGCTTGCGGGATTCTGCGCGTCGTGTTGGGGATTGAAAATGCCCATGTGATCGAAAACCGGCTCGATATAACCTCGGAAGGCGCCGTTTTGCGCGTTCATCTCGGTGGCAAGTTTCAACGTGCCATTTTCGAACGTGAAGCCGCCGTAAGCTTTCGCGAAATCGTTCAACTTGACCAGCGGAATACCGGACATTTCCAAATTGACTGCGAACGTCGGCTTGGCCGCGTACGGATCGAGCGAGATTTGCGCCCGCGCCTTGCCTTCGCGCAACGGTCGCCCCTCAATAAGAATTTCAGCGATCATGGTCTTGGACAGCTTTTTGCTGTTCGTTAGGTTGGTCGCGACCATCTGCACGTGATCCACGACCACATCCACTTTTGGTTGCCTGCTAAAATCCCGATAGTGAATCTCGCCATTGTGGGTAGCGAAACGGTTAATCTTTAGAGGGAAAAGTTGTTTGATCTTTTGGGCCCACGGTTGGTTCACATCGGTTTGCCGGGCCTCTTTGTTGGGTGCGTTTACCAAGTTCAACTCAGGCCGGTACATCTCGATTTCACCGACGAATGAACGGTCCCAGAGCGCTTTCCACTCTACTGAAAGATCGACCAGGGGAGCGGAAAAGAAGGGCACTGGAACTTTGCCGCTCGTTTTCTCGACCTTAATGTTGTGGATCTGGTAAGCCCCGCGCCAAAGATGGAGCGTCACCGCGGCGACAT
>Ga0137382_10001332_pt1 | contig 10886 bp, 10 predicted proteins | sample SagtaG_15_FD_104816 | JGI IMG/M metagenome (GOLD analysis project Ga0137382, IMG submission 104816) | Vadose zone soil microbial communities from Sagehorn Ranch, Mendocino, California, USA - Sage2_R_20_16 metaG | ecosystem: Environmental > Terrestrial > Soil > Vadose zone | place: USA... | reverse complement strand
CGTCGGTCGGCGCCGCTGATTGTTATCCGGTTAAGGCTAAACCGGTGACGCTTCGATTGCGAGCGGAACGCCTTGAAAGGCTCCTCGGCGTTCGCGTCGACCTCAAGCAGGCGGAGAAATTGTTTGACGCCCTTGGTTTGAAGACCGAGCGACAGGAGAAAAACCGAGTCCTGCGAGTCCGTGTGCCGACAAACCGCGCCGACCTTACACGTGAAGCCGATTTGATCGAAGAGGTGGCGCGTTTGCGCGGCTATGACAAGATTCCGACGACTTTACCGCTGACTAGAATTGCGGGCGGCAATATCGACCGCCGACTGGCTTGGGAAAGAAAACTGAGCGTACTCTTGATTGGGGAAGGCTTGACCGAGGTCATTAATCTACCGTTCACTTCGGAAAAGTTGAATCGAAATTTCACCGGCCTTTGGCAGCCGGCGGCTGCGGCGGTGGCGGTGCTCAATCCGTTGGCGAAAGAAAACGCGGAAATGCGCCACAGCTTGATTCCCGGATTGGTCGACAATTTACGACTTAATCTTGCTCACAAAGGGAAAAGCTTTCATGGATATCATCTGGGCAAGGTTTTTGGTTCGACGGCAGCCGGTGAAATCAATGAACGCCGGTGCGTCGGCGGACTCCTGTACGGACCCCAAAGAGTTTATGGTTTGCATGTGGGCGAAGAGGTTTCGGTGGGATTTCTGCAGTGCAAAGGGGTGGTCGAAGGCATCCTCGACCTTTTCCGTCTTGCCGAAAGGACATCCTGGTCCCATAACGATTTTAGGTTTTTGCATCCGGGAAAATCGGCGCTGTTGCGGTGCGATCAATTTGTACTGGGTTACATGGGTGAGCTGCATCCCGATTTATCCGGTGAGCTCGAGATTCCTGCAGGCTGGGTGTTTGAACTTGACTTCGATAAACTGCTTGAGTATGCTCCGCGCCGAATAGTGACGCAGACGCTTCCGCGCTTTCCGGCCGTCGAGCGGGACTTAGCCATAGTGGTCGATCGTGATTTTGCCTCCCAACAAGTCATCAGTTGGATCAACAATCTCGGCGAGCCTTTGATCGAACATGTTGAAGTTTTCGACCAATATCTCGGGGCGCCGATTCCAGACGGCAAGAAGAGTTTGGCTTATAAAGTTTCCTATCGCGCCGAGGACAAAACCCTGACCGACGCGGAGATCAATGGGCTTCACCAGAATCTTGTACAACGGCTTCGAGATACATTTGGGGCCGAGCAACGCGGCTGACGTGCCATGACTGACTGTGCCCAGGGGAGAGGTGTAATATGACGAAAGCTGAAATTATCACGCGAATTTACGAGAAGGTTGGGTTTTCAAAAAAGGACGCCACGGACGTCGTCGAGGCGACATTCGACATCATTAAAGGCTGCTTGGAGCGAGGCGAAAAAGTAAAAATTTCCGGTTTTGGAAATTTTGTCGTCAATACCAAGCGCCCCCGAAAGGGACGAAACCCGCAGACCGGCGATGAGATCATCATCGTCGGGCGAAAGGTTCTGACCTTTAAAGCGAGCCAGATCATGAAGAAAAGTCTCAACGGTATTTCTTCGTCTTCGCCCGAGTCTGCGCCAAGCTCCTCCGCGTCGGAATAGATCCGGCTATGCCTCCGCGTTTGCCGGAAAAGATTTATTTTAAGATCGGCGAAGTCAGCGAGATCGTCGGTGTCGAGCCTTACGTTTTGCGTTATTGGGAAACCGAGTTCGACCTTCTGAAACCCTCCAAGGCGCCGTCCAAACATCGGTTATATAAGAAACGCGATGTCGAGCTGCTGCTCGAAATCAAACGCCTTCTCTACACCGATGGATTCACAATCGAAGGGGCGCGGAAAAAATTAAAAGAAGCCAGGAAAGAAGAAAAAGATCAACTTAAGCTGCCTCTCTCCGAGCAGAAATACCGAAGCGCGCTCGTGAAGCTAAAAAAAGATTTGGAATCGCTTCGTCGATTGTTGTCCTAAGGGCGATCGTCACAGGCGCGACGGGTCCGTTTCGCCGAGCCTGCTCAAACCCAATCGAACCGTGCGTGAAATTGATTTGACGCGCGTGGAATGTTACGTTTCGCCTACTTCCAAACCGACGTCGGGGCGTAGCGCAGCCTGGTAGCGCACACGCTTGGGGTGCGTGTGGTCACCGGTTCAAATCCGGTCGCCCCGACCATTCATTTCTTTAATCTTACCAAGGACTTATTTCACTTGAACTGACACTGCGCCGGTCAATCCGAATCGGGCTCTGGTGAGGACTTTTTCTGAGAAATGGCCTTGTCCCACGAGCGATTCGGCGGTGCTTCTTACCGTTTCGTCGAGAGACTGAAGATAGATGCTGGTTGTCGCTATATCTTCGTGACCCAAGATGGTCTGTATCGCTGGCAAAGGCGCATTCCGATTAGCCGCGACCGTTGCGGCAAAGTGACGTATGCAATGGAAGGTGAATGGCTTAGCCCCAGCTTGTTTGCACAATCCTCTTAAGTATCTGGGGTACTGCTTCTGATGGTTGTTATCTTTGTTTGGAAAAATATATTCGGACGTTGATCTCTGCTTGAGCTCCGCAAGGACCTTTATCAGTTCGCTGTTAAGCGGGACCTTCCATCTTCTTTTTGCGACTAACAGGCCAATTACCTCAGCACCCCGGACAATCATTGGGGAACCGTCACTTCGCTAAACAATACACCATTGGTCGCATTGGATTATTTTGCTGGGTTTGGCGCTACTCTTGGAGTTAATGATCTGAGTCTTCGTCAAGGAGGTTTGTTTGACATCGCTGGCTCTTGGCAGACACCTCACCTATCGCACCGAAAGGGTACTAGCATAGATTTCGATGGAACTGCCTGTTTAGACCCAAACCTTGGAGGCGGCTGTTCGGGTGGAACGTTGAGAGTCGACAAGCAGTTCATAGGGCGGCGATGTTTGGAGCGCGGACGCGGATTTCTGGTGCCGGAGTACCAATTCACTGCGAATTTCCGAACTAGTGAGAGAACATATGAGAGTAACCAAAGCGAAATACAAATATAACGCTCTAGTTATTTTAGGCTTAATTTTCTTTTGGCCAATTGTTGGCTCATCACAACAACCGCGCCCGCTAACTGGAGCTTCATTCTCCGGGACCGTAGTACGCCATGCTTGGGGAACCTTCTCGATTCTCGAATCATAGTTTTCAGGCGGCAATTCAGAAGTATTTCAATTTCTGGGCGCGGCAAAGAAAGATGGGACCGAAAAACTTCTAGATTGACAAGGTCGCTTTATCTGGTACGATTTTTCTAGGTTGGTCTGATTTGTCGGGCAAACGCAGCGTGGTCGTTGGGAGAAATTAATGAGTTCTCACCCGCCATGGCTCAAAACTCATTCCTCGCTTCTGCTCTCACGCAGAAGATTTCCTTTCTCTTGCGGTCAGCGGATTCAGCGAAAACTCTCTAGCAAGGGTTTCCACTCCGCTCGTCGTCCTGGTGGAAAAACAGATGCTGGAAGTCATTGAACGAGGCAAGCCGACGACTGGATACATGCGCTTTGGCGATCGAGTGCGTATCGAAATGTTTGACAAGCGCGGCCGTTCGATCTTCGGCGCCATCGACCAAGTCGTCGAGCCCTATAGGAAAGGGGAACGCCGCGAGGAAACGAAAAGCCGAGCTCTGGAACAGTGGGGTGATTACCGAATAGGAGACGGCGCTGTTGGTGTCGGACATCTCAGAGCATAGCCAGCCGATTGAAATCTCCGGATCGCAATTGACTATCGCTCAAGTGGTGGCGGTGGCGCGCCACAAGCGTCGTGTCCGGCTGAGTGAAGCTCCCGAAGTGCGAAAAAAAATTGTCGCTTCGCGGCAAATTTTGGAAGAAAAACTCCGGCGCGGCGAAATCATTTACGGCGTCAATACGGGTCTCGGCGGCAATGTTCGCTTTATTTTGCCCGCCGAAGATCTCGCCAAACACCAAAAAAATATTTTTCGCTTTCTGATCTGCGGCAGCGGCGATCCTTTGCCCGAAGAAGCGGTGCGCGCCTCCATGTTGCTGCGCGCCAACGCCCTCGCCAAAGGATACTCTGCGGTGAGAATCGTTGTCATTGAACGGCTGGCCGAATTCCTCAATCGCGGCATCACGCCCATCGTGCCCATGTACGGTTCGGTTGGCGCCAGCGGCGATCTCATTCCCTCCGCATATATCGGCCGGGCGTTGTTAGGCGAGGGGGAGGTCCAATTCATGGGCGAAAAGGTTCCGGCGGACACCGCCCTCGCCTTTGCCGGCCTGGAGCCGCTTGCGCTTGAGCCCAAGGAGGGACTTGCCCTGATCAATGGCACGACGGTGATGACCGGCGTAGCGGCGCTGCAAATGGATGATGGCGCGTATCTCTCGCGCTTGGTGCTCGCCGCCTGCGCGTTGGCGCTGGAAGGCATGAAAAGCACGGACGATCCGTTTCGCGACGCCGTGCAAGCGGTGAAGAATCATCCGGGTCAAATCGAAGCCGCCGCTCTTTGCCGCAGGTTCATTGAAGGAAGCGGCTACGTGCGGAGTTTGGATGACATTCGCGGCAGGGTGCGAGAGAGCTTTCACGGCGACAATCACTCGATCGAGCGCTCCGATGAGGCGATCCAGCAGCCCTATTCGCTGCGCTGCGTGCCCCAGGGCATCGGGCCGATTCTGGAAGCGGTGAAGATTCACCGAGTGGTGATCGAACGAGAGCTCAACTCGGCCAACGATAATCCACTGCTCGATCCGGTTGACGGCCGCGTCTATCACACCGGCAATTTTTACGGCGGCCATGTGGCCCGCGCGCTAGACAGTTGGAAGATCGACCTGGCGACGATGGGAAACTGGCTGCATGCGCTGATCGCCATGCTGGTTGATGAGCGATTCAATAACGGCCTCCCACCGAATCTCGCACCGCATCCCGGTCTTTTCTCGGGGTTTAAGGGAATGCAACTCTGTTTAACCAGCTTGGTTTGCGCGCTTAGGCAGTTGGCGAACCCGAGCATGATCCACACGCTGCCGACGGAGCAATATAACCAGGACATGGTGAGTTTGGGAATGCACTCGGCATTAACGACGATGCAGATGACGACGATCTTGCACGATGCCACCGCGATCGCGCTGATCACTCTCTGCCAAGCAATCGACCTACGCGGCGGGAGCGCACAGCTGGGACATGTGAACCGGACGGTTTATGACACGGTGAGACGGGAAGTGGCATTTGCCGACCAGGACCGTCCCATGGACGGCGATATCAGAAAGGTTACGGAATTGATCAGACAAAGATCGATACCCATTGCTGAGCTTTAGGAGATCGTATGAATATCTTTGATTTTCTGGAGCGCGCGCAAATTCGCTTTCCCAAAAAAGACGCTCTGATCTTCGAAGGACGGAAAATAACCTATGGCGAGGTTTACAAGCAGGCTTGCTGTCTGAGCGCCGCGTTGAGCAAGCGCTTTGCTCTTCAGCGAGGGGATCGCGTGGCAATCTTTTTGCCCAACATTCCCGAATTTATGCTGTCTTACTACGCCGTCGAAAAACTCGGCGCTATCGCGGTTTCCCTCAACGTCATGCTCAAGCGCGATGAGGTGGAGTTCATTTTGCGCGACTGCGGCGCAAAAGCGCTCATTACTATGCCGCAGTTATTGGAACAGGTTCCGGAGAATATTCTTACGCTGCGAGGAACCGTTGTCGTGGGAGAAACGAATAGGATCGGCTGTCTACGGTTTTTCGACCTAATTGCCGACCGTCCAACATCGGAAGCGTCCAACGTTCGTGTCGAAACCGAAGACGGCGCCGCCATCCTTTATACCTCCGGTACAACGGGTCAGCCGAAAGGGGTTTTACTCACCCACGGCAATTTGCTGTTCAACTCGCAAGCTACCCATCACCATACGGGCATGACGCCGGAAGATCGGCTGTTATGTTTCCTGCCGTTGTTTCACTGCTTCGGACAAAACTTCATCATGAACACGTCGGTGCATGTCGGCGCGACCCTGCTTTTGCATGAGCGGTACGTTCCCGATGAGGTGCTTGAGTCAGCGGCTGTGAACAGAGCCACGATGTTTTTTGGCGTGCCCGCCGTCTACATTCGTCTGCTTTCCCAACCGGAGATCGAAAAGAAGCTGGAGTCGATTCGATATTATTTTTCCGCGGCAGCCCCGTTGACCGTACAGACGGTAAGAAAATGGCGGGAACGCTTCGGTCAGATTATATACGAAGGTTATGGTTTGACCGAGACTTCGCCCTTCGCCAGTTACAATCACGATAGCGAGTATCGCGAGGGAAGCGTCGGCAAGCCGGTCCAGTACGCCAAGATTAAGGTCATTAATGAAAAGGGCGAAACAGTCGCCTCTGGCGAGCTAGGAGAGATCGCGATCAAAGGCGCGAATGTTATGAAGGGATACTTCAATAGGCCGAAGGAGACGGTTCAGGTGATCCGCGACGGCTGGTTTCTGACCGGCGACATCGGCAGGATGGATGCCGACGGGTATCTGTACCTTGTCGACCGCGCCAAAGACATGATTAATGTCTCCGGCTTCAAAGTATGGCCGCGGGAAGTAGAGGAGGTGTTGTCGAATCATTTGGACTTGGCCGAAGCGGCGGTGATTGGCGTGCCCGACCCGGTGTCGGGCGAAGCCGTCAAAGCCTTTGTGGTCTTGAAGAAGGACGTACAGCTGTTTGAGAAAGACGTCATCGAGTATTGCCGCGCTTGTATGGCAGTGTACAAGGCGCCGCGCTACGTCGAGTTCATCGAAGCGTTGCCGCGCAATCCCTCGGGTAAAGTGCTCAAGCGCGAGCTGAGGCTAAGACAACAGGACACTAAAAAGGTCGCTTAGCGCAATGTCGCCGAGATTCGTTGCGTGAGTCTCTGCGATCGCAGGGGTGGCACTCGAAACTCTAAATCCGAAACAGCCGTCTTATGAACGAACGTGTCGCGATCATCGGGGTCGGCGTCATGGCCGCAAGACCGAGCTCGGAGCATCTCTCTTTTAAGGAGATGATGTTCGAGGCGGCACAGAAGGCATACGCGGACGCCGGCATCGATGCGCATGAGGTCGAGTCCTTTGTTACCTGCGCGGAAGATCTCACCGAAGGCATCTCGATCTTCGATGAGTATACGCCGGATCAACTCGGCGCCGTGCAAAAGCCGATGCACACGCTGACTCAGGACGGGCTCTACGGCATCGCCGATGCCGTGATGCAGCTCCGCTCCGGACTCGTTGGCTTGGTCGTTGTCGAGGCGCACAGCAAGCATTCGAATTTGGAGAATCCAAACTCGATTCTCAATTATGCGCTTGACCCGGTTTACAACCGTCCGCTCGATTTCAATCCGCACGTCATCGCCGGACTGGAGATGAATGGCTTCCTTCACGCAACAGGCATCACCCAAGCACAGTGCGCGCAGGTCGTCGCCAAAAATCGTACTCACGCGCTCAAGAATATCGCCGCCGCTTATCCGATGAATCTCCGCGCCGAGGATGTCCAATCATCTCCCTACCTCTGTTATCCCTTGCGCGATGCAGAGATGGCTAAGAGCGCCGATGGCTGCGTGGTTGTCGTTTTGGCGGGCGCGAGTAGGGCTCAGCCATCCAAGTCGCGGCCGGTTTGGATCCGCGGCGTCGGCTTTGCGAACGACAGTCCAACTTTGGAATCGCGCGACTGGATCGATGCGCAATACATTCGCGCCGCTGCAGCTATGGCGTACGGTCAGGCTGGAATCAAGGATCCAGTCGCCGAGATCGATCTTTTCGAAGTCGATGATGCCTATGCGTACAAAGAACTGCAACATTTAGTTGCTTTGGGAATTTATCCGCAGGCCGTGGCGGCAGGCAGAGCCGTCGAGAATGGCGAAACCGGCGCCGCTGGCAAGATGCCCGTGAATGTTTCCGGCGGATCGTTGGGCATTGGCCACACGCTCGAGGCAAGCGGTCTTTACCGCCTCGCCGAGATCGTTTGTCAGTTGCGCGGCGAGGCCGGGCCGCGGCAGCTACCGCGAGCGAAAGTCGGGTTGGCGCAATCTTGGCGCGGCGTGCCGACGACGAGCGGCGCAGTAGTGATCCTGGGAAGATAACGAATTGGAGTAGTGGAGTGCTGGAGTACTGATAAAACCCATTACTCCCACTACTGCAGCACTCCATTATTCCGGTCGCCACTGAATGTCGTCGGATATAAAACACATAAAACACCAACACACTGACATGAGACGACTATGACTTCTCGACCAGTTGCGATCGTTGGAGCGGGCATGACCAAGTTCATGCGGCGCGCCTTGGAAACGCCCAAAGAGCTTGCCTGGCTCGCCGCCAAGGCTGCGTTGGACTCCGCCGAGATGAAACTGGATCAAATCGACGGCGCCGTCCTCGGCAGCGCACCGGACGCTTTCGACGGCATGCATATGAAGGGCGAGTATCTCGCGGATGGCTGCGGCGGCTGGCGCAAACCTTATCTAAGATGTTATGTCGGCGGCGGCACCGGCGTTTACGCCGTCGCCCAAGGTTGGTTTCAAGTAGCATCGGGCCTCTTTGATACCGCGCTCGTCGTTTGCGAAGAAAAGATGTCGACCTGCCAGCCGCATCCGCAGGCCGCTTTTATTTCGATCTTCGATCCGTTCACCGAACAGCCGCTCAAGCCGAACCTTCTATGGATCTTCGCGCTGGAGCAGAATCGCTACATGCAAACCCATCACATTACACTTGAAGAGATCGCGCGCGTGTCGGTGAAGAACAAGCGCAATGCTCTGGGTCATCCTTCGGCGCAGCTTGGCGCGGAGATTACCGTAAAAGACGTGCTCGCCTCCGAAGTGATGGCTTGGCCGGTGCATCGCTTGATGGTCAGTCCGACGAGCGATGGAGCGGCGGCGGTAGTGCTTGCGGCTGGCGATGTCGCGCGGCGACTCACCTCAAAGCCGGTTTGGATTCAAGGCGTCGGCTGGTGTCTCGACACCGCCTACTGGACCAATCGTGACCTGTACTATCCCGAGTACGTTGAGAAGGCGGCATGGATGGCCTACCGCATGGCAGGTGTGAAAGAACCGCGCCGAGAGATCAACATAGCGGAGCCCTATGATCCTTTCGCATACAAAGAGCTTCATCACCTCGAAGGACTGCAATTGGCGCCTAAAGGCCAAGCGCCGAAACTTCTGGCGGATGGTGTGTTTGATCGCGACGGCGATCTACCGGTCACGCCCTCTGGCGGATTGTTGGGAGTCGGCAACCCCATTGCGGCGGCAGGAACCATGAAGATCTGCGAGCTTTTCTGGCAACTGCGCGGCGAAGCGGGTCGGCGCCAAGTACCAGGCAAACCGGAGCGCGGCGTGGCGCAAGCCTGGGGCGATCTGATGCAGGTAGGCACGGTGGTCGTCGTTGGAACCAGAGAACCCAAACGTTGAAAAAGGTGTAAACCGTTCAATCCTTTCAAGTCGGCACGATGATTCATAGAACAATCAAGCCCGAGCCGAATATCGTTCAGGGAACGCCGCTAGACGCCAAGGATCTGAAACGGGGCAAGATTTTTCTTAACTCGTACGCGCCGGCGCTCCGCTACACTTGGGATACCGGCGAGGCGATGGGCCGTTATTTGGCGGAACTCAAAAATGGCAGGCTCATCGCGCGTTCCTGCCGCAAATGCGAGCGCGTCATGATCCCGCCGCGCATGTTCTGCGAACGCTGTTTTCGCCCGACCGATGATTGGGTCTATGTCAAAGCTACCGGCACAGTGAACACGTTTTCGCTCTGCTATGTGAGCTGGGATGTGCGCCGGTTGAAGCAGCCGGAAATCCCCGCGGTGATTGAAATCGACGGCGCATCGCCTGGGATGGGCATCCTTCATCTTGTTCGTAAGGTAGCGCCAAAGGACGTGCGCATCGGCATGCGCGTCGCGGCGGTTTGGAAGCCCCCGGCTCAGCGCACCGGGAGTATCACGGATATCGCCTATTGGATGCCGATAAATCGACGGTCCCAAAGGACGGTGAGCGCTAAATAAGGCGGCCCGCGCAGTCGAGGGGTTGCCGCTGTTTTCCGGAGGTTACGGACATGGCAGGAACACAATTGCGCAAAAGCCACATAGCAAAATGGCGCGGCGAGATTCCGATCGAGTCGCTCTATACCGCCGGCATTGGCGGTCAAAGGTTCTTCAAAGCGCTGAAGGAGAAGGGCAAGCTGGTGGGAACTCGATGTCGTCCGTGCCATCAAGTATTCGTTCCATCCCGACAATTCTGCGAGCGATGCTTTGTCGAGTTGACCGAAGAAGTTCGGGTTCAGCCCGACGGTGTCATCAAGAGTTTCAGTTATGCTTATGTCGATCATAACGGCAGACGTCTCAAGCAACCTGTGACCTCGGCGCTGGTGCAGTTAGAAGGCGCCACGACAGTGATGCTACACAGACTGCTCGATGTTAAAGATCTGTCGCGCATCTCCATTGGAAGCCGCGTCAAAGCTGTGATCAAGCCAAAAGCGAAACGCACCGGCTCGATACTGGATATCGAAGGTTTTAGACTGGTCGAGTGAATCTTCGACGGAACAGATGACGTTGCAAACGTTTTGAAGAGGCGACTACATTCTTTCCACCAACAAGGCAATCCCCTGGCCGCCGCCGATACAAGCGCTGGCGATACCGAAACGCGCGTTTCGTCTTCTCAGCTCAAAGATCAAAGTGGCCGTGAGTCTCGCCCCGGTAGCACCGAGGGGATGGCCGAGGGCGATGGCTCCGCCATTGACGTTGACTCTATTTCGATCGAGGCCGAGTTCTTTTTCGACGGCGAGATACTGGCAGGCAAACGCTTCGTTGATTTCGAAAAGATCGATCTGATCGAGACTAAGTCCGGCGCGCGCCAACGCAATCTTGATCGTGGAAACGGGTCCAATGCCCATCATCGAGGGATCGCAGCCGGCGATCCCCCACGAGACCAGGCGCGCCAACGGCTT
>Ga0137382_10001329_pt1 | contig 10892 bp, 9 predicted proteins | sample SagtaG_15_FD_104816 | JGI IMG/M metagenome (GOLD analysis project Ga0137382, IMG submission 104816) | Vadose zone soil microbial communities from Sagehorn Ranch, Mendocino, California, USA - Sage2_R_20_16 metaG | ecosystem: Environmental > Terrestrial > Soil > Vadose zone | place: USA... | reverse complement strand
GGCGCGCGGCGGGATGCCGGCGGTCATGATCGTGCGCGCGGTCGCTTCCACACGGTCGCCGGCGTACGGCCCGGCGCCGCGGAAGCGGTCCATGGCGGTCTTCACGCCGCCCCGGTACAACGCCACCCAACCCGACAACGACAGCGCCGCCACGCTCGAATCGCCCGCCAGCAATGAGTCGGCCGCGGCGAGCTGCCCCCGCGCCAGGCGCGCCCGCGCCAGGCCGAGGCGCAGCTGCTCGCGCTCCTCGAGCGGCAAGTCCTCGCCGACGCGCGCCAGCTCCCCCGCCGCGCTGTCGGCCTCGCCCGCCTCCAGCAGCGCGCGCACCAGCACCGTCCGCGCGACGGCGCGGGCCGCGGGCGTGGCGGTCGAATCGCCGGCGGCGGGCGCGAGGATCGCGCGCGCGGCCGCGCCGTCGCCGGCATCGAGCAGCGCGCGTGCCGCATCGACGCGCGCCTGCAGCGAGAGGCGCGCCGGAATGATTGCGGCAAACCGCGCCAGCGCGTAGGCGCGCACCCGCCGCGCCGCAGGCGTGCCGACCGACAGCGCGCGCTCGGCGAAGCGGTGCAAGGCGTACGGCCCATCCGGCACGTCGGGGCCGACCGTCGTCTGAAACACGGTCCAGGCGCGCTCGGGCTCGCCCCACACCAGCAGGAGATCGGCGGCGGTGCGGCGCGCCGCGGCGGAGGCGTCGGAGCCGGTGAGCGCGGCCACGACTTTGGCGCGGCCGTCGGCCGGGGTGTCTTCGAGCTGCGCCGTGGCATTGGGCTGTTGCGCGGGCTCGCCCGCCAGCGCGCGCGCCCATTCCTGCGCCGCGCCCACCCAGTTCTCCTGGCGCTGCTCCAGCTCGGCCGCCTCGATCGCCAGCGCCGCGGGCCGTGCCAACGCGCGCCGTCCCGTCACGATGGCCGCGCGCGCGTCGTCGAAGCGGCCGCGATCCTCCAGCGCCACGATCCACTCGCGGTACGGCGATTCGTCGCCCGGCGAGTGGGCCAGCCAGCGCGTCACGAGCACGGCGGCCGAGTCCGGTTGATCGACCGTGACGAACGTGCGAATCAGGAGACCGAGGATCGCGGGATTGGTCGAATCGACCGCGAAGGCGCGGCGCGCCGGATCGAGTACCTCGGCGACGCGCGTCAGGCGGTCGAGCACGCGCTCGAGTCCCAGCAGTGCCGGCAAGTTGGCGGGCTCACCGCGCAGCACCTGCTCGTAGGCCTGCACGGCATCGGCGTAGCGCCCGGCGCGCTCCAAGTCGAACCCGCGCCCCAGCCCCTGGCCGGGCGCCGGCGCTGCCGCGAGTGCGGCTACCGCGAGACTAAGGCTTAGGCGCCGGAACATTGAGCCGCCGGAAGTAATCCAGCACGAGGCGGCGCTCGTCCGGGGTGAGACGGGAGAGCTCTTCCCACGTCGGGTAGCGCAGCGCCGGCCCCGCCCCGGTGGCACCGGGCCGCAGCACCGCGGGAACGTGCACGCTGTCGGCGGTCGCGGGGCGCGACACGCGCTCGTGCTGCTCGTCCGGCTCCTGGCCGGTGAGCGTGCGGCCGGCATCGAGCAGGCGGCGGTACAGACGCTCCTGCCGCGCGATGGTCTGGCGATCGAGCCGGCCGGCATCCAGCTGGCGCGCGAGGTCCTTCGCTTCCTGCGCCAGCTCGGCCGCACCCGCGCCCTGCCCCTGGGCCTGCATCCGCTCGAGCTGCTGCGCCAGCGCCTGCTGGCGCGCCGCGAGCGCGCGCAGCTGCTGCACCATTCCCGGCCCGAACAGCGGCAGCATGCTTTGCGCATCGCCGTTCAGGCCGCGCTGCTGCCCCGCCAGGCGCGCGTATTCCGCCACCGCTTCGGCCAGGCCGCTGCCCGAGCGCGTCGACTGCACGCGGCTGCGCGCGTTGAGCAGCGCGTACGCCGTCGCATTGAGCGCCTCGAGCGCCTGGTCGGCGAGCGCGGCGGCCGCGGACGAGTTGGGCTGGGGCTGATCGAGCTGCTCACGCGCCGCCGCCATCTGATGCTGCGCGTAGCCCAGCGCCTGCTCGAGCTCCGGCGGGATCATGGCGTGGCGGCCCGCGGCCTCGCGGATCTGGCCGGCGATGGCCGTCGTGCCCTCTTCGATCGACGCCTGCTCCCCCCGCGTCGCCCCACCCGAGCCGCGCCGCAAGGCGTCGCCCACGTCGCGCTGCCGCGCCGCCAGTGCCGCCGTCTCCGAGAGCGCGCGGTCGAGCGACGCGAGCGCTTCCTGGCGCCACTGCTGCGCGAGCTGCTCGCCGGCGGCGCGCAAGAACTTGGGCAGCTCCTGGAGCTGGCGCGCTGCCTCCTGGCCTTGTCGTCCCGCCTCACCCGCTTCACGGCGCCCGGCTGCCGCGGCGCCCGAGTTCATGGCGCTCGTGGCGCGCTCGGCGGCCTGCTGCACCGCCCGCAACGCGCTGTCCGACGCCGCTTGGCCCCCGGTCTGATTGAGATCACGATTGGCCTGTGCGATGCCTGCCGCCAGCGAATCGCCGCGCGCCGCCAAAGCATGCTCGCTCGCCGCGGCGGCGGAGTCGGCGCGCGGCGCGTCGCTGCGGTTCCATTCTTCCTGGCGCCGGCGCAGTTCGTCGGCGTCGGCCGCGAGCGTCGCGAGCGCACCTTCCACTGCCGCGCGATGGAACAGCTGCTGCGTCCGCTCCAGCTGCTCGCGCAATTGCTGTTGCGCCTCGGCCAAGCGCTGCAGCGCCTGCCGCGTGGCTTCGGGGTCGAGCCGGCTGAGCGCGTCCTGGAGGTCGCGCAGCCGCTGCACCAGGTCGGGTGAGAGCGAGCGTCGCAGCAAGTCCGCCACTTCGGCGAGCCGCGCCTGGAACGCACTGTCGCCCAATCCCGCGGCTGCCACCGCCTGCTGGATCTGTTCGACCGCCTGGGTCAGCTGCTGGATGCGATCCTGCAGCTGCGCCTGCTCGCGCGCCACCGCCTGCGCCCGCTCCGACTGCTGATAGTTGAGCGCGCCCGAGCGCGCGGCATCGGGCGTGGTGGGCGTCGTGGCAGCATCGCGCGCGCGCTGCGCCGCCAGCTCGGCGGTGCGCTCGTTGAGATCGCGCTGCGCTGCGGTGACCGACTCCGCGGCCGCCGCCACGTCACGCGTCGCCGCGCGCGCCGCCGCCCGCAGCTCGCCCGAGCCCGGCACGCGCAGCGCTACCGTGCGACTCACCCCGCGATGCGGCGCGGGCGCGTCGTCCCATCCCTCGACGTACAGGCGTAGCGTGTCGCCCGGCAGGAGCCCACGCTTTTCCGCGTCGAGGTCGCCCTGCACGATGGCGCGCTCGCCCACGCCCGCCACGTCGAGCGACTCGCGCACCGGTGCTTCGATCCGTCCCGTCTGGCTCACGCGCCACGTGACGAGCGCCAGCCGCGCCAGCGCGTGATCGTCGCGGGCGTCGACCACGAACGGCTGGTGCAGCGACAACGGCAGCGTCGTGTCGCCTGCGGGCAGCGCCAGAGTGACGACGGGCGCGGAATCCCCCAACACGCGCACGTGCAGCTCCGGCGTGTCGCCCTCGAAGGCCTGCGAGTCGGCGGCGGCGAGCGCCAGGCGCCACGTGCCCGAGCCGGGTGTGAACGCGCCGCCGAAACGCGCGCCGTCGGTGCGCAGCCGCGCCGCGCGCGTGCCCGCTTGCCAGGCGGCGGCCACGAGCGGCACGCTCGCCGTGCCCTGCACCACCACCGCCGTGCCCTCGGGCAGGGGAATCGTGTCGGGGCCCGGCAGCAGCGGCTCGTCCGGACGGCCGAGGTATCCCGGGTAGCGCGCGGTGAGTGCCAGGTCGGCGAGGAAGGCCCGCGGGGCGACGGCGACGCGCAGCTCGGCGCTGGTGCGCCCGCCGCTCGTGGCCTTGACGAAGAGGTCCGCGGCGAGCGGGCCCAGAACTTTGGCGCCGTGGCCGGTGGAGTCGAGCGGCAGCGCGCTGGCGTGCCACGGCTCGCCCGGCCCCCGCGTCCACAGCACGGCGCGCAACGCGCCCGGCGCCGTGACGCTCGCCGTCACCGCGTCGCCGTTCTTGACGCGGGCGCGGTCCACCGTCAACCGCACCGGCGCATGCGCGGCACGCCAGGCCGCGAGCGGATGCCAGAACGCGGCCGCGCGACCCGACGCGGGCGCCGCGGCGACGAACAGCACCGCGCCGAGCAGCGCGGCGGCAAATCCGCTCGCGAGCCGGCGCCGCGCCGCGGCACCGAGTGTCCGCCGCACGTCGGGCGCCGACGTCTCGACCAGGCGCGCCGCGCGCTCGTCGGCGGCGCTGAACAGCGCGGGGCTCTGGCCACTCGCCGCCGCGGGCGGCGCCACCAGCGTCATCACGCTCCCGGCGCGCAGACCGGCGGCCTGCTCCACCAGGCGACCCACACGGCCCGGTGCGGCGGCGGCGATCGTGCGCCGCGCCGCCCAAGCCGCCGCGGCGGCCACGCCCAGGAGGGCGAGCCAACCGGCCGCCACCGCGAGCGGCCGCGGCGCCAGCGCGATCGCGCCCGCCGCGACGGCGAGCGCGCCACCCGCGGCGGCGAGCAGCACGCCCGCGATGCGGGCGCGGGTGTGCGGCAGCACGAGCCGGCGCAGGCCGGTGGCGGTGCGCGTCACCGGTTCGCGCTCACGGCATATGTGAACAGGTTCACGCCCATGCGCAGCGCCGCCTCTCGCAGCTCGGGCGGGTCGTGGTGCACGTCGGGGTCCTCCCAACCGTCACCCAGATCCGACTGATACGAATAGTATACGACGAGCCGATCCCCCAAGAACACACCGAATCCCTGCGCCGGCAGGCCGTCGTGGTAGTGGATCTTGGGAATGCCCTGGGGGAAGTCGTACACGAGGTGATAGATCGCGTGCGACAGCGGCACCTCGACCATCGGATGGTCCGGAAACACGCGCGCGATCTCGCGCCGGAACGACTCGTTCATGCCGTAGTTGTCGTCGGCGTGCAGAAAGCCGCCCTGTTCCAGATAGCGGCGCAGGTTTTTCAGCTCGTCGTCGGAGAAGTGGACGTTGCCGTGGCCCGTCATATAGAGGTAAGGGACGTCCCACAGCTCGGGGCCCGTGAGCGTCACCACACGCTCGCGATCCGCCACCGCCAGCCCCGTGCGCGTGCGAATCGCCGTGAGCAGGTTGGGGAGACTCGAGGGATTGGCGTACCAGTCGCCGCCGCCGTCGTAATGCAGACGGGCGATGGTGAGGGGCGCGGCGGGCCGTTGGGCTGACGGGCGGATGGGCAGCAACAGCGCGGCGAGCACAAACAGCCGGCCTGCCCATCTGCCCATCTGCCCGCCTCGTTTCATAGTTCGTTGACCAACTTGTACGCCGTGTTCCGCGGGATGCCCGTTTCCTCCGTCACGCGCTCCACGACGTCCTTTCGGGTCATCCCCTCGGCGAGCAGTGTCCGGGCCAGTGCCTCGGGATCGGGACCGGGCTCGGGCCGCGGGCGCGGTTTGCCGGTCCCCGCCACCACCACCGTCACTTCGCCGCGCGCCGGCGCCTCTGCGAAATACCCCGCCAGCTCGGCGAGAGTGCCGTCCTTGGTCTCTTCGAAGATCTTGGTCATCTCGCGCGCCACCGCCGCGCGGCGCCCGGGACCGCACACATCCGCGAGATCCTGCAGCAAGTCGGCGACGCGGTTGGGCGACTCGAACAGCACCACGGTCCACTCACTTTCGGCCACGATCCCGAGCAGGCGCTTGCGATCGGTGCCCTTGCGCGGCGGGAAGCCGAGGAAGAGGTAGCGATCCGCGTTGAGCCCCGAGACGGCGAGCGCCGCCGCGACGGCCGTCGGTCCCGGCACCGTGACGACGGGGAACCCGCGCGCGCGCGCCGCGGCGACCAGGACCGTGCCCGGGTCCGAGATACTCGGTGTGCCGGCGTCGGTGACGAGGGCGACGTCTTTGCCGCCGCCCAGCATCGTGAGGATGCGCTGCAGCGCGGCGTCGGAGGAATGGGCGTGAAAGCTCACCAGCTCGGCGTGCGAGCCGACGTGGGCGACCAGCGTCTTGGTGTGGCGGGTGTCTTCGGCGGCCACGACGGCCGCCCGCTTCAGCGTGTCGGCCGCGCGGGGCGAGAGGTCGGCCAGGTTGCCGAGCGGCGTGGCGACGACGTAGAGCGTGCCGGCCACGTCACCACTGCACGGGCCAGGGGAGCCGCTGGTAGAAGCCCGCGGCCTGCAGCACGTAGCGGTGTTCTCGCGTCGCGTCCTTGAGGACTTTCGGCGCGCTGCCGGGCATCACCACCTCGAGTCCCTCGAGGAGCTGCAGCGACCAGTCGGTGAGCGCCAAGGACAGCTCGTCGGGCCGCACCACGGCGTCGGGCGTATCGGACGCGCGCGGCACATTGATGATGCCGATCGCCTTGTGCGTCTGCGCGATGCTCACGGCCGCACGGTCGGCCCGTTTCTTGGCGTCGCCCGGCGATTCCTTCTCCACCGCGTCGACGATGCGCCAGTACAGCTCGCGATACGTGTTGATCAGCGCGTGCGCCGCCTGCGCCGGCAGATCGGTCGCCGCCGCGAAGATGCTGGCGCCGAGGACCGCGGGCGTGCCGTCGGGCGCGGGCTGAAATAATGATTCGACGTACTTCGGCACGGCCAGCGACTCCGGCCGGTCGCAGAAATAGCCGCCGGCGTAGCGGCCGTCGGTGAATTTCATGTAGGAGACGCGGCCGTTCGAGATCAGCTCGAGGATTCCCGTGTACTTCTCCTGCGCCAGCGCGGGAATCAGCGCGGCGGGCTGGGTCGGGTCGACGTAGCGCGGCTCGGCGGGCGCGGCGCAGGCCTGGTACATCCAGGCGAGCTGCTCCATCGGCGCGGCGTGGTAGGCCAGCTCGCCGCGCTCGACTTCGTCGCGCATGCGGCGCAGGCCTTCGGTGATGGTGATCACCTGGCGGCCGCCGGCGTGCATCGTAGCGGCGTTCACGGCCTCGCCCTTCCGGAAGAACAGCAACAGGCATTCGTCGGGGAGGTAGGCGGCGACATAGCCGTCGACGCGGCCGTCGCGGTCGCGCTTGGCAAAAGCGAGCAGATTGTCGAGATGAACGAACGCCAGCCGGGTGCGATGAATCAGCCGGTTCACCTGCGGAAAAGACAACTCCGCAAGCCGAACCGGCGAATTCGTCAGGCGAGCTGTGCTGGCGCGCATGCTCCTCCGGCGAGGGCCGGGGGTGGAACGCCCGGCTTACAGGTGCTTCTGAATTCTCTCCTCGAACGCCGGTTTTGGGTAGGCGCCGACGAGCTGGTCCACCTTCAGGCCGTCCTTGAAGAATAGCACGGTCGGAATCGACCGCACGTTGAAGCGCATCGCCGTGGCCGGATTCTCGTCCACGTCGAGCTTCGCGACCTTCAATTTGCCGGCGTGCTCGGTGGCGAGCTGCTCCATCACCGGCGCCACCATGTGGCACGGCCCGCACCAGGTGGCCCAGAAGTCCACCAGCACGAGACCCTTCACCTGTTCGACTTCCGCCCCGAAGGAGGCGTCGCTGATTGCCTGAGGATGCATATGACCTTCCACTCCTGGATTCGCGAACGTTAACTTCTCGTCATCATGTCAAACTCGCGCGCCCGCATCGCGCACGTCGGAGTCGCCGTGGCGAGCATCGCCGAAGCGCTCACGTTCTACCGCGACGTGCTGGAGCTCACTCCCGGCCCGCCGGAAACCGCGGACGGGGCGACCATCGTCAGCCTGCCCTTTGGCGACGTGGACGTCGAGCTGCTCGAACCGCGCGACCCCGGGAGTCCCGTGGCGAAGTTTCTCGCCAACCGCGGCCCCGGCATCCATCACATCTGCTACCGGGTGCCCGATCTCGATCGCGCCTTGGAGCGCTGCCGCGCGGCGGGGTACCGGTTGATCGACGAGCAGCCCCGGCGCGGGGCCGGCGGCCGGCGGATCGCCTTCCTACATCCGAAAGCGACGGCCGGCGTACTGCTCGAGCTCACCGAATAATTGAACGCGTGCCGCTAGTGTCCGGTTCCCGGACTCAGGGCGGGACACGGCTTTGCCGGATTGCCCGCCGCCTCGAGATGCGGATCCTTCACGATCCAGCCGCCCGCGTGGGTACGCACCAGATCGATCGGCACCACGATGTTGCAGTTCTGACGCTGCAGCTCCACGTGGAACGTCTGCAAGTTGGGCGTGCGGGCGTCGCCGGCGGGACCGTCGACGATGCGATACCCGGAGTGATCGAGGTATTTCTGGATGACGGTGAGCCGCTCCTTCAGTTCTTGTGGCTTCATCCAGGCCATGGCGGCGCCGCGTTCGGTGCCCCAGACCTTGCCCATCATGGTCAGGTCGTTGGACTTGATGGCGCCGAGGAACAGGACCAGCGCGTCGTTCACCGACGTCGGCGCGGGTCCCGCGACGCGGGCGTGACCGCAGGCAGCGGCGATGCTGAGTAACAGCACGAGCGAGGCACGTCGGTTCATGATCCGAAGGTAAGAACAAATGCGCCTCTACGTCAACATTGATCACGTCGCCACGCTGCGCGAAGCGCGGCAAACCGACGAGCCCGACCCCGTCGCGGCCGCCGCCGCCGCCGAGCGCGGCGGCGCCGACGGCATCACCGTGCATCTGCGTGAAGACCGGCGCCACATTCAGGACGCCGACGTGCGCGCCCTGCGCGCGCGTCCCGGCACCGTATTGAACCTCGAGCTGGCGCAACACAAGGAGATCGTCCGGTTGGCGTGCCGGCTGCAGCCGTTCCAGGCGACGCTCGTCCCCGAACGCCGCCGGGAGATCACCACCGAAGGCGGGCTCGCGGTCCGCAAAGGCGACCGTCGCCTGGCCGACACGATTCTCAGCCTCACCGCCGCCGGCATCCGAGTCAGCCTCTTCATCGGCCCCGACCGCACCACCATCTCCCGCGCCGCCGACCTCGGCGTGCCCGCGATCGAGCTGCACACCGGCCGCTACGCGCACACCTGGCACAAGAGCGATCGCGCACTCGACACGCTGCGGGCCGCGGCGGCCCACGCGCAGGCGCGCGGTCTCGCCGTGCACGCGGGCCACGGCCTCACCTACCGCAACGTGCAGCCCGTCGCGGCGATTCCCGAGATCGCGGAGCTCAATATCGGCCACAGCATCGTGTCGCATGCGGTGTTCTGGGGCCTCGAAGAAGCCGTGCGACGGATGCGTAAGCTGGTCGACGTCCCTAGATTGGGGGCGCCATGACCACACCGACGCCGGGCCAGCCGCTCGGCATGTCCGATTTCTTCGCGCTCGAGGCGGGTGAATACCTCGAGCGGCTCGACGCGTTGGTACAACCCGCCGAAGGGCTCGGGGAAAGCGCCGAGGAATTCGTGCGCCTCGCGCGCGCGCTGCGCGGCGCCGCCCTGATGGGCAATCAACCGGCGATTGCGCGCTCGGCGTCCGGCCTCGAGACCCTGGCCCGCGCCGTGAAAGAGGGGCGCCGGCCCTGGGATCAAAACATCCGCCAGATTGCGATCCGCGCGGTGGACGACCTGAAGATCTTCGTGCGGCGCGCGTCGAGCTGGACCGAGGCCGATACGGCCAAGGCCGAGGCGTTGGGCGCACAGCTCGAGCAGCTGGCGGGCCGGCCGTCGACGCCGGTGCGCGCGGTGGAGCCGCCCGGGCTCGACGCCGGCGCGCGAGCGTTCGTGGCGCGCGAGGGCGCGGCTATCGCGGGCGCGCTGGAGCGCGCGGCGCAGGCGTTGCGCGCCAACCCGCTGGCACACGATCCGCTGCAGCACGTACTCAAGGCGCTGCAGCCGTTGCGCGGCCTCGCGGCGTTGAACGATCTGCCGCCCCTGCCGGATCTGCTCGAAGGTATCGAGCGCGTGATCGCCGACCTGGCGCGCGCCACTACGCCCGCGACGAACGTGGGCGAGCTGTTCAGCGCGGCGGGCGCGGCCATCGCGCAGGCCGCGCGGGAAGTTGCCGAGCGCGGCCGCCCCGACCCCGAAGCGCCGGCGTGGCGGTCGTTCGCGAGCCAACTGATGCGCTTCCTCGGCAGCGACGCCGACGTCGTGCCGATCACGTCGTTGTATCACGACGACGCGGGTCCGCATGTGGTGCACCGCGGGACGCCGACCGCGCGCCCCGCCACCCTGGGACGCGTCGAGCTGGTGAGCCACGGCGAGCACCTGCGCCAGTCGGCGGACTCGATCGAGCGCGCTCCCAGCACGACGCAACGCGAGCTACGCGCCCACACGCTGGCGGGCACGTTCCGGGCGCTCGAAGACGCGGGCTCGGGCACGCTGGCCGAGGCGGTGGGCCGGTTCGCGCACCGCGCGCGCGAGGCCGTGGCGAAAGGGGTGGCGGTGCGCGACCCCGCCGCGTTCGCGGCCGAGCTGCGGCGCGCCGGCGATCTGCTCGCCCAATCGGCGTCGGGCGATGAGGCACAGCTGGCGGGCCAGCTCGACAAGATCACGGCCACGCTCGCAGGGCTAGCCGGCGGCGCCGCGCCGACCGTTGCTCCGGATGTCGCGGCGACGATCGTGCCGATCCAGTCGCTCGCGCCCACGCCAGCAGCAACCACGCACCACGCACCACGCACCGATTCACCCGCACCACGCACAGCAGATGTCGAGGACGTCCCCGAGACCCCCGACATCATCGGCTCCTGGGTCGCCTACCATCGCATGGTGGTGGCGGGCGTGGGACCGGCGTCGCTGGCAGAGCTGCTCGCGGGCGCGACACGCGTCCCTCCTCCCGCGCCGTCGCGCGATACGGCGGGACCGCCGGTCGTGGACATCCGCTCGTTGCTCTATCGCGGCGACCGTGCGTTGACGCGCGCGCAGGAGCTGCGACGCGCCGCCAAGGGGGCCTCGGGCGATGAGCTCCGCGCCCTCGTCGAAGAAGTCTGCGACCTCGTTGAGCTCGCCCTCGAGCCCACCGCCCCCGGCGCCTAAGCCCCGCAGCTGGCGCGGGGCGTGGGTGTTGGGCGTCGC
>Ga0137382_10001325_pt1 | contig 10904 bp, 19 predicted proteins | sample SagtaG_15_FD_104816 | JGI IMG/M metagenome (GOLD analysis project Ga0137382, IMG submission 104816) | Vadose zone soil microbial communities from Sagehorn Ranch, Mendocino, California, USA - Sage2_R_20_16 metaG | ecosystem: Environmental > Terrestrial > Soil > Vadose zone | place: USA... | reverse complement strand
TAATGAGTAGAACACAAATATAATGATTATAAATCAAAATAACGAGTTATTATTGATGACTTATCCCACCCGGAAAGCCAGGGCCGGCCAACCGGATCTATGTCCCTATGCGTCCTTCCCCCACCCTCGGCAACATCCGCCAGCGCGACTTCGTCGTCTCCCACGTTGAGCTCGTCGTCTCTGACAACGAGCTCGACTATTTCTACTTATCACTCATAAAATATATAACATATGTATATCAGTGAATTTGTATTAATGAGTAGAATACAAATATAATGATTATAAATCAAAATAACGAGTTATTTTTAAGGACTTATCCCACCCGGAAAGCCAGGGCCGGCCAACCGGATCCATGTCCCTACGCGTCCTTCCCCCACCCTCGGCAACATCCGATGGCACAACTTCGTCGTATCCCATGTCGAGCTCGCCGTCTCTGACAGCGAGCACACCTATTTCCACACCCCACATATAATAATATATATATATATATATCGATGGATTCGCATTAATTAGTAGAACACAAATATATTAATTTTAAATCAGAATAGATAGCTTTTGTGGCTCCCCGTCGTCGTCTCTCAAAACAAGCTCATCGTCTGAGACGATGAGCTCATTATTTCCACTTCCACCCATTTTTGATACAAACATACTATATTTATATATAAAGCCCCTGTGAATAAACAATAAAACTCTCAAGTCCAACCAGCTCAAAGGCAGGGAAAATGGGTGATGTGCGATGCCAAGGGTGATGGACAGAAGGTGATGATGGATGCGAGCGAGCCCCTTGATGCGTCGGAAGCGAGTGTCAGATTAATACATATGTTGCATAACGAGTCGGTCATATTGTCAGCAAGGCTGTGCGGAGCAGCAAATAAGCAGAACGCACCGCAAAGATATCCATTTAAGTGAGGAAATGAGAGATGGAGAAGGAAGAAAAATAGAGCACCAGAGATAGGGTGATTACCAGACAGCCTGCATGGGCGATCTTTGGCTTTTTGGGAGCTACAGCCGACAAAGTAGGGGCAACTGGCGCAACAGCCTTAGCAGGCTTTCCTACCACCTGCAACGACACTTACTCTAACAAGTCGTGGTGTATTGTTAGTCAGAATATGTTTGTGCTTCGAGAGACAGACGCACCTAAGAATGCCCTTGAGGACTATCGCGCCGACACTTGTTCTAACAAGTCGTGGTGTATTAGTTGGTCAGGGTATGTTCGCGCTTCGAGAAATGGATGCACTTAGGAATGCCACTAGGGGACACCGACCATCGGTGACAACACTTACTCTAACAAGTCATGGTGTATTGTTAGTCAGGGTATGTTTACACTTCGAGATGGACGCACCTAAGAACACCACTAAGGGACACTGTCATTGGTATTGTGATGGAAAATGCAACAAAACCTTGCCCCCGCGAATAAGCTCTTAAGTCCGGCCAGCTCAAAAGCAGGGAAAATGGGTGATGTACGATGCCAAGGGTGATGGACAGAAGGTGATGATGGATGCGAGCAAGCCCCTTGATGCGTCGGAAGCGAGTGTCAGAGACTAATACATATACTACATAAAAAGTCGGCCATGTTATCAGTAAGACCATGCGGAACAGCAAATAAGCAGAACGTACCACAAAGATATCATTTAAGTGAGGAAACGAGAGACTGAGAAGGAACAAAATAGAGCACTACAGAAGACAGAGGGGTTACCGGACAGCCCGCGTCGCATACGCAAATTGGCCGCGGGTGGTCTTTGGGCTTTTTGAAAGCTACAGCCCATGAAGTAAGGGCAGCTGACACGATGCCAAGGGTGATGGACAGAAGGTGATGATGGATGCGAGCGAGTCCCTTGATGCGTCGGAAGTGAATGTCAGAAATTAATACATATGTTACATAACGAGTCGGCCATGTTGTCAGCAAGACCGTGCGGAGCAGCAAATAAGCAGAACGCACCGCAAAGATATCCATTTAAGTGAGGAAACGAGAGACTGAGAAGGAACAAAATAGAGCACCGGAGGAGACAGGGCGGTTACCAGACGGCCCGCGTTGCATACGCAACTTGGCTGGGGGCAGTCTTTGACTTTTTGGAAGCAGCCCACAAAGTAAGGGCGGCTGACACGATGCCAAGGGTGATGGACAGAAGGTGATGATGGATGCGAGTGAGTCCCTTGATGCGTCGGAAGCGAGTGTCAGAGATTAATACATATGTTACATAACGAGTCGGCCATGTTGTCAGTAAGACCGTGCGGAGCAGCAAATAAACCAGAACGCACCACATGTCCATTTAAGTGAGGAAATGAAAGGCTGTGAAAGAAGAAAACAGAGCACCAAAGGAGATAGGGCGGTTATCAGACAGCCCGTGTCACATACGCAACTTAGCCAGGGGCAGTCTTTGACTTTTTGGAAGCTACAGCCCATGAAGTAAGGGCAGCTGACACGATGCCAAGGGTGATGGACAGAAGGTGATGATGGATGCGAGCGAGCCCCTTGATGCGTCGGAAGCGAGTGTCAGAGATTAATACATATGTTACATAACGAGTCGACTGTGTTATCAGTAAGACCGCGCGGAGCAGCAAATAAGCAGAACGCACTGCAAAGATATCCATTTAAGTGAGGAAACGAGAGACTGAGAAGGAATAAAATAGAGCACCAGACAGCCCGCGTCGCATACGCAAATTGGTCAGGGGCAGTCTTTGGCTTTTTGGGAGCTACAGCCGACGAAGTAAGGGTGGCTAACACAACAGCCTTGGCAGGCTTTCCTACGATCTGCAACAACGCTTACCCTAACAAGTCGTGGTGTATTGTTAGTCAGGTTATATTCACGCTTCGAGAGATGGACACACCTAAGAATGACTTGAGGACCATCGTGCCGACACTTACTCTAACAAATCGTGGTGTATTGTTGGTCAGGGTATGTTCGCGCTTCAAGAAATGGACACACCTAAGAACACCGCCGGGGGACACTGACTATTGGCAGCAACACTTACTCTAACAAGTCGTGGTGTATTGTTAGTCAGAGTATGTTCGCACTTCGAGAGATGGACGCACCGAACAGTGGCTAAAAAAGCCACAAGACACTGCAGAAGGTGGGGGACCGAGGCGACATACAGAAATCCGATCCATGGAAGAAGTTACAACGGAAACAAGGTGGTTAAGATGGAGTGGTAAGCTTCAAGGTGCGGAAGTGGAGATCGTAAAGTGCCTCGTTATCAACGCAGTCTGTTTCATGTTCACAAATATGAAGGGTACTCACCGTATGCTGGGATGGATCGATGAGGCCCTGTAAAGGGCACTCAGGGTTGCCTCGCCCATCAAGACCGGCGCTGAGCGTAAGTGCACTGCAGTGGTGCCTCCAAGCTGCATATTTCCCTGGCCCCAGGCCACTGAGACATGGGCCACCACCTAGACCGGCGATTGGGCAGGGGGACAACACCCGGCTTAGCCTAAAAGCATCGCCCCCCCACCTGATCCCAGTGGTAGCCTCGCGTCCCATGGCCGGGCATGAGTTGAATGTCCATGGGGGGAGGGATTTTCGACGTTCAACATGGACTCGTACGAGGTGAAGAAAAAAATCGTCTTTAGCGCCAGACGTTTGTCATCAAGTGAAGTCGCACGCGTGCCCAACAACGTTGCTGGATCTTCAACGCTCGTGTACGGAAACGTTGCCAGATCTTCAAACTCATGTACAGAACGTTTGCCGGATCTTCAATCTCGCATACAGAACGTTGCCGGATCATCAAGCTTGTGTATTGTACCGCGCGATTTATATCCCTTCTATACCCCAATCCACCAATAGTTCTCCCTCGACGCTCCTTCCTCAGTCAGACCCACACCATTCGCGCACAGAAGTATGGGTAATATCAGCAAGTACAAGTTCTCCCATTCCTGCGTTTGTTCCCTTCTCCCTTTGTCCAAGGACCTGTCACGGTGACACACTCCTCGATGCCTCGTTCCTCGTACGGCGATCTCCAGGAGCTGGCCTCAGGCATTGTCCCATCGTTCCTCTGCCATATTATCAGAGTGTCTTTGGGAACAGACCTCGCGCTGCTTGGAGACACAGTAAGTATTCTTTGCTCGATCGAATACCACTTCTCCATCTGATCAATGCGTCACATATGGGGCGCCATTCCGGGTCTACATAGAGCCGCTTGCTGCTGCTCTCTGACACCACGGACAACTTTCCGCGAAGTGGTATGTTTCTGGCCCTATCTCCCGAAGCGTGAACGTCTCTTGACTATCGACACATGACGACCTGTGAGAATAAGTGTCGTCACAAATAATCTCGAGTCAAGGCTGCATTTCACGCTCTGGGGGATTCACTAAAGGACGAGCCGTGAACGCCCATTTTTTTTCTTTGAAGCAGATTCATGAGCGCCTTCCCAGGCGGAGGACCCCTATTCTTTAAACTAACGACTCGGAGGTTATCGATGCCGAGCGGTTTCAGTACCGGCACGACTGTATGAGGGCTCATGCGCTGCATCCTTGGGGCCGTCCTTGGGACCGTATTTTATATGGATGGAATACCTCCTCAGCTCCGCGCAATAGCGATCCAAGCGGAATTATTTAGTGTGAGCGCCTCCTCTGTCTTTTGACCCGTCTCAGCGTCTGATCCTTGTTCTGGTAGAATTTTTGTGTACGAGCACATGTCTGGTTAGAATATAATGAAAGCATATACAGTACGACATTGTCTTGGGCCCTCAACAACAAGAGCTCCAAGTATGCTATCCTTTGCGCAGTTGAGCGATGCCTCGAGCGCCTCAGTGTTACCGTGACCCTGCCAATTAGAGTTCGACTAGTAAATGGAGATAGAGACATGGCAATCAACAAACTCTGGCCAATTGGAGACTGTCCCGTCGTACTAAGGGTTCAACAACCACCATTCTCTTTCTGCGTCCACACCCCATTCCCCAGCATGGCCAGCGGACCTGTTGGACCTGTAGTGGCGAGCGAAACACGCAAACGTCAAAGGGAGGCACAAGACACTCTTTCGCATGATATTGACGGTGCTATCGACAACTTCTTTTCAACGCTTAATGACATTGCAGCGAAGCACACACGGTGAATTTTTTTTTCTTTCACGCTGTGTTGACAGATATCAAACTCTATGGCCAGCAATGTACCCTACGTCCATTCGCTTGCCGGCATGGCAACTCAGAAGAGGCTCTCAAAGCGAAACGCCACGCCCTTTAGCGTGTTCTGTGGCAAGAAGCTCGACGAGGAGAACAGCGGTAAGTCTTCAATTCGGTCACTCAAAGGTGTCAGATGCGTTTACTGATAATATTTTCTTTTTTAGAAAAAGAGAATGGTCAAAAAATGACGCTTCCGCAACTTCTTACAGAGAGGTCCGAGGAACTCAGTACCACGTTTGGTGATCTTTCAAATGAGGAAAAGCGAGAACTCCTTACAAGACATCTCGATTCAAAGGAAAGCGATGACACTCCTAAGAGGCTCTCGAATATGGCCGTTAGCAGGGCAGTGAACATGAAGCTGAAAATCATCATAAATACGGTACTGTATGATTTGGGTCATCTTCCAAATGCGACACTGAGTTCTCTGTAGTGCCAGGATCTCAACAGGTTCTACCACACAGAGATACTTTTCTTATTCTGTCGCGGAAATGTGATGCACTCTTATCCTGCTGGGTCTTATGCGACGGAAGGGGCTGCCAAATGGCTTCAACATACAGACGTCGGGGGTGACACAGCACATAATGTGGCACTGCAGATGGAGGGGTTTGCTGTTTCAGGCCTCAGTAAGCGCATCAAAAAGACTGAGCATGGTGTGTATTGGTTTCTTATCCTTTGATATCTGACACTAACATAAAGTACTGTGGTAGGCTCTGCAAAAAGGCTGCAGACAACAGTTCGAGGTGAATGCCGAAACATTATCAATAAGGGTCTTGGTACTATATCCCTTTCTTATACATCCTCAACTGCCAAACTCACTGAAAGTCACAGAGCAAATTCTCAAGGCCAAGAAACATGTCCGAACTGATGTCAGAATGAATTACATAAACTACGAAAGTAGTATTGTGGAAAAATTTGGCATTGCCCTTATTGGATGGCCTGTCAATGGCAAAGTTCAGAACCCTGGTGACCTTGGCCCAGATGAAGGTCTAGTCTTGAGAAACGCCCTTGAAAGGATGGAGTGTAAGTGGATCATCCTTACTGAAGAAGAGCAGGAAGCTCGGAAAATCCAAAATGCCCAGCGCGAGAAAGATGGGGAGCAGATATATGCCCCTCAGAAGAAGCGTCCCAAGAAAAGTACTGCAAGAGATAACGGTGTAGACTTGGAGAATGGTAACAATGATAATGGGATGATGCTGCACAGTGGATAGTCGAGGAATGTTCATGTTCTTAGTTCTTTATCTTATAAACAATCTTATTACTATTATTGGGTTTACTGTGGATCGCTGAACTGCCAACCAATCAAACACTTGAAGGCAAAGACAGTGTTTATGAGTTCACAACTGCCTGTTGTTTAGCTGGCAGACTAACAAGACGATTGCCAACACGACAAAGGAGGATATTGTCCGAGTCATAAATGGCCAGTGCTTTATGTCGTCCCTCACCTCTTTGTCATTGAACTGCCAGCTAATCAAACACTTGAAGGCAAGATGGTGTTTTGCAAGTTCACAACCAGTGATGAACACATGAAAGCGTGAAGTGATGCAGGATTAGGAAGTGTGGCCACTGTGGCGTGCACACTGATCAGTGATTGTCAATCCGAGTACCAGTCAATCAGTGGTTGTAATCCGTAAATGTTGTTTATCTCATCTGTACCAGTACTTGACAAGATGTTTAACTCTCTAATGTGCTTTGTTAAGTAATTTATTGCCCATCATGTTCTCATATACTGTATGCCTTAGAATCATAATGTGACGAGTTTTTGAGCCCAGGACTCTGAGTCAAGGACTTGACGCGCATTCTTCCGGCAGCTTGTGTGTAGCCACTCGGTTCCTTGTTTACCTCTAACTCCCTTTGCGTCGCACCCCAACATGCCTCAACTTGTCCGTGCCAAAAGAAAACTCACATCTTCGACCACAAGAGATTTCTCTGGCTTAAGCAGAAGCAAGGGCCCGAAAGTCCGGAACTTGTCACAAATGCAGGAGGAGAAAAGGCTGCTCGATGACCAGAGGAAAAATGAACAACTCCGTAAGTTCTTTGTAATTTTGTGAGTGTACATGCATTAATTTCGTATCTACAGGTCTGACCACATACCTGTGCCAAAAAATAGCTGAGTTGGCGATGCTTGCAAACAAATCGCCAGGTGTTGTCGATTGGACTGTCATCCCCGACAACCCCGACACCTCCATCCTTGACGAATACATGGACATTGATTCACAGCTGGATGAATGGGAGGACATTGTAGAGGAAGATATTACAATTGATATGGAAGGTGAGACGGACAAGAAGATGGCAGCACGACACTCTAGCCTGCAAACCACCATAACGTGCGTCGTTCCTACTTTCCTGTGCTTTTTTTTTCTTTTCTTTCTCAATTGCTCTGTAGGTCTTTCGGTGGCAGCAGGAAGAGCTATGTGCCGCGCTCACGGCTTTTACGGCGCCGTGCTGCTGAGAGAGAGTGGGGCATTGTCGTACCATCCCTCGTTGATCCATACCTTGCATGGAAATCCACCCGTGTTGTGTCTCGCCCCAAGATCGATTCCGACATCATTTGGTCAATACCTGTGCTGGGGTTAAAAGGTCTGTAAGCCTCAAATTACTCATTTCCCGAACTGATTGTTCTGGCAGCTGGCAGCTTGCATACTGTGAGCGTGCAGCAGCACGAGAATGAGAATCCCATTATCGCACTCATGCATGTGGGGCTCGTTGCAGGCACTCCCACTCGTCCTAGGTTGGCATTTTCTGTCGATCTACTTGATTTTTTCTATCGTCTTCGCCGCCGACAGCCAAGTATTGGCGTTCAAGGCTTTATTAAGGCTGCATGCACCTTTCAGCAGGTGTGCTTTTCCTCTAATTTCGACGCCTGAAACTAACTTCAACCAGTTCAAATACATAAACTCTATTGAGCAACTCTTTTCACAAGCATTTGACGTCTTCTCTGAGGTGCAGCGCAGGCTACAAATGAGGGTCGATGCTGCACTTGACCGGGACACCCCTAACTGGCAGATGAAATATGCATGTCCCGCGTGCGGGTTTGAGGTACTTTTCCGCCATATTTCATAACGGCATATTAATTTTCATTTAGCAGTCAAACGAGGAACGCCTCATCCCTGCACGGATGCATGCCATCGATGGGTGCGACTCCCAAAAGCGTGACAAAACAGCCGGCACATGTGACGAGCGTGTTTTCACCAGCAATCTTTTTCTCTCCCGCGACTTTGTTGATAGTTTCAAGGACGAAGTGAAATCGCATGCGGCTGCAGATAGGGCTGAGAGGGCCATCTCAAAGGCTGTAGCTCCTGAGGACGGCTCCACAGTTCCAGAAGGCAAGAACGACGACCGCTGCGGTAGTGACTGGAAGGCAGCAACATCAAAGGAACTCCCACCGGCCTCCAAAGAGGCATTTGAGCAAACAGGCGTGTTTGCTTGCGTGTGTCGGCATGGTATTGTCGAATTTTTAATCGAGTTTGTGCAGTCAGCAGAGATGTAAGTGTTCGCGCTTTCTCATTTCACTTGCTAATACTGGGCTTGTTACACAGGGCAAAGCATGCGCTTGCCGCAGTTGCAACAATCTTAAAGGTGTTTGGAGACGATCAAGGCCTCGGGTACGACATCAATTGCGCATTTGAAGTCACTCTTCGCCACAGCTCGCTGAGAAATGAGGTGATCGAAAAGCGTCTTCAATGCGTTGTAGACGCCTTTCACTGCTGGGCTCATAAGCGAGCTTGCCAGTTGAAATACCATCCACTCTACCGATCGGGCTTTGGGCTCGAAGACCTTTCAACTTGCGAGAGGCTGTTCTCAAGCCTCAATGGGACTGCACGCAATATTCGGCATTCATCGGCGTTTCGCTGGATGCAATCGATTGACCTGCATGTACAGCAGGTAAATGATGATCGATACGCATCGCTCGGTATGTTCACGTCAACATGTTTTGGCAATATCTCGCTTACTAACGATACTCTAGGCGACTTCCTTCTACAAAACTACAAGCAAGCGCTCAAGGTTCAACATGTTAACAGGCTACAACTCGATGACTTTGAGGCGTCCACTTCATTTGCGGCAGTTGACTTCCTACGCTGGCACAAGGAAGAGACTACTTTCCTCTCTGTTGCAAAGCGAAAAGAGCCTGAGGAAACAACGCTAAAGGTTTCCTATGTGGAGGCTTTGGAGAAGGTTCTTATGGTCGAGTAAGCCATTTTTCACTCATTATTCTATCTCATCATCCTCGCGATCTATTCAGGGTGGAGTACGACACAGTCAGTAAGAAAATCGGAGAAATGGACCCTTTTCTGAACCTCGCTCCAAGTGACTTTGCTGTCGACATTGCTGGACAAATTGTAAAAGAAAGCAAGCACGAAGCGATCAACAGAGAGCTACGGCTCATTGGTGGGCGGATGGAGCGGGCAGTGCGTATGGTTGACGATATCGAGCGGCTACTAGGTATCACACAACGGTGGCAACGAAGTGATCCCAAGTATCAGGAGATGCGTCAATACATCTCCAACAAGAACTTTGTCCGCATTGTTGAGGAGCTTCAGGGTCTTGTTGTGAGCCGGTTGATGGAGCTGGACAGGGTAAATTTGGCTGGAACAGGTGTGTATCCTCGGGCTGGTTCTCTATGTGGTGTCTCAAACACGTTCTTAGGATATAAGTTGCGCAAACATATCGCACAAGCACTCTCCCGCCGCTGCACTGCGATTCGTAATGCAATCGACCGGTATAATGCCCTCGCACCCCATCAAACGCCACCTCGCCCCCGTCTTGAGTACTCCGAAGTTGTCGAGTACTGCAATTTCTCCGAGTTTGAAATCCTCAAACATTCCGACCACGATCTCCTCTCAAAAGATTGGACCCTCCTTGCTAACCGACAGGCGGCAAACAAATATTTCAAGCTTGAGCGCGCCAAGGAGGAAGTTCAGCGCTGCAACGTCGAGGTTGCTCGCCTGCAAGCTTGGGTGGACGCGGATGACACAGAAATGTCTGGGGCTGTCGCCGCTCATGAACATGATCCTCCATTTGCAGCTCACCTGAAGGTTCTGCAGGTGTGGCGCCGTCAGGCAAACGATCGCATTCGTACACGTCTACAGCAGATCTATCGTCTACCTGGCTACAGTGGCCCTCGTCCATCTGCCCCCGCTCCACCTACCCATGCCCAATGCGTGCCGGATAGTGACTGTGGGTCTTGATACACCACCTTACACCGAGAGCTCACTTGCACCCCTTATAGTCCCAATCACCAAGGACAGCTTCGCCAAAATCGACAGCGATGATGATGATGACAACGAGTTGCACAATGATGAGGACGAGGATGAGATGCTACGGATGACAGACGCGCTTGCAAAAATTGCAGTATAACACAGATAAGGACCTACCTTTCTCTTACATTGTCTAAATCCCGTTTCGTTTTATATCCCAAGAAACTGGTTCCGGACTTCAGCAGTCTCTTCGCACAAACATGCTGACATTGAATTATACATGACTTGTTAGAATAAGTGTCGTCACAGATAGCCTTCAAATCGAGCGCGGGCGCTGAGAATGCTTTGATGGCAGGAACGAGCCCATTTAGTTTGGTACGCAGGCTGTCTGGTAATTGCCCTGTCTCCTTTGGTGCTCTATTTTATTCCTTCTCAGTCTCTCGTTTCCTCACTTAAATGGATATCTTTGCGGTGCGTTCTGCTTATTTGCTGCTCTGCACGGCTGACTCATTATGTAACATATGTATTAATCTCTGACACTCGCTTCCGACGCATCAAGGGGCTCGCTCGCATCCATCATCACCTTCTGTCCAT
>Ga0137382_10001319_pt1 | contig 10933 bp, 13 predicted proteins | sample SagtaG_15_FD_104816 | JGI IMG/M metagenome (GOLD analysis project Ga0137382, IMG submission 104816) | Vadose zone soil microbial communities from Sagehorn Ranch, Mendocino, California, USA - Sage2_R_20_16 metaG | ecosystem: Environmental > Terrestrial > Soil > Vadose zone | place: USA... | reverse complement strand
GCAAATACCCTTCCTGGCTGGCGATACATACAGACCACAGATACCCCGAATGAATTCAAGGCACTCCAATTTGTATCCGCTTTACTTATCAGTTCTGACCTGATTCTTCAATAGGTTTTACTGCCTCCAGGCACTGCAGCCATGTATGAGCAGCTGCTGAAATTCGAAGCGCTCGAGCTTTCCCGAAAACCATCCATTTCATGGGAACGCATCATGCAAATCCGTCGCCTCAAGGATCGAATGATACGCAAGTGCCAGCGTCTGAGCAAGGCTTCTCACCCTAAAAAATTGAGCAAGGGCGAGGCCCTCACTTTCCAGACCATTATGGCGCCTGCAGATTTTCGCGTCAAGGAAATGGAAAAATGGTTTCGCGAGCAACAACTGCGGACTTCCCTCGTCCGGCGGCAAGTAGAGCCCGTCCGCTCTATAAGCCTTAACAGTCATTCAAATAGGGCGGATTTACTTCCTTCTCCAGAATTTGGCCGGTTTCCTCCATCCGATAGATCTCACTCCCTTCCTTCTTCCTCCAAAAAACCTATCACTGTTTCGCAGACTCGGTCAGACTCACACTCCAAGGCAATTCCGCCGCCTTCAATACAAGAACTTCGAACAGGGCTGTATCAGCAGCCAGGTCCAACTCACCACGAAGCGCTTGCACAATCAACGAAGGCACCTAGCGTTCTCTCTCTGCCTTCTCACGCTATATCCTCCCCACCTGCACTTCCAATACTCCTTCGATCTCAGCGCTCCCTTTTAGAACTCGAGTTCAACAAGAACACCGATGATGAACCCGCGCCAGCCCAAGCTGACCTTAGCTCACCGGAGCCTTCACTGCCAAATGCGAGTCTTGTAGCTGTTAATGGCAGCGTCGTAACTCCAGCCAGTCTGTCGCAAGAATCACTCGTTATAGTTGAGCCCGATACAAACGCAGCGCCTACCGAGCGTCAAATAAGCCACCGGCGCAGCTGTATCAAACGTCCCAGTATTGGCGAATTTCCCAAAACAGTTTCCTGGGCCGACGAAGCAGAATTGGAAATCCAGCTGTCCAAATACGCAGACGCCGCCAAGGAGGCACAACTGTCAGGTGAAACTTACTCTAATGATCGTCTCTTCCCATTCCTTATTCTTCCATAGGTCGTAAATGGGAAGAGATTCGAGAAATCTATTTGGAGCAGGTGACCGGTCTTGATGCGTTGCACGATCAAGTTGTACAGGGCATAGACAACCTTCGCATCGAATCAGAACATCTTGAACGTGTTGAAAAAGCCATTGTACAACAGCGAGAAGCACTGCGCTCTACATTCCAAAATCTTGAGCAGAAGCAGTCTTTACTGCAAAGCAAAGGTACGTTGGATGATCACCATGCATATCACCTCTAATCTATCCTTGCACGTGCAGTCCAAGAAGCTTTGCGGGAGGCTGATCATGTCTTGTCCATAGCCGGAGTTGTAAAGAAAGATGGTTAATGTCCTCGGATCTTACTCGTACGATATCTATGTATGATTTATACCTATCTGATTCTGATATGTTTGATATGATTGTTGTCGGATATTATATATTATGTCTCCAGGACTATTACAAGCTAGCTATTCAGAACCTTACTCTATGACGCCTCTTCGCCCTTCTATACCAATGGCAAACGAGAACCGTATACAAGATTAAAATAATAATGATAATCGACATTACGATCGCAAATACATGGAAGGAGCCGCTAGGAACTCGAGCGTTGTGGGGAATATAAACATTTAGAGAAAATATACCTACATCCTGTCAGGACAAGAATGGTGAGTTGAAAAAAAGGTAACACGGACCAACGTAAGACTGGATGCACAGTACCGCAACCGTGATTGAAGTTAAATAAAAAAGTGCTTTACTCTCGCCGGATTTTGTGATCGCCATGTCCGCGCGTAGTTGTGAAAGGTAAGTCGGATGTAGCTGACCCAACATGCGCTCATAATGGGCCAAGGAATGCTGAAGGGTAAAAATGTGGTCTATGGCATAGTTGGCAAATGTATATGGAGAAGGGAAATGCAACAAACCTTGCACATCATCCATATGCATTGCAATATCTAGTGCATCCAGATTAGACTTGGCACCTACTTTGAAACACCTGTCAGCTAGGAGGCGCTTCCGTATCTGCGCAATGACTTCGGACTTCGTTGCTAGTAATCTACCTAACAATGTCACTAATCTTCTTACCCTAGCAATGCGGCGAAGGGTGTTTTTGGAATTCTGAACGAGATTATCGGTGGGCGTCTTTTTGCACTGGGATGCTGGACGTCGGAAATACCGCGATAGATTCAAGGCAGGGAGGCATATAATAGAATACCGAATTCGGCGACTGTTAGTATCTCCGAACTCCGATTTTTCGCTCGTTATTTCCAACTTTTGATCATCTTGTCCAACTTCTGTTGTGTCAAAATCCTTTTCTGGTGGAATTGTAGGTCCCAGTTCCGAGGGAGGAGGGAAGGAGATTTCATCCGCAGATCGTTGATTGTGGCCGGAGAATACCAATTTGTCGATGGCAACAATCTCCTTGTCGATCTCCTCCATGTAAGGAAAGAATGAGTCAACGATCGAGTCCAGAAGGTTATGTGCAATCCAATCTGGCGGAGAAAGTAGTCAGTGAAAACCTCAAGCGCATCCAAATTGCACATGCCGGCGGACATGTTGAACACCTCCCCCAAGCGTTGCACTCGACCTCTAACTCGATCTGTATGTTCTGAGGATCAAATTGACGCAAACCGGCTTACAGACGAGTAAAAGAAGGTATGTACCGGATATATCTGTAAAGTGAAACTGCGGATGCTCAGACAACGCTAATAACCAAGCAAGCCACCCCTCACAGAACAAATCCCGTCTTTGAATACAGTGAGGTATACGTTGGTTTCGCCCACCGGATCTTCACCACGTGTATAATCAGTGTTTTGTACATCGTCGCGAGTATTTCGTGTTGCTATGACTCGGAACGATATGAAATAATAGCCAAGCTTTGGAAATGATTCTAGTTTTTCGTGAGGTTCATTTTGGAGAATATCTTCAAGAGTAAGGGGATGCAGGTGAAGTAACTGTAACCAATCATCATCGATTAGCGATCGCGTTCAAGTCAGGCAACCCACTTTGCCAATTTCACGCAAGTCCTCCCAAGAAGGAGATGCCACGTCAAGGTACCAAGCCTTCGGACTTGACTCGCAAAGATCGCATTCCAGTATTGCTGGAAGAGGATCGACTCTTTTCTTGCCTTTCCTGTCCTGGGCGACGCGTCCAATAGAGGACTTCAAGTTTTCCACGAAGTCTTTATTTAGCAGTTGATCCCTTCCATGTGTTCGACGGGTTTTCAACGAACGTCTAAAAATCACGTCTAGCTGACCAAGTATAAGAGGAAGCGAAGTAGTAGTCGTAAATCCATGTGGAAGATCGGGACGATGTCGTCCAGAAAGAAGCTGAGGAGGAAGATACAAGGTAAACTGTCTAGGAACTTGTCGAGGAGCTTTCCGTGCCTTGACAAGAGCAATGTGCGCGGAAAATTCCCTCTCTGAGTTGGGACTAAGATTAATTGTGTCGGGACCATAACGAATAGATTTAGATCGATTATTTATTGTGGCTGACGAGCGCGAAGGCAAGGAAGAAAACGAGGAGCTAGATGAAGACAAACCGCGCCGCCTCGCCCAACGCGAGATGGCGTGCTCTACAACTGCGGCCAAAGCACCGAGTCCAGCGCGCGGGGGCAGAGAGGCGGAGGAAGATGAGGAAGAGGCGAGGGACTGGGCATCGGGAGGAGGGAATCCCCTGTAGATGTCGTTGGTGGCCATGTGTAAGGTAATAGGGGCGCACCATTCCCACGTCACTCATTCCACACGGCGACGTTTCCGTGACTCTTCACGGATCTGGGGCCGCCTCCGCTTCTCCCTCTGACCAATTTTTTTCTGCCTTTTCTCTATCGCTTTCTTTACTGCTCTCTTTCCTCCCTCAGCCGCCAGCGCCTCGTACCTCGCCTCCATCACCACTTTCTTCTTTTCAGCTGTTTTCGCGTGCCTGATTACAATTTTATTTCTCCAAATTAAGACAACGTACCTTTCTTCAGCCACCATTCTTGTTTTCCTTGTTTCCGCTTCTCGTGTTCCTCTTTCGTCGCCTTACGCAGTGCCTCCGCCTGAATCTTGTCTTGCCTATCTTTGTTTACAAGACTCTCCATTCTTTTCACTGCCAATTCCAGCCGTTTCACTTCACTTTCTCGTTCATCCCTTTGATCACGCGGTGTCGATGACATCAATTTCCGCGCTCGTTTTAGTTCAGCTTTGAGGGCGTTCAGCTCATTTCGCTGTGATTCAGCAAGGAATCCATAGTTGTTTTGGTATTTTTCTGCGGAGAACTCCCCAGCTACAGTTAAGAATCGTGTATCCCGTGGATCCTGATTAATATGAGATGTCGGTGCCGAAACTTTGCCGTCGGAGATAGAAAGAATGCGCTTACTGCGGTTTTGACCTCAATGACCTGCCTCCTCCTTGTAACCGGCCTCTTGGAAGATATTTCCGTTGGGCTAGAAAAGGTTTTCGCATTATATTAGACTAATAGGCCATGGCACATACGCGTGCTTGTTGCGACGTTTCGGAATCTCAGACTTCGGCTTCAAGCTCCATTCTGGATTTCTGTTTCCTTTTGAACGATCGTTCGACTCTCCCTCGTCGAAACTTGTCTGATTGCTTTCGTCATCTGACTCGCTTCCGGAGTCTACTTCTGCTCGTCGCAGAGCGTACTGAGCCTTTCGCAAAGTCCCTAGAGGTAGGTGTGATAGGCCTAATAAAGTAGTTCAGCCACGGTAGACAGTGACATAGAACCCAAACCTTCTTGTATCTTTTCCTGCGCAGATTGTCAGGGCATAATAGGGTTATGCACATATCTAACACACCAAGTTCATTTTTGGCTCAAGTTTCCGTTCTTCATCTTCGCTGCTGGACTCGGTGCCGCTTCCTGACAGAATTCCAAGTTCGTCTTCATCGACCCATTGAGCCACACGCGGAGCATCAGCATCTTCCTCCTCCTCTATTGTTTCACCTTCGTTCTCATAGCTCTCCGTGCCCTCCCCCATCTTGCCCATGCTGCTCATGCCAATTTCACTCTCATCAGAGTCCGACTCCAGGCTACGTTCACTTTCCGATTCCACCTTAGATTTTCGTTTGGAATGGATGTCACTTTTCTCTGAAAAACCTGCTGTCAGGTTTCTAACTGATTTTGGAGGAGCCCTCGAAGCAGGACGCGGTCGTCGCGGCATAGTAATGGTATAGAAGTGAAGAGATTAGCTTAAGGATACTACCACGACGGTTATTACGTTGATAACCGGCGCTCAGCCCACATTGACACGGACGAACTTTACATATTGTCTGTAACTACATATCGTCCATTCTCCAAGCGCACGCGCAGAGAAAGACCATTAGATATCAATCCCGTTCTCCATACCGGCGTTATGCCAAACCAGGCGCCAAATTTCGCTAACCATCTTCGGCGACGTCTACCTGTTCGTATGGGGTCCTCGAGAAGCCCCTCCCATCGGTACGCTGGGCGCATACGGGTAAAGGATACGTCATAATCCGTGCCACCTCCAGTTCCGAGACTTGACGTTGGCCCCTGTGTCTCTAGATCTACTCCGTCCATGTCCAACTCTCTTCTCTCGTCTCCAATATAGAATATGAGAGCCTGTATGATATATAGCGGATTGATGCTTACGGCGCAGAATAGTAAACATACCTGCTGCGACGATCTGAACACAATCTCGTGTAATCTCACGTAGATCTTGTTCAATAGTCCTGTATGGAAGAAATTCTCTCGTGATAGTAGTCCTCTTTGAGTAAGGAAATTTTCCAGGACGGGTCGTGGTACAGGAGTATAGGCAATGGATGTCGGATAATACGGATTGAAATCCTTAGCGTGAAGTCTGAGGGATTTTACCGCCGCATTATTTCTCCGCCATAGATCATCCTAACTCTTTACGATTAAGGAGCCTCAATATGCATGTAGCAGGACTACGCACCCAAAATATGTACCACCATGCACTTACTTCATTGTGCGTTACGTATAGGAAGCGCTCGTAGACTGCATTCAGAACGTCTCCATATTCACACATGAGTTGTCTAATACGAATGTCTTGCTCGTGTTCGATACATTCCGGAGTGAAAAGTTGAGGTCGATCGTAAACAGCCGACAGAAATTGATATGATAACACTCTTCGTTTCCACCGACACTCTTTCCTCTGGTAGAACCGATAACCTGTCAGAACCTGCTCAACATGACGAATGTTAGTTGATATAAGATGCCGATTCAGCTCCAAGAATTTGGCTAGGGGTGTCGTGAGGTCGAGATCATCGTTGAGGCCTATCACATCCCCCGACACTTGCACGTCCCTAGCATACTTTAATTGAAGGTCAAAACCACTGCCAAACAGCGTTCCGTTCCAGATTAGATGCCCGCGTCGCTTGATCCGCAATGTACAAGTCTGAAATTGCCTGGATGCCCCTGCATAGTAGCGATTCCGCTGGCAACACTGCAAAGGCCAAAAGCGATGCACACCAACGGACTAAAATATTCTCGTCTTTGATCTGAATTAGATCAGTGATATATATACGCACGGTAACATGCTGGTATGGCCATTGAACAGTCTTGCCTTCGAGCGAACGTAATGCTAGCCGTATCTGCCTTTTTCGTCGGATCTCCTGACTGGAATTCTGTATAACATATTCCTCCAGCTGATTTGCATCTTGTAGAATAGCCAGAGACCCATCATCGTAGCGGAGCGCCTGGATAGCATTAGCAAGCCGTAAGGAATTCAAATAGGCTTACTGACTAGCGTCGGAGGAAATGGTATCCACCATGCGTTTCCGAAGTGTCTGGAGAGACCAACCGTGTCTTCTCCAGGTTTTTTCCAAAAACAATCGGGACCAATGAAATGTTTCAAGATTTCATTTTCCAGCTCACGGAATACATTCCATTTATGTTCTGATGTCAAATTGATGGCTTGATGATACGCTACAGAACCAATGTCCCTCAAGATCTGAACCAATTAGCAATATAGAGCGTTGTGACTAACGCCTCACCTTTAAATTCTCAACATGTCGTTCTCCGGGAGTGCCCTGGAAGTTCAATAAGTAAGGAGGATACTCATTATCCTGAGGCTCGACATAAAGGATTTGTTGGCCTTTCGGTATCGCGCTACTAGGGGAGGTCAAGAATAATGCCGTGATCGATTCTTGCCAGATCCTTCGTTTGACGTGTATGGAAGATTTTGAAATGTCCAGGCTATCAACGACTCCGATGAGTACCTGAGTTTAGCAACCTGGCACAATGATAAATACCGTGGGGAGAATATATCTAAACCTGTGGATTTGACATGAATATCATATCTTTGTTTTCGTGCAAAGAACGTACTAAAATTAAGACGCTTTACGATGCCTAATGGACTTGTTAGCGAGGTTGAGTTTAGTGTTATATAACTGCTCACACTGAACAAGTAGTTGCGTAATGTTCCAATCAATGATAATAAAATCTGTGTCCGTCTTCACTGGGGGTCACATTAAATGTGGAATACTTACAGGCAGTAAAACTATACGTAATCCCATAAATCCTGTAGAGACCTGTTATCAGGAAGATCGGCCATAACGCGAAGATACGTACGCATATAGTACATAGGTATCGAGTACTTGTTCGCCGGGTATGTTGAGCACAACAAGCAATCCAGTTAGGGATGTTGTGACATAGTTCAAGCGAGACGTCCATTCCTGAGCATTATTTACTGGGTCCATAAAAGGTGTATATGTACATTGAACGACGAAAAATGCAATCATGCCGATCAGCAGAAGCACTTGTCGAACGATTGGGATGATAGTTCGAGAGACGGAACGGAACAAACAATTGTTTGAATCAAACGTTGCGACGATGAGAAGAGCGCTGAGTTTGGCAAATAGATACGTCGATTCATAGGACGACCAGCCGCGTCGAAAACCTGAGAATGTAGGTGAAGTTGAAACAAGAGTAACATTTAAACCAACTCACCATTGTACAAGAATGCGAACGGATTGTGATCCCGGAGTAATAATCTTTGGTATTCGCCATCTAGTTCAACATTATTTCTACGACGGCCCAACTCCGTGAAACGGTCAACTTTTGGCACAGCCAGCTTTATGACGCGTCGTAACTCCATCGGAAACCAGATGGTTAGCTTTAAAGGAGCGGTTAGTAATTATCATATGAGGAGCCGGACGCTCACAGATATAATAATAACGAGAGCAACAATGACGAGCAAGGGTGCGAAATTGATTTCATTGCGTTTCATGGTGGTTGTCCAGCAAAAATCCAATGGATCTAGATATACATTCGAGGGACCCAAAGATGGCATTGAGGGCGGAAATGACGTCGCGTTGAGGTATGGATTGGTTACAGCCCAAAGATCTGACGACCACACTAGAACATGAACAGCCATCGTGCTCAACGGCAGATAAAAAACGGTCAGTAGAAATGTGACTATGACAAGTCCCCATCTGCTATTTCTGGTCGTGCTGGCCTGGAGACCTTCCTGTGAATTGTAAAGCTCGCACTGCCTTGAGTAGCGATAGAAGATATATAAGAGGATGAAAGCGATGATCGTGAATATCACAAGAAATAGTATGGATTGAGAAAGCGTATTGCCGAAATTGAGCGCCAGAACATTCGGTCTGTTGAGTGGTTAATCAGACATCAGGCATCAGGAAGAGAGAAGAGACTCAAACATGGTGCCAAGCAACACTTGATGCCAATCACCCTTTAAGTTATTGCCCTTTACTGGCACTATTATGGGGCTAAAGTCATTGTGTACCGAGACAGTCTTGGAACTCACCTATAGTATTAAGAAGTAAAGCAAATATTTGTACTGTGTTGAAGAGGCCTTGCAAACTGTAATACATCGCTGATAAGCTCGATCCCTGGTACACCATTGAAATTAAGCGTCAAGACGCGATGCGAGAATCACCACTTACCAGAATGCCAACCGCGGCGCCCAAGATGGCTCCCAAGACGTTTTTGCGATATCTCCAGACAGGAACAAGCTTGTCATTGGATTCTAAATCATCAAGAGTCATCCCGGACTTGGTCAGTTTGTCCATCAGGGGAAACATCTGCGTGGCATTCTCATCGCGAGGTACAAAAGGAGGCGACGAGAGCTCTGCCAAGCACTTGTCAAGCTGGGGGAGATATAGTGGTGCTGCATTGCGAGAAAATATAATCGTCGCTGGGACTGGCGTTGGTGGACTTTGCGCGTCATTAGTGTTGGCGGATGATGCATCTGACTCTGCACGGGCGTAATCCGTTGGAATTAAACGTTCCCATTCGTCCTTGTCGTGCAAGCCCGCACCGTCACGGGCCGGAGGTATGGTGGTGGATGATAAGCTCGTGTGACGAGAAGCAATGTTTACGAGGTCTGTGATAACACGAGAATCCGTTCCGGTCCTGGCAGAGAAGCCAACTGATCCATCGTAAGTCGTACCTTCGAGGGAGGGACTAGAAATCGGTTCTGCATGTCGACGGTGGATAGTACGAGACTCGTGCTGGTGAATATCACCGCTCATTTCATCGCTGAAGCTCTGGAACTTGGGGCTTTGAAGCGTCGAATGCTGAAAGATGATTGGAATACTTGCAGCAAGACACCCACGCCATTGTAGCCAACATGCACATAAATATCAATATATCAATCATTAGGCCCTAATCAGCAGGCATTAAACATATACTACTATATGTAGCGTGTACAAGTTTACAACGTGGTAAATATATCAGACCCAATTGGCTCTTGAAGTGACGGTTGTTTTCTGTGCAACCGTAACTTCTTTCCTTAGCCCAGTTGCCTTCATAAATTTGATGATTAGGCTGCTCCGCTTCGTCATTTTTTCTCCTGAGGCAGGTGCACAGTCATTGTCCGATTCTGTTTGGTTGGCCTTCCACGACTTGTAGTGTTGTGCTCGCGGAGCATCAGGATTATACGGCCAGCCGCGTTTCCACTCTTCTTCCAACGGTGTCAATCGGTGAATCAGTTCAGGGTGCTCTAAGAGGTGGTCTTTGAGCGTGAGATTGAGCTTGCCCTGTTCAAGTACTGAGGGATGTACAGTTTCTTGCGTGGCGTCATCTAACGAAGGAAGCGGCCTCGAAGAAACGGTTGCTACAGAAAAGAAACCAGTCTTTGGACTGTTTCGCAACTTTAATAAATATTGTTGTCAATGGGTATAGTGGTCCATGACCTACTTGTGTGGGGTTTGCTTTCCCCAAGGAGCCACTGGCTCCATGTACTGTGCCAAGTACTGCATGTCGAGCGACAAAATGTCGCCTATTTGCCCCTGCTCACTGTTTTAATGATTGAATAATTGAACAATATCAACGTAACGAACCGCGATCCACATCAAGGTTAAATCGGCCAGGTCGTGAGCGGCGAATCCACCGCCGATCTACATACGATCAGAAATGTCGAGAGATAAGTCATAGCACATACGTCAGAGTGAGAGCCTGTTGGTAAAGTCTTAGGATAAGAGAAGTTTATGCAAAATGACGCGTACGAACCTGAAAACCAGCACTAACGGGTACAAGGATCTGAGCATGAACAACAATAATCAAGGGGCTGCCGCTCACTTGTTTCAATACTTGTCCTTTTTGTCGACCGGCATCTGATTGCACAAATTTTAGGCAGTTCTGAGAGCAGTATTAGTAACGGGCTGTCAATGTCCATGGTAACTTTCTTACGAAATCGATCCTATTCTCGTCCAGTGCCAAAGCCTGGTACGCTCTTTCAACGTGCTTGCCCAATTTTTTATCATGCAAACCAAACAGAGGGTGGACGGCACGAGTCAGCGATATCTCCTCGGGCAAACCGACAGAATTGACTGTGTCAAAAACGCATACACATCTGAAAATTACATTTTAGGCT
>Ga0137382_10001310_pt1 | contig 10955 bp, 10 predicted proteins | sample SagtaG_15_FD_104816 | JGI IMG/M metagenome (GOLD analysis project Ga0137382, IMG submission 104816) | Vadose zone soil microbial communities from Sagehorn Ranch, Mendocino, California, USA - Sage2_R_20_16 metaG | ecosystem: Environmental > Terrestrial > Soil > Vadose zone | place: USA... | reverse complement strand
GAGCGCGGGCCATCCCGCGTTCGGCGCGCACGCCGTGCTCGATCCCCGCGCTGGTTTCCGGATCGCAAGCGTGACGAAGACCTGCACCGCCGCCTCGATCCTGCGGCTCGTCGAGGAGGGCCGGCTGGGTCTCGACGACCCGATCGCCCAGCACCTCGCGCCCGCGACGGTCGCCTTGCTGCGGAGCAGCGGCTACGACCCGCAGGCGATCCACGTCCGCCACCTGCTGATGCACACGAGCGGTCTCTACGACTACGCGAGCGACCCGAAGTTCGTCGAGTACGTGCTCACGCACGGGCGCCACCGCTGGACGCGGGCCGAGCAGGTTCGCTTCGCGATGACGCACGGCAAGCCCTACGCTCCGCCCGGGAAGGCGTTCCACTACGCCGACACCGGCTACGTGCTGCTCGGCGAGATCGTCGAACGAGCGACCGGTCGCCCGCTCGGGAGCGCGTTCCGCCGACTGCTCGGGTTCGAGAAGCTCGGGCTCACGCGGACGTACCTGGAGTCGCTCGAGCCGCGTCCGCAGGCCGCTCGCCCACGCGCGCACCAGTACTACCAGCGGATCGACGCAACCGGCTTCGACCCCTCCTTCGACCTCTACGGCGGCGGCGGCCTCGTCTCGACGGTCGGCGACCTGGCGCGCTTCTACCGGGTGCTCCTTCACGGGCAGGTGTTCGAGAAGCGCGCGACGCTGCGGACGATGCTCGGCAAGCCGAACTCGCGGCGGGTCGCCGACCTCGGCATGGGCATCTTCTCCAACCGGATCGGCGGCCGCGGGGGCGAGGACTGCTGGGCCCACTCCGGCTTCTGGGGCACCGCGGTGATGCACTGCCCCGCCTCCGACGTGACCGTCGCCCTGACGGTCGACCAGGCCGAAAACTTCGATGTGCCCTCGCAGCGGTTCCTCGCCACGATCCTACGGCTCGTCAGGTAGGCGGCCGCGTTGTGAGCGCCGTCACGAAGGTCGATACTCGTGGCCGAAATTCGATGAGAGGCGCATGGTTGGCGACCAGGCGGTAGTGCGTCGTTTCTCGGCGCTTGGCTGTCGGCGCTTCCAACCGATCTACCAACGCGCGCTAGGTCGATTTTGATATTCGCGCGCGCGCGTGAGACTAAATTCGTGCGACAGCGATCTAAATTCGTGCTGCAGCGATCGGGCGGCAAGCTCACGGCCGGCTGCCCTCAGACCTGCGCAGGCGCTGATCGCCAATGCTGCGGCGCTCGAGGCGGTTTGCAAGCGCAGCCCGCGCAGCCACTTGGCGCTCTTCCAGAAGTAGAGGTGCGGGATGAGCATGCCCCGGCTTGAGCCACGTGACAACTCGCTCAACTCTTCGGCAGTCGCCTCTCCGAGGCACTAGACGGAGCGAGCCGTCTGCGACTTTGTAGCAGCCGATGAAACTCCCACTGCGGGTCGGAATGGTGTCCGGCTTGCGACGAGCTCCCGGCGACGAAACAACGACGGCAGCAACACCGATCATTGGCAAGATTGACAACGACTGCAAGCGACCGAACATCGCTACATGCGAGTCAAACACGGATCGTCGCTCCCGCGAGGCGAGCAGGATCTTTCGAGAAGTCGTCCGCAAGCCGGACCCCGCTACAGCGCCAACTCCGCGAGCGTGCGCAAAGCCTCGACGTCGGGCGTCCCGACGAGCAAGGTCGTCACGCCCGACTCGCGCCACGCATCGAGCCGGTCGCGGATGCGCTCGCGCGGGCCAATCAGCGCCACCTCGTCGATCAACCTGTCGGGAACTGCGGCGATCGCCTCACGCTGTTTCCCGGCGAGGTAGAGCTCCTGGATGCGCTCCGACTCGTCCTCGTAGCCGTATCTCCGGACGAGCGCGTTGTAGAAGTTCGCACCGCGCGCGCCCATGCCGCCGATGTACAGCGCGAGCATCGGTCGTAGTGCGTCGCGCGCCGCGTCAAGGTCGTCCGACAGCACGACCTGCACCGTCGGAACGATCTCGAAGCCCTCACGCGGCTCGTACCCGAACGCTTCGCGGGCGCGGTCCGGCGAGAAGAAGATCGGCAGCCAGCCGTCGGCGATCTCGAACGCGAGCCGGACGTTCTTCGGGGCGAGGGCTGCGAGGTAGATCGGGATCGCGTCTCGCAACGGACGGAGCATCAGCTTGAGCGGCTTTCCAAGCCCCGTTGCGTCCGCGCCCGCATAAGGCACGTCGTACTGGTCGCCGTGCAGCTCTACCGCCTCGCGCCGCAGTGCCGCGCGCACGATCTCGACGTACTCGCGCGTCCTCGTCAGCGGCTTGCCCCACGGCTGCCCGTGCCAGCCCTCGACGACCTGCGGCCCGGACGTGCCGAGCCCGAGCAGGAAGCGTCCGCCGGACAGCAGGTCGAGCGTCGCCGCCGTCATTGCCGTGTTCGCCGGCGTGCGCGCGGGGATCTGCATGATCGCCGAGCCGACCTTGATCGTTGACGTCGTCGCTGCGAGCCAGGACAGCACGGTGACGACGTCGGTGCCCCACGCTTCGGCCGCCCACGCCGAGTCGTAACCCAGGCGCTCGGCCTCCTGCGCCAGCGCGATCAGCTCCAGGGGGCTCTTTCCGGGCGGCGCATATCCCATCGTGAACCCGAGCTGCATGACCTGCGATGCTAGGCCAATGGAGTGCAGGCTCGAATTGTTGTCGACCCAAATTGGTGCGTTGGACGGCCGCGCCGGCGGAGCCGGCACGGCCTCTCTGGTCGGCGCCGCCAAGTCGGCGCCTTAGACGCATGCCGACCAACAGACGCGTCACGCTGGCCGCGCGTCCCGACGGCTTCCCGAAGGAATCAGACTTCGCGTTCGAGGAAGTCGACATCCCCGGCCCCGGCACGGGCGAGGTGCTCGTCCACCTCTCGCACGCCTCGATCGACCCGTACCAGCGCGGACGGATGAGCGAAGCGCGCTCCTACGCGAAGCCGATGGAGATCGGCGACGTGATCACCTCGCAGAGCATCGGTGAGGTAGTCGAGAGCAACGACGCACGCTTCGCGCCGGGCGACCGCGTTGTCGGGCAGCTCGGGTGGCAGGAGTACGCCGTCGCACGCGGCGGCTCGCTGCGCAAAGTGCCGGCCGCGCTCGAACCGCCGACGCTCGCGCTGCATGCCGTCGGCGCGACCGGCATGACGGCCTACTTCGGCCTGTTCGACGTGGGCAAGCCGCGGCCCGGCGAGACGGTCGTCGTGTCCAGCGCCGCCGGAGCGGTCGGCCAGATTGCCGGACAGCTCGCCAAGCTTGCAGGTTGTCGCACGGTCGGAATCGCGGGAGGGCCTGAGAAGGCGCGCGATCTACGCGAGCTCTACGGCTACGACGCCGTGATCGACTACGAGGACGGCGCGGTTTCGGACGCGCTGCGCGAGGAGCGCGTCGACGTGTACTTCGACAACGTCGGCGGGGAGATCTCGCAGGCGGTGCACCGGCGCCTCAACGTCGGCGCGCGCATCGTGATCTGCGGTCAGATCTCGCAGTACAACGAGGTCCGCCCGCAGCCGGCGTTCCATCCGGGCCTCCTGATCGTGCACCGTGCGCGCATGGAGGGCTTCCTCATCAACGACTTCTCGCACCGGTTCGACGAGACCGCGACCCGGCTCGCGCGCTGGGTCGCGACCGGCGAGCTGCGCTGGAAGGAAGATGTGACCGAGGGTCTGGAGAACGCGCCTCGCGCTTTCATCGGGATGCTCAACGGCGGCAACCGCGGGAAGGCGCTGGTCAAGATCCGCTAGCGCTGCGGCAGCACGACCTGCGTGCAGCGCGCGCTCGCGAGGTGGTTCCCGTCGGCGTCGTGCAACTCCGCCGAGCAGAACACGGTGCGCTTTGTCTGATGCACGACACGGCCGCGCGCGCGAAGCATCCCTGGGCGAGTGGGGCGCAGGAACTCGGCGTGCAGGTCCGCCGTCAGGAAGGTCGCACCGCTGTCGAGCACGGAGTGACACGCGCCGCCCATCGCCGTGTCGAGCAGCGTCGTCACGAGGCCGCCGTGGACGATCGGGCCCGAGGCGCCCGTGAAGCAGTACTCGACCGGCGCGTCCCACTCGATCACGGCCTCACCATCGCCTTGCACGACACCGCGGTACCCGAGCGTGGCCCACACGTGCGGCGGCCCGGGCGGGGTCTCCACCCAGCTTCGACGGGCGTCCGCCACCTAGGTGGTGCTCGTCGCCGGCTGCTGCGCGTACTGCTCGCGCAGCGCCGTCTTCTTGAACTTGCCGACTGCCGTCTTCGGAATCTCGTGGGCAAAGACGATCCGGTCCGGGAGCCACCATTTGGCGAAGTGGGGTGCAAGGAACTCCCTCAGCTGCTCCTCGGTCGCTGTCGCACCCTCTCTTAGGACGACGACGCCGAGCGGACGCTCCTGCCACTTCTCGTCCGGCATAGCGATCACCGCCGCCTCCGCAACCGACGGATGCGCCATCAACGCGTTCTCGAGGTCGACGGAGGAGATCCACTCGCCGCCCGACTTGATCACGTCCTTCGAGCGGTCCTTGATCTGGATGTGCCCGTGCGGATCGAAGGAGACGATATCGCCCGTGCGGAACCAGCCGTCCTCGGTCCAACGCTCCGAGGTACCGGGCGTGTCGTAGTAGGCGCTTGCGACCCACGGGCCGCGCACCTCGAGCTCGGCCATCGTCTCGCCGTCGTGCGGGATCTCGTTCCCGTCGGCGTCCCGCGCGCGCAGCTCGACGAGCGGCAGCGGGAGCCCTTGCATTGCGATGTAGTCGAACTGCGTGTCGTGATCCGCCCGCGCGAGCTCGCCCGGCAACGATGCCATCGAGGCAACCGGCGACGTTTCGGTCATCCCCCAGCCGTGGCAGACCCGCAAGCCGTGACGGTCCTGGAAGCCGGCGATCATCGCCCGCGGCGCCGCTGAACCGCCCACGAGCATGCCCTTCATCGCGGACAGGTCCCACTTGTCCGGATTGGCGTCCAGGAGCTGGAGGATCGCGAGCCAGATCGTCGGCACGCCCGCAGTCCATGTGACCCGCTCCTGCACGAAGTCCTGCAGCAGGCTCTCCGCATCGAGATGCGGCCCGGGGAAAACCTGGGTCGCCCCCTGCATCGCGGCGATGTAGGGATATCCCCACGCGTTCGCGTGGAACATCGGAACAACCGGCAGGATGGTGTCCTGCTCGGAGAGGCCGAGCCCGAGCGGGTTTGCGGCAGCGGTGCCGAGCGTGTGGAGCATCGTCGAGCGGTGCGAGTAGACAACACCCTTTGGCAGCCCCGTAGTGCCGCTCGTGTAGCACATCGCCGCAGCCTCGTTCTCGTCGAGTTGCGGATCGCTCCACTCGTCGGGGTCGGCCGACGCGAGCAACTCCTCGTACGAGTCCTCGACGACGAAGACGTGCTCGATCTTCGTGCGTCCGAGGAACTGGTCGACGAGCGGCATGAGGCTCGCGTCGACGATGAGCGCACGGTCGCCGGCGTTCAACGCGATGTAGCCGATGTCGTTCGGGTGCAGCCGGATGTTCAGGGTGTGCAGGACGTAGCCGCCGCAGGGGATGCCGAAGTACGCCTCGAGGTGCTGGTAGTGGTTCCAGCAGAGCGTCCCCACGCGGTCCCCGCGCTCGAGGCCGAGGCGCTCGAGCGCGACCGCCAGCTGCTTCGTTCGGCGCGCCATGTCCGCGTACGTGTAGCGGTGGAACGACTTGTCCGGCAGACGCGTCACGACCTCCTTGCCGCCGAAGTACGCCTCGACGCGCCGCAAGATGGTCGGCAAAGTCAGCTGGAAATCCATCATCAGCCCGTCCACAGATCCTCCTTTTAGCGCAAGAGCAGCCGTTCGTACACCGAATCGCGCACGCGGTCGGGCAGGCGCTCGACTCCCGAGCGGAACCTCGCGTCGCGGCCGACGAGCTTTCGCGTGCGCGGTCGCTGCTTCGTCAGCGCCGCCTCCACGGCGCTCGCGACGGCTTCGGCGGAGGCGCCCTTCGCACCGCGCTCGGCAGCGACGCGCCCGAACGCCGCGATCCGCTTGCCGTAGAGCTCACTCAGCTGTGGTGGCGCGCCGTTGGCGAGCGAGTCGGCGAGCTGCGCCGACTTCGTCCAGATCGGCGTTCTGATCGTGCCCGGCTCGACCAGCGAAACCTCGATCCCGAACGGGCGCAGCTCCACGCGCCAGGTATCGGCGACCGCCTCGAGCGCGTGCTTGGACGCCGCGTATGCGCCGAGAAACGGCAGCGCGCTGCGGCCGGCGATCGAGCCGACGAAGACCAGGCGCCCGCGTGAGCGGCGCAGTTGCGGCAGGAACGCCTGCGTGACCGCGACCTGTCCGACGACGTTGACCTCGAGCTGCCGCCGCAGCTCGTCGAGGGGAATGAACTCGAGCGGGATCGCGACCGCAATCCCCGCGTTGTTTACCAGCGCATCGAGCTGGTCGATGCGCTCGGCGACCCGCGCGATCTCGTCGTCGCGCGTGACGTCGAGCAGGATCTCCTCGGTCCCGGGAGGCGCGGCGCCCGGACTCCTGACGCCCGCCAACACGCGCCAGCCAGAGGCGACGAGCTGCGCCGCGCACGCTGCGCCGATCCCTGACGATGCGCCCGTGACGAGCGCGGTCCGCATCAGTCGAGCAGCCAGGCGGCGATCTTCGCGCGCTGCTCGCGCGAGTAGCCGCCGTGTGCCTGGATCCAGAGCGAACGTTTGTAGTACGTGTGCAGCACGTGCTCCCAGGTGAAGCCGATGCCGCCCAGCACCTGGATCGCGCGCTCGCACGCGGCGACGGCCGCGTCGCCGGCGTAGCTCTTCGCCGCTGCGACCGCGATCGCGGCCTGTTCGTCCTCCTCCGCGACGCACCACGCGGCCCAGTAGGCGAGCGAGCGTGCGAGCTCCGCCTCGACGTACGTGTTCGAGAGCGGATGCGAGACAGCCTGGTAGACGCCGATCTTGCGGCCGAACTGCTGCCGCGTCTTCGCGTGCTCGACGCCGAGCTCGAGCGCGCGGCGCGCGATGCCCGAGGCCTCGAGGGCGAGCGCCGCGAGCTGCTCGAGCTCCGGGGCGTCGGCGTCGAAGAACTCCTCACCGCGATTCGCACGACCGGCCTCTTCGAACAGTACTGCGCGATCGAGGAAGCCGAGCTCCGCCAGCTCGTCGCGTCCCCAGCCGCCGTTGGCGAGCACGTCGCGAGCTTCGCGTCGCAGCAGCTCCTGGTCTTCGGTGAACGCGAATTGCATCAGCGCGACCTCGGGAGGCCGAGTACGCGCTCGGCGATGATGTTGCGCAGGATCTCGCTCGTCCCGGCTTCGATCGTGTTGCCGCGGCTGCGCAGTTGCTGGTAGCCCCAGTAGCCGTCGTCCTTGCCGCCGAGGATCTCCATCGCGAGCTTCGTCAGGCGCTGGTTCTGCTCGGACCAGAAGAGCTTCGAGCCCGAGCCTTCCGGGCCCGGGATCCCCGTCTGTATCAGGGTCGTGAGCGAGCGGTAGTTCGTCAGCTTCAGCGCCTGAAGCTCGACCCACTCCCGCGCGACACGATCGCGGATGATCGGGTCGTCGGCCGCGCGCTCCTTCGCCAGCGCGATCAGGCGCTGCACCTGCGCGTCGAGCACCCCCGTGAGCGCGAAGCCGAGTGTGCCGCGCTCGTGCAGCAGCGTCGTCATCGCCACCGCCCAGCCGTCGCCGATCTCGCCGAGCAGGTTCTCGGCGGGGACCTCGACGTCGGAGAAGAAGATCTCGTTGAACTCGGCCTCGCCGGTGATCTGTCGCAGCGGACGCACCTCGACGCCAGCGGCGTGCATGTCGACGATGACGTACGTCAGCCCTGCGTGACGCTCGGACTGGGGATCGCTCCGGCCGACGAGGATGCAGAAGTCGGCGAGGTGTGCGAGCGACGACCACACCTTCTGGCCGTTGACGACGAAGCCGCCGTCCCGCGGCTCGACGCGCGTGCGCACGGCCGAGAGATCGGATCCAGCGTCCGGCTCCGAAAAGCCCTGGCACCAGATCTCCTCCGCGGAAAGCATCCTCGGGAGATACCGCTGCTTTTGCTCCTCGGTGCCGTGCACCATGATCGTCGGCCCTGCCATCCCGAGCGCAATCACGTTCATGTGGTTCGGCGCCCCCGCCTTCGCAAACTCCTCGAGCGCGATCGCCTGGTGACTGTACGGCGCGCCGTTTCCGCCGTATTCCTCGGGCCAGGTCAGCCCGGCGAAGCCGGCGTCGAAGATCTTGCGGCTCCACTCCGGGCCGGGATCGGCGGGGAGGTTGTCCTCGAGCCAGGAGCGGACGCGCGTGCGGAAGGCGGCTTCGTCGGGGCTGTCGCGCAGGTCCACGAGCCGAGATTAGAGCACGATCACGGAGCGGATCAGGTCGGGCGACGACCTGAGCTCCTCGAGGGCGCGCTCCGCGTCGTCGAGTGCGATGCGTCTGGTGACCATGCCGGCAAGGTCGATCTTTCCCTCGAGCGCCCACTGTGCCAGCTGCGGAAAGTCCTCCTGCGGCAGATGATCTCCGCCGTGCGAGGTCAGCACGCGCGCGCGCTTCGCGAACAGGCGCGGCAGGTCGACCTCCGCCTTCTCGCCGGCGGGGGACAGGCCGATCAGCACTGCCGTCCCGCCGCCGCGCAGCAACTCGAGCGCCAGCTCGAATGTCGCCCGTCGCCCGACGACGTCGAAGGCGAAATCGACGGGACCGGCGCCCGTGTCGGTCGCGCCGAACTGCGTCGCCTGCTCCTGCTTGCGCTCGTCGACGTCGATGGCGCGGATCTCGGACGCACCTGCGAGCCGCGCGCCCTGCACGACCGAGAGGCCGACCGCACCGCAGCCGATGACGGCGACGCTCGCGCCTTCCGGGACGCGGGCGGTTTCGAGCACGGACATCACGCCGGTGGCGACTGCACAACCGAGCAGGCACGCCTGCTCGGACGGAAGCTCGGCGGGAACCTTCACGGCGGCGGTCGCGGGCACGACCGTCCGAGTGGCGAACGTGCCGGTGCGCAGGACCGCCGAAAGGACGGCGCCGTCGCCTCGGTGCAGGCGTCCGGCTGCGGCGGGCGGCCGCTTGCACTGGCGCGGCAGCCCGCGCACGCACATCGCGCACTCACCACACGCGGTGTGCCAGCCGAGCACGACGCGGTCGCCGGGAACGACGTGCTCCACGCCGGTGCCGACAGCCTCGACCGTCCCCGCCCCCTCGTGCCCGAGCAGCACCGGCAGCGGATGCCCCCAGCCGTCCTCTTCGACGACATGAAGATCGGTGTGACAGACGCCGCTCGCCTCGATCCGGACGGCGACCTCGCCCGGCTCGGGCTCGTCGACGACGATCTCCTCGAGCGCGACCGCGCCCGGCTCGCTCAGGACGACGCCGCGATCCACGACGAGTCGATCTCGGCGATCGAGCCCGCGCCGAGCAGCGCGAGTGTCAGGTCGGTCTCGGCCGCGAGTTGCTCGATCAACGCGGCCACGCCCGGCTCGCCGCCGACGGCGAGTGCGTAGACGTACGGTCGCCCGACGAGGACCGCGTTCGCGCCGAGCGCCATCGCCTTGACGACGTCGGCGCCACCGCGCACGCCGCCGTCCATGAGCACCGTCGCTTCCGGGCCGACGGCAGCGCGCACCTCGATCAGGGCGTCGAGCGCGGCGACGGCGCCGTCCACCTGGCGTCCGCCGTGGTTCGACACGACGATGCCGTCGACGCCGGCGGTCAGAGCCCGAACGGCATCCTCGGCGGTGACGACGCCCTTGACGAGAATCGGCAGAGACGTCAGCTCGCGCAGGTAGGCGAGGTCCTCCCATTGCAGCGCGAGGTTGGGGAACATCGACAGCATCGTCGCGGCGGCGACGAGCGGATCCTGCTCGGGCGCAACCGGAAGCAGCTCGCGGAAGGTGGGGTCGCTCGTGAACTGAGCGATCCCTTCGCCCTGCCGGAACGGCAGGTAGGCGTTGCGCAGGTCGCGCGGGCGCCAACCCAGGATGAGGGTGTCGAGCGTCACGACGATCGCGCTGTAAGCGGCGGCCTCGGCGCGGCGGACGAGGCTCGCCACGACGTCGCGATTGCTGACCCAGTAGAGCTGGAACCAGCGTGGCGCGTCGACCATCTCCTTCGCGATCGCCTCGATCGGGTGCGACGCCGCGGTCGAGAGGACGAACGGAACCCGTGCGGCAGCGGCTGCGCGTGCCGGCGCGAGCTCCCCGTCGGCATGCGCGATGCTGAGCACGCCCACGGGGGCCAGCAGGAACGGGTACGGCGAGCGGGTGCCGAGCACCTCGACCGAGAGGTCGCGTTCCGTGTGCCCAGCAAGCATGCGCGGTCGCAATCGCCGGCGCTCGAACGCCTCGCGGTTCGCCCGCAGCGTTGACTCCGCGCCGGCCCCGCCTGCGATGTAACCGTACGGCCCGGCGTCGAGCTGCTCTGCCGCGCGCGCCTCCCATTCATCTGCGCCGACGGGCCACGGCGACTCGCCGCTCAAGTAGATCTGGTTTTGAACCTGGGTGCCGTCGAAAGTCATCTGTGTGCGCGACGGTCATATCATCCCGCGAATCCGATGGCGCTTCTGGCGGTAGAGGACGTCACGCGGCGATTCGGCGGCATCGTCGCGCTCGCCGACGTCTCGCTCGCGCTCGAGGCCGGCGAGATCGGCGGTCTGATCGGCCCGAACGGCGCCGGGAAGACGACGCTGTTCAATCTGGGCACGCGGCTGTACAAGCCGAACGATGGGCGCATCGTCTTCGACGGCAAAGACTTGACGCGCACGCCGCCCTACCGGATCGTCCGGCTCGGCATCGCGCGCACGTTCCAGAACGTCGTCCTCTTTCCGAACATGACCGTGCTCGAGAACCTGCCGGTCGGCGCGCACACGCAGATGCGGCCGTTCGGAGAGCGCCGCGGCCAGCAGCAGGCGCTCGAGCCGCACCGCATCAAGTACAAGCCGCTGGTGAGGGCCTAGAGCTCGTTCACCGCTGCTCGCTCGCGAGCCGCAGGCCGAGGGCGACGAGGGCGGTGCCGCAGACCGCGTCGAGCATGCG
>Ga0137382_10001308_pt1 | contig 10959 bp, 14 predicted proteins | sample SagtaG_15_FD_104816 | JGI IMG/M metagenome (GOLD analysis project Ga0137382, IMG submission 104816) | Vadose zone soil microbial communities from Sagehorn Ranch, Mendocino, California, USA - Sage2_R_20_16 metaG | ecosystem: Environmental > Terrestrial > Soil > Vadose zone | place: USA... | reverse complement strand
TTTGTTTGCTTCGGGCTCCTCATTTTTTCAGGGCGCATCGGCATGGCGCCGGTGCTGCACGATTCAGGCATGGTCGAGCGGGCGGACTGCGAGGAGATGTCGGGGTGGGTCTGGGACAAACATGAGCCGGATGCCGAAGTCAGCGTCGATCTTTCTGACGGCAAACAGTATTTAATGACAATCGCCGCGAACCAGTTCCGACAGGATCTCGTGGATGCAGGTTATGGAAATGGCCGGCACGCCTTTCGCATCGCCACGCCGCCGCAGCTTAAGGACGGCCGTTCGCACGTGATTCACGTTCGCGTGGCTGGCACGCGAAGAGGTTTGGCGAAAACGCCGAGGACAATTGTCTGCCCGGAGCGCAGCATGTAGCCAGTCTTCCTTTCTTTAAACCGGCAACGCTTATTACAACTCCCAATAGGGACACGCAGCTGGCCGAGATAGCATTGCCATTAATCACACCGGTCACATTGCCAGGCGAACTCGCGGCCATGATGTCGGTCACCGCGCCAGCGCGCAGATTATAGGGAACGTGCACCAGGATCACCTGCCCGTTTCGTACGAAAGAAGTCTTGTAAGATTTCAGCGCACTCCTGTTGCAGGACGCCTGCCACGATTTCGCAACGGTGATTCAAGGCCGGATGTTGCAAAAGGTTCATCAAACTTCCAGCCGCGCCGCTTCGAGGATCAACGCAGCCGAAAATGACACGGCGGACGCGGACGTGAACCAGCGCGCCCGCACACATGACGCATGGCTCCTTGGTCACGTAAAGATCGCAGTCGACCAGACGCCAGTCGCCGACAGCCGCTTCCGCTTGCGTCAAAGCCAGCATCTCCGCGTGCGCGGTCGCATCCTTTAACAATTCGACCTGATTGTAGGCGCGACCGATAATTTTGCCCGCGCGGACGACAAGGGCTCCAACAGGAACTTCATCGGCCTGATAAGCTTTGCCGGCCAGACGCAAAGCTTTGCCCATAAAAACCTCATCACTAGCCGCGGTGAGATTGGTGTTCATAAAGTTTGGTTTTAGAGAAGCGGATGTCCTCCCGGCACGCGCTATTTCGCCGCCCCTAAACAGTCCATTAGCCGCGATAATCTTCTTTACAACTGAGCCGTCACTTCGGCAGCTTGGATGACGTGCCGAAGCTTGTCGCGCTCTGCTTTTTTCTTGGTTTTCTCTCTCCCGTCCGCGCGCAAGAGCAGGAACGAAAACTGGTCGACCGACTGCTCAAACCGGACATGAGCTTACAGAGCAGTGAGCAAAAGAAAAAATTCATGGTCGATAAAACGCTGGTGGATAAACCGGCACACGTCAGCGCCTTTTATTTGCAGAAGAAATCAAACAGCAAAGATTTCTCGGGCACCCGCGACTTTTCCGTCCAGCCATTCGGCGACCAATCGTCTAATAGAGCCCAGGCTAAGACCGCGAACATCTCTTCGCGCACAGCGGTTCCGGATGCACGCTACACCACTCCGTCTCCGAAGGAGCTCAGTCAGGTGCATGACGCATCCAAAAGGAAGAAGACAAACGACTTCTCCGGTAATCGGCCTTTTCTCGAGGAAGGCAAAAGCCAGAAATCGCTTAGCCGGAAAAATCCTCCTTTGACGATCGAGCAGGTTCGCGAGTTACTAAACAAGAACAAATAGCGCGCCGGACCGGTGCGCTATTCCGTACAGGATTATGCGACCGGACGAAGCTCTCGCGTTTCTAAAAGAAGGCGCGGCCCAGATCATTAGCGAAAGTGAGCTGCGCGAAAAACTCGCGCTCGGCCGTCCATTGCGCGTCAAATTTGGCGTGGATCCGACCAGCTCCGACATCCACCTCGGCCATACGATCGTCCTTCGCAAGCTTCGTCAGTTTCAAGATCTCGGTCATCAGGCCGTGCTAATTATCGGCGACTTTACTGGAATGGTCGGCGATCCGAGCGGGCGATCGGCTACGCGCCCGCATTTAACTCACGATGAAGTTTTGGCCAATGCCGAAAGTTATCGGGTCCAGGCGTTCAAAATTCTCGACCCGGCTCGCACCGAAATTGTCTGCAATGGGGATTGGTTTCGAACGATGAGCTTCGAAGATGTCATTCGGCTGAATAGCCGGGTCACCCTGCAACAAATGCTCCAGCGGGAAGACTTTCACGAACGGATCACCAAACACCAGTCAATTAGAGCGCACGAGATTCAATATCCGATAATGCAAGGATGGGATTCCGTCATGGTGAAGGCCGATGTCGAACTGGGCGGAACCGATCAGTTGTTTAACATTTTAATCGGCCGCGATTTTCAAAAAGAAGAGGGCATGCCGCAGCAGGTCGTTTTTGTTCTGCCCATCCTCGAGGGCCTGGATGGCTCACAAAAGATGAGCAAGAGTCTCGGCAATTTCGTTGGTGTGGCCGAACCTGCGCCTGACATGTTCGGCAAGCTCATGAGTATTTCAGATGAGTTAATGGCGCGCTATTACCCATTGCTTCTGAGACGCCAGTTACCGAAAGATGCGCACCCGCTCGAGGCAAAGAAGCAGCTCGCCTTCGAAATCGTGCAGACCTATCACTCGGCTACGGTCGGACAAAAGACGCTCCAGGAATGGGATGTTCGTTTCAGCGAAAAACGCCTCGCGAAAACCGAGCTGCCGCAATTTACAGTTCGCAACGGTGAAGCCGTTAGCATCGTAGTTGCCGCCTACACTGATGCCTTCGGCGTGGCCAAGTCACGCGCCGAAGCTAGCCGGCTGATTAAGCAAGGCAGCGTCCAACTCGATGGAGAAAAGATCGTCGATCCGAAAAGTTCAGTTTCGCTGCGCCCAGGCCAGATTCTACGCCTCGATAAAACGCACGCTGTGCGAATCGCGTGAACTGGAGACAGCCTGCCCTCAGGCCGTTGGTTTTTGCGCCCTGTTGGGGAAGATGTTCGAAGATTTACGGCCTGAGGGCAGGCCGTCTCTATCAACAAAAAAAGCACGAAGCTTTTGGCCTCGTGCTTTTAACGAAACAGCCAAGATGTCAAGCCGCGGCCGCTTCGAACATCGGCAGCACTGGTGCGCGCTCGACGTAAGGCGCCGCAATTCCTTCAAAGTGCGCGCGGATACTGCGAAGTTCCGCATTCAGGAATGCGTCGACAAAATGCAAACGGCGATCAAGCCATGCAAACACCTTGTTTTTGATCTCGTAGTGCACAGCCAATGTAACCTCAGTGCAATGCGGTCGGATTTCGGTGAAATCGACCAATCCCATCAAGTCGATATTACCGCCCACTGACTCGAATGCATATTCATCTAATGACTCACTGTCGACCCCAAGGAGCACGGTCCGCGCTTGAAAGCCGAGCGGGCCGCGAAAACTAAAATCGACCGTCTTCGAAGAAGTCACGGTCGCTTTTGTCACCATCAGAAACTGCCGCCGATATGATTGAATGCTGGACAGGCGCGTTTTGCACTCCGCCAGCGACTGACTCATGTGCAAGGTTTTTTGTAGGAGCATAATAGCAGGTTATAATTTTGGGACGATGCTTTAGCAGCGCTGGTGCCAAGGCGCTTTACCTAGGTAGCAGTGCCGGTGTGTCAGTGATTTATGTAAAATTAATTTACATTTGTGTCTATTTTGGCGCCCAACAGTGCTTCGATTAATTGCTTCCAACTGCCTGAGAAACCGTCCGTTTTTTCCGTTAGTCCAGGAAGAACCGGTGGCCCAATAATCCTGCGCAGAACATCCGCATTTGTTTCGGTAGCCATGTTACTTTGCAAAAGCGGTTCGTTTAGGACAACCCCTACGCAGTTGAGCCCGTGATCCACCACACTTTGCACCGTCAAGGCGGTATGATTGAGGCAGCCCAGCCGGTTCTGCGCGACTACCAGCACAGATAATTTCATGTCGACGGCAAGATCAGCCACAAAATAATCCGGCCGAATCGGCACCAGCCATCCACCTACACCTTCCACCAAAACCTGATCGACGCGGCTTTGCAGTAGGGCAAAAACATTGAGCAAGGCCTCGATATTGATATTCACCTTCTCGACGAGTGCAGCCGCCAGCGGCGCGGCCGGTGTTTTCAATGTAACTGGATTGATCTCGTCGAGCGAGAAACCGCTGCCACTGGCGGCAAGAAGAAGCTCAGCGTCATGGCGATCTCCGCAACAAATCGGCTTCATTCCAGCGCAGCTTACTCCCACGCTACGCAACAATCGCAGTAGCTGCGTCAACGTATGGGTTTTGCCCACACCGGTATCGGTTCCGGTAATAAAAAGCCCCACGCGATTTCGACTGGTTAGGCCGCCCGCATTCGGGTTGCCTCAATCGCCTCCATCATGGACCGGAAAATCTTTGCCCCATCTGCGCTTCCCAATCGCTCGTCCGAGGCGCGATCCGGATGCGGCATCAAGCCAAAAATATTACCTTCGCGATTGCAAATACCGGCAATGTTTTCGATCGAACCGTTGGGATTGGCCTTCGGCTCGATCTCTCCACGCTCATTCGCGTAGCGTAAAATGATCTGTCGATGCTCGTTCAGTTCCCGCAGCGTGTTTTTGTCCGCGAAATAACAACCCTCCCCATGGGCAATAGGTAACCGCAAAAGCGTGCCCTCCGGACAACCACGCGTAAACGCCGAATCACCAACCTGAACGCGAGTCGTCACCATCTCGCAAACAAAGCGCAGCGAGCGGTTGCGCACCAGAGCGCCCGGCAACAGGCCCGCTTCGCATAAAATTTGGAATCCGTTGCATGTGCCCAGAACGAGCTTGCCTGAGCGGGCGTCGCTGACAACGGCCTGCATAATGGGCGAGAACCGCGCGATTGCGCCGCAGCGCAAATAATCCCCGTAGGCAAATCCTCCCGGTAAAACGATCGCATCAAAACCGCGGAGCGACGTTTCCTTGTGCCAAACATATTCCGCCCGCAGGCCGTCGATACCGTTAATCGCCGCTAAACAATCTTGATCGCAATTTGATCCCGGAAATTGAACGACGGCAAATTTCAGCATTCCAGCCACAGATTAACACAGATTTTCACCGATTCAGACTGGGGAGCGCACTGCCTGCCCTGAGCGACAGCCGAATGGGCGCCTCGCGTGCTGGTCGCGGCGTCCTCGCCGCGACGAACTTTATTTTAAATTGTTGCGAAGCTTCTGCACTACTGAGCAATCGCATATCGTCTCGCGCGCTGCTCCTCATGGTAATCGTTAACCACCAGGCAGGCGTGAATGACACCTGGTATCCAGCCGAGCAACGTTAACACGATGCTGAGCAAGAAACTGCCGAGCCGCCCGGTCATCAGCACCGCCACCGGCGGAAGGACAACACAAAAGAAATATCGGAGCGCCTTCATTTTTTCTTCCTGACCTCTGACCTCTGACTTCTGACTTCTGACTTCTGCATCTCGTACTCTTCGATTACTGGGTTGGAAAGCAGGTCCCGGCACAGCCCCTCCAAACGCTTTTCCAAATCGTTCCCTTCGCCGTCGACATCGATTTCCATAAATTTCCCGATTCGAACACTGCGCACTTCCGGCATCCCCAAGTGCCGCATGGCATCGCGCACAGCCGCGCCTTGTGGATCAAGCACTGCCTCTTTCGGTTTCACCACCACGTTGACTTTCATCAGCAAAGCGTAGCCCATCCCGAATCTGGAACAAGCCGCGCCGAAATGTGACAAATGTGGAACGGCATTGGTACTGCGAATTCGCTCAAGAATGTTCGAGCGCCTTTACGCCACGGCATGACTGCGCGATGCTCGCGCGCAAATGCAAAACACGATCGCACCGCCGCAAATCGGGTGGCGTGTTCCTGCGGCCTGGCTAACACTTTGCGTCGTTTGGAGTTCAACATGGCTTGCCATCAAAGTTGGCTTGCGCGATCTGCCGCCCATTTCATTCGTCGCACTTCGGTTCTTGATTGCGATCGCAGTTCTCCTGGCCGTCTCGGTGGGCCGAGTGCCGCTGCTGCCGGTGCGCCGCTCCGATTACACAATATTAGCCGGCACTGGAGTACTAATGTTCGCCGTGAATTATGCCCTTCTATTTTGGGCAGAACTTCACGTTTCTTCCGGGCTGGCGGCGGTTCTGCAGGCCACGATCCCAATTTTCGGAATGTTGTTTGCGCATTGGATGTTGCCGGAGGAGCCACTGCGATGGCAGAGACTGGTGGGCGCCCTCATCGCCTTGGCAGGTGTTGCCGTAATCTGTGCCCGGCTGCTCGATTTCAATGGTCTCCTGGCGTTTTGGGGCGGACTGGGCATTCTCATCGGCGGCGCCGCTGCAGCTTACTCGAACGTATTGATCAAGGCGCGCGCAATCCGGCTCGCTCCGGCCATGCTTGCAGCCTGGCAAATGATTTTTGGGACAGCGCCCTTGCTTTTGCTTGGAGTCGGTGTCGAGGGAAGTCCGCTTCGCTTTCACTGGACGACGATGGCAGTATTTTGCCTGCTCTACCTCGCGGTGATCGGCTCAGCCCTCACCTTCCTGCTTCTCTATTGGTTATTACCACGAATGACGGTGACAGGCTTGCAAGCCATCTCCCTGATTACCCCACCCGGCGCGGTCATGCTGGGCTGGTGGATCGGCGGTGAGACGTTTTCCTTATGGTCGCTGCTCGGCGCCTGTTTCGTTCTGACCGGCGTTTGGATGATCTTTCGCAGAGCCAAAGAGCCAAAACATATCGAAGTTGTAGCCGCGATCCCTGACCGCGGCTGACATGTTGTAGAGGCGCTTCCACCAACCGGCTCTCTTTAACTCCGGCGGAAAAATGTGGGAGGGGCCTTGGTGCCGCGATTATCGGGACGCTAAGGTCCCTCCCACATTCGCCGCGATTATCCGGACGCTAAGGTCCTTCCCACATTCGCCTACGCCGCCGCGCGGCGTTTCTGCTTCACAAGCGACGAAGTCGACCTCCGCGCGCCGTCGCCGCCGCGTTTGACCCGAACCGACTGACTGCGATTGAGACTTTCCTGAAGCACTTTTACCAGATCAACCACGTTCGTGGTCGGTCGCGGTGCCATCGCCGGCATGTCGATCTTTTTGTTCTTCGCTTTCTGCTCAATCAAATCCATGACCGCGCTGCGATACTCATCCCTATATTTCTCAGGCTCCCACGGAGCACTCATGCTATCGACTAAAGCCTGGGCCATCTTGAGTTCCTTCTCATTCAGGGCGGCGTTTGGTCCGCGATTCAATTCTTCCGCGCTCAAGATCTCGCTCGCGAAGTGCATCAACTCAAGAATGAGAAACAATCCGTCAGGTTTGACTGCCGCCAGGTGTTCCCGGTTGCTGATAACGACTTTAGCGACGCCGATTTTGCCCGTGCCGCTTAGCGCCTTGTGTAAAAGCACATAAGCTTTCTCGCCACCTTTTTGCGGTTCCAGGAAATACGGCTTGTAAAAAAACTTCGGATCGACCTGCCCCAGATCCACGAAATCTGTGATGTCGATCGAATGAGTAGATTCGATGCGGACCTTCTCGAAATCTTCGTCGTTCATGACGATGTAACGGCCGCGTTCGTACTCGAATCCCTTAACGATTTGGTCGGCTGGAACCTCTTTTGCATCGGCCTCGGCCACCTTTTTATATTTTATCGGGCTAAGATCGCTTCGACGAAGCTGTCGAAAACTGAGCTTTTCTTCGCGGGTAGCGGGATAAACCGCGATTGGGATATAAACCAGCCCAAAACTGATACTGCCTTTCCAGGTCGGACGCATAATCAATCTCCTTTTAAGCGCGGGAATGTTCGTTTCGGACAATTGTGAACAATTGTCAATAACCTTCTCCGCAAAGCACAAAGTGTTCCGGTCGGACCCGCCGTCGGTGATGCCCTTTCTTAGGATTCTTCGCTTTTTCTTTCAACTCCTCAACTGCTCAACATCCCAGCGCCTCAACATCTTCTTTCGTTTCCGCTTTCCTCGTCACTCGTCGCTCGTCACTTCTCACTTTTCCCTATTCACCTTTACCAATCACCATTCACTTATTACTTATCACTTCGAAGTTTATCGACCATGCCTAAGCCAATCTCAGTCCGCGCCGGTCAGGTAGAGTTCGTCAAGATCAACACGGGCAAATTTGATTGGCGCGACGCCTATCAATGGCTGCTGGCCTTGAACTGGCCGCGATTTGCCCTCTTCATCGCCGCCATTTACATCATTATAAATCTCGTCTTTGCCGAGCTGTATACCCTGGGTGGAAATTCAATCGCCGGACTCACGCCGGGATCATTCGTCGAGGCGTTCTTTTTCAGTGTGGAAACGCTGGCCACCGTTGGCTATGGCCACATGTATCCGCAGACTCTTTACGGCCACGTCGTTACCACTCTGGAAATCATCTCCGGGATGTTCGGGCTCGCGGTCATGACCGGTCTCATCTTCGTGCGCTTTTCCCGGCCGACCGCGCGCATTTTATTTAGCAAATCGATTGTGATCGCTCCATTCAACGGCCGGCCGGCACTTATGTTGCGCATCGCCAACTTGCGTCATCACAGCTTGGTCGAGGCCGAATTCCGCATCATGCTGACGCGGGACGAACCGATTCTGGAGGACGAAAGCTTCCGCCATTTTTATACGCTTAAGCTTGCGTTTGATCGGCTCATTGTCTTCCCCGCCGCACTGACGCTCCGGCACATTATCGACGAACAAAGTCCGCTACATGGCGCAACTCCGGAGTCATTGGAAAAGAGCCGATCCATCTTCGTGGTTTCAGTTGTTGGCGTTGAAACCGTCATTCCCGCGGCTGTGCAATCGCAACAAGATTATACGTGGCGAGACGTGCGTTTCGGCGAACGTTTTGTTGACGTTTACACCGAGCTGGAACAAGGCCGGCTCACCGTCGATTACGGCCGTTTGCACGACACCGAGCCGGTTAGCATAGAGCAATCCGCATAACCAGACTCGTATCTGCATTCGCTGCCCTCGTTGGATGTTGAGCGTTGGCGCTCAGTCTTGGGCTTTTGTTTCTGCATTTCAGTTTTCAGCAAGATCAGATGACTTCGATCAGCTGGCCTCGTTCAAGCGATTTATGATATCGGCGTAGATCTCCTTTGGATCGCGCCGCGATCCGTCTTCACGGAACATCTCAATCAGCAACGGTTGGTTTCTGGAAAGCGACAATTCTCCAAAAGTCTGCCGATTGTATTTGTCCCAATGGCGGATAGCCAGGTCCCGGCGCATTGATCTCTCACGGTTGAGAAACGCTTGCAGACAGAATTGCGGATGACCGTAAAGATAGGCAACACAGATCTGACCGGCAGCGGCGCGCAAGTGACCCTCACTGAAAACAACACTGCTCGCGAATGACAAGACGATGTAACGAGAAGCGGCGGCCCGGCGCCCAAGCTCTTCGCGCAAGGAAGACGGATCATGGCGTATCCAAAAACCGTTCCACTCTAAGCGAAGATTTTCGACGTCGATTCCATCGCCCCGGCCGTGTCGGTCGATCTCCAAGTGCAGCCAGCCCTGGCCAACCAGATATCGCGATGCAAAGTACGATTTACCGGAACCGGACGGTCCGCCAAGGAACAGAATTCTCACGGGATAAGTGAGCGCACCAGAAACCTTGCGAATGCCCCCGCGCGCCCAAGAACTCAAATTAATGAGAACGATCGGAACATAAAAGCGGTTTCGACTTTGCTTGATGTAGAAAACAGTTATCGCGTAGCCCGTGTTGTTCAACCTGGGACATACAACCTAAGATCGAGATGGGAAATCTCGCACTGGTTTCTGTCGTCTTCGTTACTGACCTGCTTGTGAATTTACATCGGGGGCTCGAATATGAAGGCACGTCGCTTTGCAAACACGCAGGCTCTGCAATAATCTCTCAAACAAAACCCCGCGAAAGGAGCGAGCATTATGGCTAGGTATGTCAGTCTTCTTCAATTTACCGAACAGGGTATCCGCACTGTCCAAGACACGATCAAACGGGCTGCTGCCGCGACCGACGAGGCCGAGAAAATGGGCGTGAAGGTGACCGATTCATTTTGGACAATGGGCGCGTACGATGTGGTGTTGCTGCTTGATGCACCCGATGACGAAACCATGGCTGCTTTCACCCTTAAGCTTGGCGCACGCGGCAACGTCAAGACCCAGACGATGCGCGCCTTCCGCAGGGAAGAGATGGAAAGCATTCTGGCGAAGGCGAAGTAACGCTTAGACACCTCACTATAGCCTGCCCGCCGCAGCGGGTCACCTCACGCCCGCAACTTCATCTTGCGATCACAGATCTATGCCCATCGCCAAGGCGCTGGGAATATCCTCCCAGCCACAGCGACGCCAAAAGGAGCGGCCCCGGGCATTGTCGTCTGCCACCATAATGATCGCTCTCTTAATGCCTGAGCTGCGTAGCCCGCTCAAGCACTCACCCACCAGGCGCTTACCTAATCCAAGGCGTTGGCAGGCAGGCTCAATTGCCAAATGATAAATGTGTCCGCGCCGTCCATCATGACCGCATAACGCAACGCCAACAATTGCCGTTCCGTCTTCTGCTACCCGGCTCAGATCGGGATTACGCAAGATGTATTGTTCGATCTCCTCTTTGGAATCGCCTTCAGCTATTTCGACTCCTTCCACGCGCTTCCACAACGCAACCGCGGCATCGTAATCCTCGATACGAAATTCTCGCGTGTTAATCGGGCCACCCATGTCGCTGCATCCAGCTTAGCACGGGCAGTCAGGCGAAGTCACTGCTGCCTCGCGAGTGAATCCTAAACCCTTACAACTTAACACTTAAACCTTCCGGATCGTCATTCGCTGGCCACGCCCTAGCCAGCAGCAGCTGTCGGACGCAGAAGGAAGTTGTTCTGACTCACATCCTCGAGGCACGGACGTTGCTGATTTTACATTACGACTATGGACGCGGCGCCCCTTAGAATTCTGACTGTGGACGACAACCCGTCGATTACAGAATCGATGCGCTTCATCTTTGCAGAGCCCCGTTATGAAGTGACCGGTGCGCAAGACGCTGATGATGCGCTGGCAAGACTCGATGCAAATTCGA
>Ga0137382_10001306_pt1 | contig 10968 bp, 9 predicted proteins | sample SagtaG_15_FD_104816 | JGI IMG/M metagenome (GOLD analysis project Ga0137382, IMG submission 104816) | Vadose zone soil microbial communities from Sagehorn Ranch, Mendocino, California, USA - Sage2_R_20_16 metaG | ecosystem: Environmental > Terrestrial > Soil > Vadose zone | place: USA... | reverse complement strand
TCGATCGACGACGTGCGGGCGTTCTTCAAGAGCTACTACACGCCCAACAACGCCACGCTCGTCGTGGGCGGCGACGTCGATGTGCCTGCGGCGAAAGCGCTAGCCCAGAAGTATTTCGGCGACGTGCCGCGCGGTCCCGTCGTCACCCGCACGCCGCCGCCCGTGTTTCAGCTGGACAGCGATCGCGTGGCGATGATCGAAGATCGCGTGCAGGTGCCGCGGGTCTACAACGCCTGGCACACGGTCAAGGCGTTCGGTCCCGACGACGCCACGCTCGACATCGTCGCCAGCATCCTGGCGGGCGGCCGCGCGTCGCGGCTCTACAAGGTGCTGGTCTATGACAAGCAGATCGCCTCGAATGTGATCGCGTTCCAGGACGGCAGCCGCATCGACGGCAAATTCGAGGTGTTTTCCACGGCGCGGCCGGGGCACGATCTCACGGAGCTCGAGCGCGTGATCGACGCCCAGATCCGCCTGCTCGCCGACTCGGGTCCCACACCGCGCGAGCTGCAGCGCGCCCAGAATTCGTTCGAAGCCGACTTCCTCAATGCCATGGAGCGCATGGGGAGCTTCGGCGGCAAAGCCGATCGTCTGAATTTCTACAACTACTTCGCCGGCACGCCGGACTACTTCCAGCAGGACCTCGACCGCTACCGCAAAGTGACGGCGGCCGACGTCCAGCGCGCGGCGCGCTCGTTCCTGCGCGATGCACATCGCGTCATACTCTCGGTGGTGCCCCAGGGGAAGCCTGAGCTCGCCGTAAAGGGGGCTCTATGAAGCGGCTCGTCGCGGTTCTGGCTCTGCTCGCGGCGCCGCTCGCCGCCCAGGTCGACCGCACCAAAGCTCCGGCGCTGGGCGCGCCGCCGGCGCTACACCTGCCGGCGATCCGCACGGCGACGCTGCCCAACGGCCTGACGCTCGCCGTGGTCGAGATGCATAAGGTCCCGGTGGTGGAGATCCAGGCGCTGGTCGACGCCGGCACGGCGCGCGATCCCGCCGACCTGCCGGGACTCGCGGGGTTCACGGCCAACATGCTGACGCAGGGCGCGGGCTCCCGCGGCACACTTGCGTTGGCGGACGAAATCGCCTACCTCGGCGCGCAGCTCAACGCCGCGAGCGACTTCGACGTCGTCACCGTGCGCCTGCACGTGCCCAAGCGCCATCTCGACGCGGCGCTCGATCTGCTGGCCGACGTACTGCTGCGGCCGCAGTTCGCCGACTCGGAGGTCACGCGGCAGCGCGGCCTGCTCGCCAACACCATCCTGCAGCAGCGCGACCAGCCCGTCGCCATGGCGGGCATCGCGTTCCCGGCCATCGTGCTGGGCGCCGGGCACCCCTACGGCCACCCCGCCGCCGGCAACGACTCGACGCCGCCGAAGCTGACGCGCGACAGGGTCGTCGCCTTTTATCAGGCGGCCTACCGCCCCAACACGACGCGCATCTTGATCGTGGGCGACATCACGCTGGATGAGGCGAAGCGTCTCTTCACGGCGCGCTTCGGCGCGTGGCCGCGCGGGACGGTGGCCGCGTTCCCACAAGCGGCGGCGCCGGCGCCGCCGGCCCGGTCCTTCTACTTGGTCGACAAGCCGGGTGCCGCGCAGTCGGTGATCCGTATCGGCGAGCCGGGCGTGGCGCGCAGCACGCCCGATTTCGCTACGCTGCAGGTGTTGAACACGATCCTCGGCGGCGCTTTCACCAGCCGCTTGAACCAGAATCTGCGCGAGACGCACGGCTACACCTACGGGGCGTCGAGCGCGTTCGCGGCGCGACGCATGCCCGGGTTCTTCGTGGCGGCGGCGTCGGTGGTCACGGCCAAGACCGACAGCTCGCTGATCGAGTTCATGAAAGAGCTGCGCCGCATTCGCGACGAAGCCGTGCCGCAGGCGGAGCTCGACAAGGCCAAGAGCTACATCGCGCTGCAGCTGCCGGGCGCGTTCGAAACGAGCGGCGGCGCCGCGGCGCGATTCCGCGACCTGCTGGTCTACGGCCTGCCGCTCGATTGGTACGACCACTTCATTCCGGCCGTGGGCGCCGTCACCGTGGCCGACGTGCAGCGCGCGGCGCGGCGCTACATCGATCCCGACCACCTCGCCATCGTGGTGGTGGGTGACCGGGCGCAGATCGAAGCGGGAATCCGGGCGCTGAACGAAGGGCCGATCGTCTACCGCACGATGTGGGGTGCGCCCGCGCCGTGATCGATCCACTGCCGCGCCCGCCGCTCGCGCCGCCGCCGTCCGGCCCCGGAACGGCGGATCTGGGCGACCGGGCGCAGCTGCTGCGCGTCGTCGTGTGGTTCGGGCCGGCGTGCTTCATTATTCTCACCGCCCTCTGGGTCTGGCTGTGCCAGATCCAGGGGATCCTGCCGGGGTGGCTGCTGCCGGTGCTGATCCTCGCGAATTTCCCGCTCACGGCGGCGGGGGTCGCGTTGATCTATCGCGGCACGCACGCGGCCGCGGTGGGGTTCGGCCGGGTAGTCCTGGCGGGCGGCGACATCGCGCCGCCGCGCACCTATCCACGGCAGGAGGTGCTGATCGTGCGCGGCGAGTTTGCCGAGGCGGCGGAGTACTTCCGCGATCACCTCACGGTCGAGCCGGAGGACAGCGACGCGCGACTGCGGCTGGCCGACCTATTGGAACGCCATCTCAAGGACGACGCCGGCGCGGAGCGCGAGTACCTCGACGTGCGCCGGCGCACGCAGGACCCGCGACAGCAGATGATGGCGGCCAACGGCTTGATCGATGTCTACCGGCACTGCGGTAACCGTGGCCGGTTGATGGTGGAATTGGCGCGGTTCGCCGAGCGCTATCGCGGCAGCGCGGCAGGCGAAGCGGCCGCGCGGGAGCTCAAGGAGATGAAAGTCTGATGTCGTCGTAGCGGCGGCGCGACGGCCGGCCGCGCCATCACCGGGCACGGGACTTGCCTCCTGCATCAGGCAGGAACGTCCCATGACTGCCGCCTCCGCCCGTCCTCTGATCGTCCCCGCCGCCCCTGCGGCGGCCGGAATCGAGTTGCTCGCGCCCGTAGAGGGTGAATTCGCGAGCGTCCTCACCCCACAGGCACTCGCCTTCCTCACGCACCTGGCGCGCACCTTCGAATCGCGCCGCCAGGAGTTGCTCCAGTCCCGGGCCATCCTGCAGCGCGAGCTCGACATGGGCCGGTTGCCCGATTTCCCGGCGGATCGCCGCGGCATCCGAGCGGGCCGCTGGACGGGCCCATCCATCCCCGCCGACCTCACCGATCGCCGCGTGGAGATCACCGGGCCGGTAGACCGCAAGATGGTCATCAACGCGCTCAATTCGGGCGCGCAGGTCTACATGGCCGACTTCGAGGATTCGCACGCGCCCACCTGGCGCAATACGCTCGACGGCCAGGTCAACCTGCGCGATGCGGTGCGCGGCGACATCAGTTACACCAGCCCCGACGGCAAGCGCTACACGCTCGCGCCCCGGACCGCGACCCTGATGGTACGCCCGCGGGGGTGGCATCTGGACGAGAAGCAGGTGCGCGTGGACGGGCGTCCGTTGGCGGCGGCGTTGTTCGACTTCGGGTTGTTCTTCTTCCATAACGCGGAAGCATTGCTGGCGCGCGGCAGCGGGCCGTACTTCTACCTCCCCAAGCTCGAGAACCATCTCGAGGCGCGCCTGTGGAACGACGTGTTCAACGCGGCCCAGGACGCGCTCGGCATTCCGCGCGGCACGATCCGGGCGACCGTACTGATCGAAACGATCCTCGCCGCGTTCGAGATGGATGAGATCGTCTACGAGCTGCGCGAGCACTCGGCGGGCCTCAACTGCGGCCGCTGGGACTACATCTTCAGCGCCATCAAGAAATTCCGCGAGCGGCCCGACTTCGTGCTGCCCGACCGGGGGCTGGTGACCATGGATTGTCACTTCCTCAAGTCGTATGTGGATCTCCTGGTGCGCACGTGCCACCACCGCCGCGTGCACGCGATGGGCGGCATGGCGGCGCAGATCCCGATCAAGCACGACGCTGCCGCGAACGCCGCGGCGCTGGCCAAGGTGCGGCAAGACAAGTTACGGGAGGTGCACGCTGGCCACGACGGCACCTGGGTAGCACATCCGGGTCTCGTCGCGGTCGCGCGAGGGGCGTTCGACGCCGGTCTCGCCACCTCCCACCAAATCGCGCGGCAGCGGCTCGACGCAGACGTCGGCGTCGCGGACCTGCTGGCCCTGCCGGACGGTGCGATCACCGCCGCGGGGCTCCGGACCAACATCGACGTGGGCGTGCAATACCTCGCGGCGTGGCTGGGCGGCACCGGCTGCGTGCCGCTCTACCACCTGATGGAAGACGCGGCCACGGCCGAGATCAGCCGCTCGCAGGTGTGGCAGTGGGCGCACCACGGCGCGCGTCTCGACGACGGCAGAACGGTGACGCCCGCGCTGGTCGAACGGACGCTCGCCGACGAGTTGGAACGGCTGCGCGGCGTGCTCGGCAACGAGCGCTTTGACAGCGGCCATATCCCGCTGGCCGCGCAGCTGTTCCGCGACATCACCACCGGAGAGCAGTTTCCCGAATTCCTCACGAGCGTGGCCTATGAATACCTCGACTGACCGTCACAGCTTCGTCGCACAACTCGAGCGCCATTGGGCGGACGACGCCCGCTGGCGCGGCGTGACCCGCCCCTATACGCCCGACGACGTCTGGCGGCTGCGCGGTTCGTTGGCGATCTCGCACACCCTCGCGAGCTATGGCGCATGGCGGTTGTGGAACGCGTTGACGGGCGAGGGCTATATCGCAGCGCTCTCGGCGGTGACGGGCAACCAGGCGGTCCAGGCGGTGCGCGCGGGACTGCAGGCGATCTATGTGAGCGGCTGGCAGGTCGCGGCCGACGCGAACGAAGCGGGAGAGACGTACCCGGACCAGAGTCTCTACCCCAGCGATTCGGTGCCGGCGCTGCTCCGGCGCCTCCAGCACGCGCTGCGGCGCGCCGACGAAATCCATCACATGAAAGGCGAGGCCGGCATCGACTGGTACGTGCCGCTCGTCGCCGACGCCGAAGCGGGCTTCGGCGGACCGCTGCACGCGTTCGAGCTGATGAAAGGCATGATCGCGGCCGGCGCCGCGGGGGTGCACTTCGAGGACCAGCTCTCGTCGGTGAAGAAATGCGGCCATCTGGGCGGCAAGGTGCTCGTGCCGACGAGCGAATTCGTGGCCAAGCTCACGGCGGCGCGGCTTGCCGCCGACGTCTGCGGAGTCGATACCCTGTTGATCGCGCGCACCGACGCGAACAGCGCGACGCTGCTCACGAGCGATTGCGACGAGTACGACCGCCGCTTCCTGACGGGCGGCCGCACCACGGAGGGGTTCTTCCGGATCAGCGACGGGATCGAGAGCGCCATCGCGCGGGCTCTGGCGTATGCGCCGTATGCCGATCTGCTGTGGTTCGAGACGGCGACACCCAACATCGAGGAAGCCACCCGGTTCGCCGCGGCCATTCACGCCAAGTACCCGGGCAAACTCCTGGCGTACAACTGCTCACCCTCGTTCAACTGGCGGAAACATCTGAGCGAAGCGGAGATCGCGCGGTTCAACGCGGACCTGGGCGCGCTGGGCTACAAATTTCAGTTCGTCACGCTCAGCGCGTTCCACTCGCTCAACCACGCGATGTTCACGCTCGCCAGCGCGTTCCGCGAGCGGGGCATGGCGGCCTACGCCGAGTTACAGGAGCGCGAGTTCGGGGCCGAGCAGGCGGGCTACGAGGCGGTGAAGCACCAGGACTTCGTGGGCGTGGGCTACTTCGACGAGATTACGCAGGTGGTGACGGGCGGGCGGTCGTCCACTCTCGCGATGACGGGCTCGACCGAGGAACAGCAATTCCACGAGGTCAGACCGGGCGCATAGCCGCGGCGATGCTCGACAGCGGCAAGACCCGCGCGGCGGCCCCGCGCGCGATCGCCTCTTTGGGCATCCCGAACACGACGCAGCTGCGCTCGTCCTGCGCGATGGTGTCGGCGCCGGCGTGGCGCATCTCCAGTAAGCCCGCCGCGCCGTCGTCTCCCATCCCCGTGAGCAGCACGCCCAGCGCATGACCACCCGCCGCCTGCGCCACCGAGCGAAACAGCACATCCACGCTGGGCCGGTGGCGGTTGACCGCCGGACCATCGGTGACGTCGACCACGTAATCCAATCCCTGGCGTCGCAGGATCATGTGCCGGTTACCCGGCGCGATCAGCGCGCGGCCGCGCAGCACGCGATCGCCCGCCGCGGCTTCCTTCACCTCGATGCGGCAGCTGCGATCCAAGCGCTCGGCGAATGCCGCCGTGAAACGCTCCGGCATGTGCTGCACGATCAAGATGCCGGGGGCGTTTTCGGGCAGGGCTTCGAGCACCACCCGCAACGCTTCCGTGCCGCCGGTGGATGCGCCGATGGCGACGACCACGTCGGCCGGCGGATGCGGCACGGCCGCGCGGCGCGGCAACACCACGTCGACGCTGTGCCGCGGCGCGGGCGGCGTCACCGGCGCGCGGCGGCGCACGCGCGCCTCGGCGGCGCCGCGCAGCGTGTCGATCAGCGCGTCGGCTGATTCGTGCAGGAAGTCCCGCACGCCGAGCTGCGGCTTGGCGATCACCTCGACGGCGCCTTCTTCCAGCGCTCGCATCGCGGCCTCCGTGCCGCGCGCGGCCAGGCCCGAGCACACCACGACCGGAATCGGGTCCTCGGCCATGATCCGGCGCAGGAAGGTCAAGCCGTCCATGCGCGGCATCTCGAGATCGAGCAGGATTACGTCGGGCCGCGAGCGGCCCATCTTGTCGAGCGCGATGTAGGGATCGGCGGCGACGGTGACGACGATTCCGGGATCCTGAGATAGAATCGCCGTGGCGGCCTGACGCACCACGGCGGAGTCGTCCACCACGAGCACGCTGAGCGTGCGCGGGCTCACGCCGGTCCCCGCGTATAGACCGTGGGGATCACGTTGCGCGGCCGGTCGCTCAAGCCGTTGAGGCTCTCGGCGTGGCCTAGGAACAAGAGGCCCTCGGGCGTGAGCAACGACAGCAAGCGCCGCGCGATACGTTCGCGGCCCGGGGCGTCGAAGTAGATCAGCACGTTGCGGCAGAGGATCAAGTCGAACGGCCCCGCGACCGGCACACGCTCGGCGTTCAAGTTCACCTGCTGGAACTTCACGATCGAGCGGATCTCGGGCCCCGCCTTCATCTGCCCCTGGTGCTCGCCGCGGCCCCGCAGCATGAAGCGCTTCAGGTACGCACTCGGAACCTCGTCGGCCTTGGCGATCGGCCAGGTGGCGGCCCGCGCCCGTTGCAGTACGTGAGTCGAGATGTCGGTGGCGAGGATCTCGACGTCCCAGCCGGCATCGGGCGGGCAGTGGGAGAGCAGGCTCATGGCGAGCGAATAGGGCTCCTCACCGGAGGAGCAGCCTGCGCTCCACACGCGCACGCGCTTGGCGCGGCGGCCCGCCTGCGCGTCGGCCTGCCACCCCGGAATCACCGTCTGCTCGAGAAACTCGAACTGCCGCGGCTCCCGGAAGAAGTGCGTCTCGTGGGTGCAGATGCGGTTGATCAGCTCGACCTGCTCGGTCGCGTTGCGGGGATCGGTGGCGTACGCGTAGTACGCGCCGAAGCTCGAGATCCCGAGCTCGCGCAGGCGGCGCGACAGCCGGCCCACGAGCAGCGCCTGCTTCGCCTCGGAGAGGTGAATCCCCGCTTCGCGGTGAATCAACCCCTGAAACAGCGCGAACTCGCGCGGCGTGAGCGGCCGGATTGCGTGACCGGCGTTCCAGATGATCGCAGCGGGCGCGCTGGTCACGCGTCAGTCCGCGGCGACGAGGACCGGGCGCGTCAGCGCCCGGCTGTCGAGGTTGGCCAGATGGAAGAAGCCGATCACCCGCTCGAGACTCGCGGCCTGGCCGGCCATCTCTTCGGCGGTCGACGCCAGCTCTTCGGCGGCGCTCGCAGCCCGCTGTGTGACTTCGTCCACGCTCGCCAGCGCGCGGTTGATCTGCGATACACCCGCGGCTTGCTCGCTCGACGCGGCGGCCACTTCCTGCACCAGGTCGGCCGTGCGGCGAATCGCCGGCACCAGCTGGGTGAGCAGGGTGCCCGACCGTTCGGCCACCTGCACGCTCGACGACGTCACGCCGCCGATCTGCCGCGCAGCCGTCTGGCTGCGCTCGGCGAGTTTACGAACTTCGGTGGCGACCACGGCGAAGCCCTTGCCGTGCTCCCCGGCGCGCGCCGCTTCGATCGCGGCGTTGAGCGCCAGCAGGTTGGTCTGATACGCGATCTCTTCGACAATCGAAATCTGCTCGGCGATCACGCGCATCGCGTCGACGGTGTCGCGCACGGCGGTGGCGCTGCCCTCGGCGTCCCGCGCGCCGCGCACCGCGGTTTGTTCGGTTTCGCGGCTATTGGCCGCGTTGCGGGTGATCGACACGCTCATCTGTTCCAGGCTGGACGTGGTCTCTTCGACCGCGGCCGCCTGCTCACTCGTGCCCTGCGACAGCGCTTGCGACGTGGCGGAGATCTGCACCGACGCCGCCGTCAGTGCGCCGGCGCCGGACTTGACCTCGCCGATCACGTGCGACAGCCGCTCGAGCATCTGTGCCAGAGCGTTGCCGAGCGTGTCGCGCGAGGAGCGGGGCTGCACGGCGACGGTGAGGTCGCCCGCGGCGACGCGCGCCGCGGCGTTCGCCATCGCTTCCGTGGACCGAACCACGCTGCCGAGCGAGCTCAGCAGCTGGCCGACTTCGTCCTGCGAGGTGGCGGTGACGGCGAGCGACGTATCGCCCTCCGCCAGACGCTCGGCCACCGCGACGGCGCGCGCCAGCGGTCGCACGAGCCCGCGGGCGATCAGGACAGAGAACACCGCCAGCAGCGCCAACGCGAACACTGTGACCACGGCCGTCCAACGCACCGCCTGCGCGGAGCGCTCGCGCGCGCCGGCGAACGCCGCCGCGGCGTTCGCTTGATCGCGCGACACCGCGGAGTCGAGCCGGGCGTGCAGTCCCGCGTATCCCGCGCGCAGCTGCTCCAGCGCACTGGCGAGATCCGCCGCGGTGTCACCCGCGACGAGGCGTGCGGTGGTGCCGCGCGCCATCTGGTAGTAGGCATCGAACTGGGACTGCAACCCTTCCAGCTCGCCGCGCTGCAGCACCGGATTGGCCCGCGCGCCCGCGAGCCGTCCGCGGAACGTGCTCGCCAGGGTGTCGGCGCCGCTCAAGGCGTCGCCGTCGCTCGCCGCGACCGCGTCCTGCAGCGTGCGTTGCAGCGCGACCAGGTCCGCTTGCAGCGCGTGACGCAGCTCGACCGCGGGGTAGTAGCCCCGCTCGATCTGCGTCAGCGTGCGGACGTTGCGGCCGCCCAGCGCTGCGCCCAACGCCAGCACCAGACCCAGCGCTGCCGCCGCGAGGGCCGGCAGCAGCCAGATGCGGTGGGCGAACTTCCAGTTCGACAGCATGACGTACTCTCCCGATCTCGCGCGTCTAGCGGTTGATGATGACGACTTTGACTTCGGGACCGAGCGCCGCGTCGGCGGAGACGTAGCCGACGGCGGTCGGATTGCGACGCACGAAGTCGATCACTTCCGCGTCCGAGCCCAGCACCAGCGGCGGCACCGCTTTGCCGGTGAACACCTGCTGGCGCCAAAAGGCGTCGAGCGCCTGCTCGTTCTTCTGATGGATCTCGCGCAGGAACGCGGCGCGCGCGGCCGCATGCTGGTTTTGATCCACCGGCAGCACCGCCTCCCCGTTGTACCACGTCGCCGTCTTGCGCAGGAACAGACGCGACACATCGTCGGGCGTGAGGATGCCCACGGGGTTGTCGGCGTTGACGATGATCTTGAATTCTTTGGGCTGATTGCCCGGCTGCTGCGCCGCGGCGGGCAAAGACAGCCCGATCAGCGCGACGCGCGCGAGCACGGCGAATAGGGTGCGCATGTTCACTCCGCTGGAGAAACGGTGGCAACGGCGTCGACCGACGGCGCCGCGTCCGGCGCCGGGAGATGGATGTCTCCCAGCAGCCGGTCGATGTCGAGAATCAAGACGAACTTCCGGGCGTCGAGCTTGCCCATGCCCGTGAGGTAATCCACGCGCACGCGACTGCCGAATGCGGGCGGCGGCTCGATGGCGTCCGGGCCGAGGTCCATCACCTGGCTCACGGCGTCGGCCAGCACGCCCATGACCAGGTCCTGCTCGTCCACGCGCGCTTCGACGATCACGATGCAGGAGCGCTTGGTCACGGCCGTGGCCGGGAGGCCGAACAGCAGCCCCAGGTCCACCACCGGAACGACGCTGCCCCGCAGATTGATGACCCCGCGCACCGTCGCCGGTGCGTTGGGCACGCGCGTGATCGTGTCGTACTCGAGAATCTCTTTCACCCGCAGGATGCCGAAGGCGAACTCTTCCCCCGCGAGCTGGAAGGTCAGGTACTGCACCTGACCCGCTGCCGTCTGTACGGCGGTCATGGCTCGGATCCTTTCTAGAAGCGGGTGAAACCGTGATCGTCATGCGCCGCGACCAGCTCGGGCTCGCGGAGCTTGACTTTCGTACCGTGCGACGCCGGCGCCGGGCGATGCTGCGCGGCCGGAGCCGGCGCGGGCCGGGGCGCCGGCACCTTCGCCGGCGCGTCCGCGATGCCCGTCACGCGGAAGAACGCCATCAGCTGCTGCAGGCTTTCCGCCTGGCTGGCCATTTCTTCGGCCGTCGAGGCGAGCTCTTCCGCGGCCGACGCGTTGCGCTGCGTGACCTGATCCCCGCCCGACAGCGCGCGGTTGATCTGCGACACGCCCGCCGCCTGCTCCGACGACGCCGCGGCCACTTCCTGCACCATGTCGGCCGAGCGGCTGATGGCGGGGACGAGCTCGGCCAGCAGCTGGCCCGAACGCTCCGCCACCTTCACGCTGGAACTCGCGAGGCCGCCGATTTCCTTGGCTGCCGCCTGGCTGCGTTCCGCCAGCTTGCGCACTTCCGCCGCGACCACCGCGAAGCCTTTGCCG
>Ga0137382_10001302_pt1 | contig 10979 bp, 7 predicted proteins | sample SagtaG_15_FD_104816 | JGI IMG/M metagenome (GOLD analysis project Ga0137382, IMG submission 104816) | Vadose zone soil microbial communities from Sagehorn Ranch, Mendocino, California, USA - Sage2_R_20_16 metaG | ecosystem: Environmental > Terrestrial > Soil > Vadose zone | place: USA... | reverse complement strand
GGCCGCGATGGATCGACTCGACGGCGAAGAAGTTAGGAGTCTCGCCGGAAGAATACATCACTAAGAATTACGCAACGCTGTTCGCAGAGTGGAAAGAATCGACCAAAGGCACTGCCCAAGAAATGACGTTCAGGGCTCTGAAGAAGTAATTCGAGGGTGCCGCACCCTTGTCCCTGCGGTTTTTTGCAGGGATAGGGTGGGGATTTTGACTTTGCGCGCGTGGCGGGGATTACAAAAGTCAAAAACCCCACCCTGTCGCCAAAACCGCGACAAGAGTGGGGCATCCTCTGGGTTCATCACAACTTAAGCGCCGTGGCACTTCTTGTATTTCTTGCCTGAACCGCAGGGACATGGGTCGTTGCGACCGACTTTTTCCTGGCCACGCACCACCTGCTGCACCTGTTGCGCCTCGCCGCCACCTGCCATCCGGGCCTGCTCCAACTCGCGGCGCTTGCGGCGCATGAAGGCTTCTTCGAGTTCATCCGCAGATGTCGAGACCACTCGCGGCGGACGGCGGCCATTGCCATCGCCACCATGCTGCGCCGGAACACCGGACTCCGGTCCCTGCCCCGTTGGTGAACTGGGTGGTGCGCTTGGAACGGCCTCTGGCCGCTCCAGAATTTGCATCAGGTAGAGATACCGGACTGTGTCTTCCTGGAAGCGCTGCATCATCGCTTCGAACATCTCGAACGATTCTTTCTTATACTCCACCAGAGGATCATGCTGTCCGTAACCACGCAGCCCGATGCCTTCCTTCAGGTGATCCATGCTCAGCAAGTGATCTTTCCACTGCTGGTCGATCACGCTGAGCATGATCATGCGCTCGTGATGCCGCATGGCGTCCGGACCGATAAGCTTTTCCTTAGCGTCGTACCGCTCTTTCAGCTTGGCAAAGATCGCGTCGCCAAGCTCGCCCCGATTGAGTTGCTCGGCCTTGACGCCCTCAGCGATAAAGTCGACTCCAAAGCGGGTAAAGATTGCATCCTTCAAGCCCTTGATATTCCAGTCGGCAACGTGAGCCTTCTCGGGGCAGTACTCTTCGAGTTGCTCCGCAAGAATTGCCGCAACGTAATCTTCAAGGATGAGATCTTTCTGGTCGGTGCCCTCGAGCAGACGACGCCGCAAGCCATAAACGGCCTCGCGCTGCTTGTTCATCACGTCGTCGTATTCGAGCAGGTGTTTGCGCGACTCGAAGTGCTGGGCTTCGACAGCCTTCTGTGCGGTCTCGATGCGGCGCGTGATCATCCTCGACTCGATCGGCACGCCCTCTTCCATGCCCAGGCGCTGCAGCAGGGTCGAGACCCACTCTTTCGCGAAGATGCGCATCAGGTCATCTTCAAGAGCGAGATAGAAACGCGAAGATCCGGGATCGCCCTGGCGTCCGGCGCGTCCCCGCAGCTGGTTATCGATGCGTCGGGACTCATGCCGCTCGGTGCCGAGAATGTGCAGTCCTCCGACGGCAATGACTTCTTCGTGCTCCACGTCGGTCTGCTTCTTGTATCGCTGGAAGGCGTCGGCCCACTTGTCGGTCGGAACCGTGTATTCGTTTCCGTTGTAGTAGAAGACGGAAGTCTGTCCGTCTTCCTGCGGACCTTCGATCTTGCCCTGCGCTACTCGCAACTGCTGCGCAATCCCCTTCTTGACCATTTCCTGCTTGGCCATGAACTCAGGATTGCCGCCCAGCAGAATGTCGGTACCGCGGCCGGCCATGTTCGTTGCGATGGTTACTGCGCCTTTGCGTCCTGCCTGCGCGACGATCTCCGCTTCGCGCTCGTGGAATTTGGCGTTAAGCACCACGTGCTTGATGGCTTTCTTCTTCAGCAGTTCGGAAAGGCGCTCGGATTTTTCGACAGATGTGGTGCCGACCAGTACCGGCTGGCCCTTCGACGCCAGCTGCTGGATTTCGTCCGCCGCCGCGAAATACTTTTCTTTCTCGGTACGGTAGACGATATCTGCATTCTCGATACGTCGCATCTCCTTGTTCGTCGGGATGACGACGACTTCCAGCTTGTAGATCTTGTCGAACTCGGTGGCTTCCGTTTCGGCTGTACCGGTCATACCGGCCAGCTTCTTGAACATGCGGAAGTAATTCTGGAAGGTAATCGTGGCCAGCGTTTGATTTTCACGCTCGATCTTGACGTTTTCCTTGGCCTCGATCGCCTGATGCAGGCCGTCAGACCAGCGACGGCCTGGCATCATGCGTCCAGTGAACTCATCGACGATGATTACCTCACCGTCTTTAATCACGTATTCCACGTCGCGGCGATAGAGCGCGTGGGCCTTAATCGCGGTCTCAACGTGATGCTTTGTACCCCAGTTTTCCGGATCGGCGATGTTGCCAATCCCAAGCAGCTTTTCGACCTTCTCCCAACCCACGTCGGACACCGTGATGTTGCGGTGCTTCTCATCGATTACAAAGTCGCCGGTGAGGATTTTTCTTTGCGGATCGTCGCCCACTCGCGCAAGCTCGTTGATCAACTCGTCCCGCTGCTCTGGTGCAATTTTTTCGGCCTCGAGTTGCTGGCGCAATTCGTCGGGACTCAACTCCTCGCCACGCACCAGCTTCGGGATGATTCGGTTGACAATGTAGTACTTGTCAGTGGATTCCTCGCTTGCGCCCGAGATGATGAGCGGCGTACGGGCCTCGTCAATCAGGATCGAGTCGACTTCGTCAACGATGGCATAGTTGTGCCCGCGCTGCACGCAATCCCTGATGTCGAACTTCATGTTGTCGCGGAGATAGTCGAAGCCGAACTCGTTGTTAGTCCCGTAGGTAACGTCCGCTGCATAAGCAGCGCGGCGCTCTTCATCATCGAGGTCGTGCACGATAACGCCGACTGTCAGTCCCAGGAAGCGATACAGCCTTCCCATCCATTCGGAGTCGCGCTTCGCCAGGTAGTCGTTGACGGTAACAACGTGTACGCCCCGACCGCTCAGCGCGTTGAGGTATACCGGAAGGGTGGCGACCAGCGTCTTACCTTCGCCAGTCTTCATTTCTGAAATCGTGCCTTGGTGCAGCACCATGCCGCCAATCAACTGCACGTCAAAATGCCGCATGTTGAGCACGCGGCGTCCGGCTTCGCGGACTACGGCGAACGCTTCGACCAGAATGTCGTTCAGCGCTTCCTGCAGCGCATCGTACTGCTCCTTTTCCATCCGCTTGATGCGGTCAAAATCGTCTTCGTCATCTTCCGCAGCTGCCGTTGCGCCACTTCCCGCCGGAGGATTCCCGTTGCTCCCTCCCAGCCGATTCAGCCGTTCCTGGATGCGCTTCCGGAATTCGTCCGTCTTGGCGCGCAATTCGGCGTCCGAGAGTTTCTGCATCTCGGGTTCGAGCGCGTTGATGGCCTGTACATTGGGCCTCAGCGCCTTGATGACGCGCTCGTTCTTCGTCCCAAAAACCTTGCCTAGCAGTTTGTTGATCAACCGGAAGTCCTTCAGAGGGCAGAGTGCGCCCGAATACTATCTCTAGAAGCCTAGCACATTAGATGCACCAGAGTTCCAGTGGGACTTTCGAGGCACCCCGCCATATAATGCTACCCAGGACAAAGGGGGCTCCATGACTCGACGCCTCTGCTCGCTACTCGTTCCGCTTCTCCTCCTCATCTCCGCGGCCAACGGAAAAGACAAGCATAAGTCGACGCTTCCGGAATACGTTTTGCGAGCACAAACCGTGCGGGTGGTCATTGATCCCAACGCCGGTGAACCTCTCGATCAGCCGCAGGCCAACGCCCTCGCTCGCGACAATGTAGAAAAGGCGCTGATGGAATGGGGACGTTTTCGGCTGCTGCTCGACGGCGGGGAATCTGACCTCGTGATCGTGATCCGGACCGGCGATGGCAGAATGTCGCGGCCCACCATGAGGGGTGGACCGATAGACCAGCGTCCGGGCATCGGACAGTCCACTGATAGCGACATACGCATTGGAGCGCAACAGGGGCAGCCGCCACCGCTAGGTGGACCTGGCAGTTATCCGCAAGACCAGCGACCGCGAATGGGCACCGAAATTGGGCCGAGCGAGGACTCGTTCGAGGTTTACCGCGGGGGGATGGATGATCCTCTCGACTCGCCGCCGGTCTGGCGTTACATCAAGAAGGATTGTCTGCGCCCAACCCCGCATGTCCCTGCGGTGGAAGAATTTCGCAAGGCTATGGCCGACGCCGAAAAGCCGAAGGTACCGAAGAACCCATAAGTCGGCCTCTGACGAATAACGTAGTCCGCAGAACACTGCGTTCGTGTGGCTTTTTCCTGTAATATTCCCCACGACCCATGCCCACGTTCTACGACCGTTTTCTGGAGTGCGCCCAGCGCTGGCCGAATAACGTCGCACTCGAACTCCAGCGTCACGACCACCTCGAAAGCTGCTCCTACGGTGAACTGCAAAGCTGGGCCCAGTCCATCGGGCGCTGGATCACTGAAAACAATTTCGCTCCCGGATCGCGGCTGGCGATCCTTGCCGACAACCACCCGCGATGGGTTGCGACTTATCTGGGCATCATCGCGTCGGGCTGCGTTGCGGTTCCACTGGACACGGCCTTGCACGACGACCAGGTCGTCAAACTTCTGAAAGACAGCGGAACTTCCGCGGTATTCGTAGATGTGAAGCATGTCTCGGTCACGCGGCGGGCTGTGAGCGAACTGAAAGTCGGACTGATCTTGACCGACCCCGACCGCATGACGGCAGAGACTGGCAGCGATCGTTTCCTCGCCAACCTGCCGGAGATCTTCAAGGCAGGTCCGGGCTCGTTCAAGCCGGTGGCGGTGAAAACCGACGACCTCGCTTCCCTGCTCTACACGTCAGGCACAACGGCCGACCCCAAGGGCGTGATGCTGACGCACGGCAACTTCCTTGGCGAAGTAGATGCCGTCTTCAACTGGGTCGACATCGGACCAAGCGATGCACTGCTCGGCGTCTTGCCCTTATTCCACGTGCTGGCGCTCATGGCGAACTTGCTCCTGCCGCTGGTCAAGGGATCGCGAGTCGTATACCTGGAAACCCTCAACACCACCGAACTGCTGAAGGCGTTGCAGGAGCGCAACATCACGGCTTTTGCCGTCGTGCCGCAGTTTTTCTATCTGATTCACGAGCGCATCTTTCAGGAAATCAAGAAGCGCGGCACAGTAACGCAGAGAATCTTTGCCGCGATGGTGATGCTCAATCGCACGTTGCGGAAAGTAGGCCTAAACGCGGGACCAGTCTTTTTTGGCAAGATCCATCACACCCTGGGCCCCAAAATGCGCTACCTCGCGACCGGGGGATCGCGCTTTGATCCAGCAATCGCGCAGGATTTCTATGATCTCGGCATCGACGTGATGCAGGCTCTGGGACTGACTGAGACGGCCGCTGCGATCTACGTCAATACGCCGGACGATATTGTCATCGGTTCGTGCGGCAAGGCCATGAAGGGCGTGGAAGGCAAGATCATCGATCCACAGCCTCAGGAAGACGGCGGCCCTGAGGTGGGAGAACTCGCTGTCCGCGGGCCCCTCGTGATGAAGGGATACTGGAACCGTCCAGATGCAACAGCGGCGGTTATGAAAGATGGATGGTTCCTTACTGGCGATCTCGGCTATTTCGACTCGAAAGGCCATCTCTTTCTTACCGGGCGCAAGAAGGAAGTCATCGTCCTCAGCAACGGCAAAAATGTCTACCCGGAAGAGATCGAGGCGCACTACCTTAAGTCGCCGTTCATCAAGGAAATTGCCGTGATGGGGCTGGAAGGAAAGCCGGGCGAAGAACGCGACCGGTTACATGCTGTGATCGTTCCCAACTTCGACGAACTCAGGAAACGCAAGATCGTCAACGCCAAGGAAGTCATCCGCTTCGACATCGAAGGGCTTTCCCCACAAATCGCCACTACAAAGCGAATCAGCAGCTACGAGATCTGGCAAGACGATCTGCCCCGCACGACCACGCGAAAGATCAAGCGCTTCGAGGTTCAGAAGCTCGTAAAGGCAAATCAGGCAAAAAAGCTCAACGACGATTCCGAACTGCCCGCGGAAAAGCCTCTTACTTCCGAAGAGTCCGAGTGGCTCGAACAGCCAGACGTCCAGCGTGGCCTCAAAATCGTACGGGAAAATTCGCACTCCGCTCCGCCGAGTCTGCGGCCCACCAATAGCCTGGAACTCGATCTTGGACTCGACTCCATGCAACGAGTCGAGGTGCTCAGCCGCCTGGAAGAGGAACTCGGCGGCAATGTCGAAGAATCTCGACTTGCAGAGATCTACACCATTCGCGACTTGATTGACGCCGTCCTGCAGAGTGCGGCCAGCGGGGACGGAAAGCCAGCGGCGCGGCCCACCTTCGCCGGATGGAAAGCCATTCTGGCCGAAGACCCCGACGACCCAGAAGTCTTGGAGTTGGCGCGTCCTAGCCGTTTCAAAACCACGTTCTGGTCTCTGGTGTTTCGGCTGATGCAGGTCGTCTCGCTCGATCTGTTCGATCTGAAGGTAAGCGGCATTGAGAAACTGCCAAAGAGCGGCCCTTACCTTCTTTGCTCAAACCATCAGAGTTACCTCGACCCGCTTGTTCTGGCGAGCACATTGCCAGCGGATCTGTTCCAGCGGCTTTTCGCCGTGGGTACGAGCGAGATTTTTGGCGAGGGATTCATGCGCCGGCTGGCACGCTCTCTCAACGTCGTTGTGGTCGATCCTGATGCGAATCTGGTTTCTGCCATGCGCGCTGGAGCATTTGGTCTCCGAAATGGAAAGGTGTTGATTCTCTATCCCGAGGGCGAACGTTCCATCGACGGCACGCCTCGCATCTTCAAGAAAGGCGCGGCCATCCTCTCCATACATTTGCAGGTACCGATCGTGCCGATCGCGATTGAAGGCTTTTACAAAGCTTGGCCGCGCAACCAGCCGTTTCAGGGATTCAAGCCGCTGAAGATTGTGTTTGGAGATCCCATCGCGCCTCCCCTAGAAAGCGAGGCATCAGAAGAAGCCTATGCGAAACTCACCGCGGAGATGAAGTCTCGTGTCGTGACCATGTGGGAAGGTCTTCGCGAGAACGCCTGACGGTTTCACGCGAGGTAACATTCATGCAGTTCACCCTACTTCGCGCGTGGATGCGTCCGGTCGTAGACCTGCAGCACGTGCTTCATGGAGAGTTGGGTATAACGCTGAGTTGTAGCTAGGCGCTCATGACCGAGCAGTTCCTGGATCGCGCGCAGGTCGGCGCCTTCTTCCAGCATGTGGGTGCCGAATGCATGCCGCAGCGTATGAGGATGAACATCGGGCGAGAGGCCCTTTGCGACGGCAATCTTCTTGATAATGCGCCCCACGCTGCGTGTCGTGATTCGCCCGCCGCGTTGGTTAATCAATAGGGCGTTCGAACTTTTGCGCGTCTCGGACAATAGTGACTGCCGGGCTTGAAGGTAAGCGGGCAACGCGGTCTTTACAGAATCGCCAAACGGAACGTACCGTTCCTTCTTCCCTTTCCCGCGAATCAGGATGGCCTCGGCGCTCAAGCGGATATCGTCAAGGTTAATTCCGGTTAGCTCCGAGTTGCGGATTCCGCAACCGTAAAGCAATTCCAGCATCAGTCGGTCGCGCTCCGCGAACGCCGCTGTCTCGGGCATGTTGCCATCGAGCACGAAATTCATCTCTTCAATCGTGGGCACGCGCGGGAGTTTCTTCGGCAGCTTTGGCGTGGCGACCAGCTTGGCGGGATTCTGGTCAACTTCGCCCTCTTGCGCCAGCCACCGATAGAGCGAACGCAGCGCAGCCAGGGCACGAGCCACGGATGTTTTGCTCAGGCCTTTTTCATAGAGCTGAGAAAGAAATCCACGAATCACGATATGGTCGATCTGCTTCCAATTGCGAGATCCCGCGTAGGCGGAGAAATTCGCCAGATCGCCTGTATAGGCCTTGATCGTGTGTGGCGAGGAATTCTTCTCCTGCAGATGGCGAAGGAAATCCGCCACGGCTTTTTCGACGATGGTTCGCGCTGTGGTCATCATTGATTTCAGGTTTCATGTTTCTGATTTTAGATTGCAGATTTAAAAATCTGGTCTCTGGATGATTCACAATCTGAAATCTAAAATCTGCAATCTAAAATCCACTATCTCGCCTTCGCCCTCGGATGGTGCTTCTGATACACAGTCCGCAATCGATCCAGCGCCAGGTGCGTATACACCTGGGTCGTAGAAATATCAGCATGGCCCAGAATCGTCTGGACGGTACGCAGGTCCGCTCCATTCTCCACCATGTGCGTGGCGCAGGAGTGTCGCAGCATGTGTGGGGATGCATGGCGTCCCGAAGCCGCCGACGCCTGCCCGACCATCTGCCAGATGCGCTGTCGGGTCAGCTTGCGGCCACCCTTTGCGACAAACAAAAACGGCGATGTCCTCGATATCGTCGCGCTCATTGCATTTGTCATCCTGAGCGGAGTTGTTCGAAGCGAAGCGGAGGACAACGGAGTCGAAGGATCCCTACCCGTCTTCCGTTCCCTTCGGGCAGGCTTCAACAGCTTGGGCCGCCCTTGAGTTAGGTACTCGGTCAGCGCATCCTGTGCCGGCTTCCCCAAGGGCACAATGCGCTCTTTATCGCCTTTGCCGCGCACCAGCATGTAGCCCGCTTCCAATTTCAAGTCTTCCAGCGTCGCGGTCACCAACTCAGAAACACGCAGCGCTCCTGCGTAGAGCAATTCCAGCATGGCGCGATCACGCAATGCCAGAGCCGCCGAATCCTGCCTGCCTGCTTTCGACACGTGACCTGGAGCAGCCAGCGTCGCCTCGACCTCATCCCGCGCCAGCGATTTGGGCAAAACCTTCCACTGCCGAGGCGATTCGATATTCAAGGTCGGATCATGCTCGATTCTCTTGTCGAGCAGCAGGTAGCGATACAGATGCCGAAACGCTGAAAGCTTTCGCCCCACGCTGCGCCCGTCGACCCGATTCGAGAAGAGTTGCTGGAGAAACTCGCGGACGTCATTCCGCCGGGCGGTCATCAGGAGCCGCTTCCGTTTCCCGAGAAACTGCGCGAACTGTCCGATGTCGGTGGTATAGGCCGCTATCGACAACTGCGCCAGTCCCTTCTCGATTCTCAGATAGTCGAGAAATCCGGAGAGCACGCGCGCATTGGCCTCAGAAGTCATACTTAAGAGAAGCTTACTATGCGCGTTATCGGACGCTGCGAGAAGTACTGAACCAGATGCCCGATAAGCCCGTCGTAGAGATGTAGCTTGCTACGTCTCTCTCACCACGTCACCAGCCGGTAGTAAGCAGTCGATGCGCCGCCCGGATCCCACACTTCTGGTATTTATCGTAAGCGCCCGCCGCTCGGTCCCGAACCTGCTCTCGATTCTCCGCCGCGATCCAGCCGTCCAGCGCGCTTTTCAGGGTGTATGCCTCCGGAGCCATCAGCCCGGTCGTCCACAGCAGCGGATAAGCCCCGCTGGCCCGTACCGCCTCGCCGAAAAATTGCTTGCTGGCGCACGCCAGCACGATGGCTTCACGATGACTTGCATCCCTCTGCTGTGGATAGTGAGGAAGTTGAAAGTCCATCAGCCCATCGTGGCCAATGTACGCCAGGAGAGTTGACCCGCCGTGCGCCGGCAAATGCAGCACCGTGCCCGGAGGATCCTCCGACATGGTCACGGCGTCCGCACTTCCTCCTGCGGCGGAGTCCAGAAAATCCCAGATCGCTTGCTTGATTTCGATTCCCCGGTAGGCATCAGAGATCAGATAGACGTTCGCGGTTCGGTATTTGAATACGCACCGCTCAAGAATTGCCGGCTTCGGCTTTTGAACACAATTGAGGTGCTCCCACTCCGGCGAGCGCGAGAAGAATGTCTTCACGCCGTAGGCTGAACCCCAATACAGATTGCGCGCAGGATCTTCTCCGTTACCCAGAACCGGCGCCACGGGAACGATCCCCTGATGTTGATTGTCGGCCAGCGCGACGAATACGTGTACGGTGCGGAGTTTCGCGTCTTGAGCGTGCAGGGCATACCCTGCGAAAGCGAGAACCGATGTTATTATCGCGGCCGACGCTCGGCGCATGAGCTTCCCTCCTCGCCGTTCACTTCCCGCAGCACTTCCACCGCATATAGCGCTCCCTGCGGCGTTTCTTCGTGCTTGAAGTAGCAGAACACATTGCGTCCTTCGGCGATATGCTCGCGCATGCGATCCACCATCGCCCGCCGCTCGTCTCCGGTATAAGTTGGCTTGCGAAAGCGATAGTAGGCGAAAGCTGCGGTGACAACGTCGGGTGTGGTCCTGGTCTCGGTCTCAGCGACGCATAATCCCGCATTTGCGAATTTCAGCAGTTCCCAAGTCTCATCGCTGAACCACGAGTCGTGTCGAAACTCAAAGGCCGTCGGAACTGCACGCGGAAGAATGGCCAGAAAATCCCTGAGCAATGCCGAGTCCGCCTTCAGATTGGGAGGAAGCTGAAACAAAACCGGTCCCAGCTTGCCGGCCGCGGCCAGAGGCTCGATCGTCGCCAGGAATCGAGGCAAGAACTCCTCAGTCCCCTTCAGCCGCTTGATATGCGTGATGACCTGATGCGCCTTCACGCCGAGGCGAAAATGCGCCGGCGTTTCTCCCAGCCAATTCTGAATCGTCGTTTCTTTTACCAGCTGACGGAAGGTGAAATTCACTTCCACGGTGTTGAGCCGGGTGGCGTAGTATCCCAGGAATTTCTTCTGGGCCAGCTTCTCGGGATAGAAGTCGGGCTTCCAAGTCGGGTACGCCCATCCTGAAGTTCCTGCGAAAAGTTGCGCCATGATGTCGAGATTCCAGCGCCTTTGAGAATAGACCGGGAATTATACCTTGGCGCGCTTCTTGCGTGCGGCGGGCTTCTTCGCGGATTTCTTCGAGGCTGGTTTGCGGAGAGGATGATCGTCCGCCTCTGCCGCAATCTCAATCGCCTCGGGCGTCTGAGCCACCGCGGCAGCTTTCAGATCCGGTAACTTCTGCTTCAATTCGAGCACCGGCTCGAATAGATCTCCCATCTTCTCGAAGCGTGCAATCGTG
>Ga0137382_10001301_pt1 | contig 10980 bp, 6 predicted proteins | sample SagtaG_15_FD_104816 | JGI IMG/M metagenome (GOLD analysis project Ga0137382, IMG submission 104816) | Vadose zone soil microbial communities from Sagehorn Ranch, Mendocino, California, USA - Sage2_R_20_16 metaG | ecosystem: Environmental > Terrestrial > Soil > Vadose zone | place: USA... | reverse complement strand
GGCTCCAGAAGTGACCGTCACACACTTGAATACCAGCGCCTACGTGTTTGACTGGAGAGAACTCAATCGCTTGAAGATTAACGAAGCGCGGCTACCACCTGGAAGCGTAGTGGTTTTTCGACAACCCTCCTTTTGGACTTTCTATAAGTGGTACATCATTGTTGGTTCGGCGCTCTGCCTCGTCGAGACGCCGCTTGTCATTGCGTTGTGGTTTCAACGACGGCACCTCTGGCGCGCCAGGAAACAGCTTTTGAAGCAACTGGGTTTCCAAAAGCTTGTCGCATCTCTCTCCACTCAATTTGTGAAGCAGCCACCCGGCGAAACCGACGAGGGAATCGAGCGGGCGCTGGGCGAGATTTCTAATTTTTTTCTATTGGACCGTTGCGGGCTTCTGGAAGTGGAAACGGGCAAGAAGCGAGTTCGTGTCAGCCATGCTTTGTACAACCAAGGCATAGAACAAGTATCTCGAGATATCAACCTGGCGGATCTGTTTCCATGGAGCTATGAAAGTATCGTCGAAAAGGGGAAACCATATCTGGCCGTCGAGCGATTGGCAGATCTGCCTCCCGGGGCAGAGAAGGATCGGGAATCCTGGGCTGCGGAGGGTGTCAAATCCACTTTGATTGTCCCGCTGTTTGCCGACAACCGGGTTCACCACGCCATCGTCATGCAGGCGATGCGTGAGGGGCGGACTTGGCCGGAACAATGGATCGCGCAACTGCGATTGCTTGGGGAAATCTTCGTCAACGCTTTGGAGCGTAAACAGGCAGACCACGATCTGCGCGAAAGCGAATCTCGATTTCGCCATGTCGCGGATTCGGCTCCAGTCATGGTATGGATGTCGGGAACGGATCGACTGTGTACGTATTTCAACAAGCCGTGGCTTAACTTCACGGGGCGCTCCTTGGAACAGGAGTTAGGAATCGGCTGGGCCGGAGGGGTTCATTCAAACGATCTGGACCGTTGCCTTGCGATCTATTCCGAAGCGTTCGACGCAAGACGCGAATTCAACATGGAATATCGATTGCGGCGTTTCGATGGCCAGTATCGGTGGGTGTTCGATAGGGGCGTGCCGCGCTACGAATCAGATGGCACATTTCTTGGATTCATTGGCTCCTGTTTGGACATTACTGACCGGAAGGCAATGGAAGAGACGCTTCTGGATCTGGGCGGACGTCTTATTGCCACACAAGAGGAAGAGCGCAGCCGGATCGCCAGAGAGCTGCATGATGATTTGAGTCAAAACATGGCATTGATCCAGATCGCCCTTGAAGAATTGCAGTCAAACCTTCCAGACCTGAGTGCGACGGCCAAGGGGCAATTGGATGATATTGCAAGAAAGGTGAGCGATGTTTCCTCCGACATCCATCACTTGTCACATCAACTCCACCCAGCCAAACTGGACACACTCGGTTTGGTGGCGGCCCTTGCCAGTTACTGTAGAGAATTTTCCAAGCAACACCACCTGCAAATCCAGTTTGTCGAGCATGACGTACCAAGATCGCTCCCAAAGAATATCACGTTGTGTATCTATCGAATTGTGCAGGAAGCGTTATGGAACGTCGTAAAGCACAGCGGGACTCGGGAAGTCGAAATCGAGCTGACAGGTTCCCCGGTGACAATTGATCTCTGCGTGACGGACTCAGGTGCAGGATTTGATCCCGAGCTCATACAAGGAAAAGGTGGACTTGGGTTAATCAGCATGCGGGAGAGGCTCCGTCTTGTAGGGGGTGAACTCCATATCGAATCCCAGCCTTCCCGCGGAACTCGAATCAATGCCGGGGTCCCAATATCCCGGGACCTTGTTGAGGGGGTGACGGATTTGAAAGCGCGAAGGGCCAATGCATGAGTGGGGTTCCGGATATTCGTTAGAAAAATCAACTCTCACGGAGCTGTTTTTTGCCATGCGAGCGGCCGCACGCATCGAACCCCCTTCGCGCTCTGCGCGGGCAGAATTTAGAAGATGGCCCTCAGCGCGAATTGCCCGAAACGACGCTCGTCGTGCTGCACTCCCTCAGCATTTCCGATGCCAAGGCCACCCTTCTTGCCTTGAAGAATAATTGGTCCGCCGGAGAAGTTTGCTGCGTCTGCACCGGAGGTGACTACGTACATGTTGGCGTGATTGAAGATGTCAAAGCCCTCGGCGCGAAACTCGAGTTTCAGGCGCTCCGTGACCGGAAATGCCTTACTCACCACTAGGTCGAGGTTGTAGGCGCCGGGGCCGCGGAAAACGTTCCTTACGGTCATGTTAGAGGGGTACACAAAGCCCGATATCCCAAAGTCCGATATCCCGCCAAGGGTTGGGTTGGAAAAACTATTGCCAGCAGGAAGGGTCAGAAGATTGAAGAGGTTGGGCGTGCTGGTTGATATCCCGTTTCCGGTTGAGTAGCCGGGGATTGTTGCGGTTGGGACGTAACGGGGAATGGATTGAAGAGCGTTCGTGCTGTCCCAGACGGAAAATGGGATTCCCGATCGCACAGTGAAGATTGGCGATACCGACCAACCAGACCCCACCTGTTTGAGGATGCCGTGGGAATCCTTGAGATAGGGCTCGGTCCAAATCATCGAAAGCACAAAGCGGTTCCGGATGTCGAAATCCGCGTTGCCGAAGTCCAGCGCGGGATTTCGAGGATCCAAGTACCCGAGGTTGAATTCGCTGCTGCTCTCTGAGAAGGTGGTGCTGAGATTATCTAACGCATGCGCCCAGGTGTAGTTAGCAAGGATAAACAAGCCAGTGTGGCGGATTTCCTGCGCCTGGAAGTGCAGATTCAATGAGTTGTAATGGGAAAAGCCGGCATTGCCGCGGTTATTGATAGAGGTGAAGTGCTGATTGGGGCGCGTTAAGCACGGGCTTGCCGGGGTGGGCGGGGTGGTGGTCGGATCGGCAGGGTGGCATGAGGGATTGTTCGGATCATTGAACACGACTGGTTGTCCCAGATAAACCTGGCCGCCGCCGATTTCGTTGATGTTCTTGATGTCATACAAGTGCAGGCCGTGCGCTCCGTTATATTCGATGGCGACAACGGAGTTGTGGCCTAGCTGGCGCTGCAGCGTCAGACCCCAGAATTGCGTCTGTGCTACCTGGATGTTTTGGTCCACGTTGCGAGGACTGACCGGAGGCAACGCGCAAGCTTGTGGAAGAGGGGGGCACGTGGAACCACTAAACGGACCGAGGTTGCTCACCGACAGAGGCTGGTTATTCACCGTGACGGTGGCATTATTTGGCACGTTCTGGACGATGTTAAAAGTGACGTTGCCGAAATTTCTTTCGTACGAAATGCCATAACCGCCCCGAACTGCGGTCTTACCATCGCCGAAAATATCATATGCAAAACCGACTCGCGGGCCGACCGTCCCCCAGCTCGGCCTCCAGAGCTCACCGATCGGGCTGATTGGGGCTACCTGTACCGAGCCGTTCTGCACCTGCTGGAAGTATGAGGATCCCGCTCCGTAGTAGAAATTGGAATCGAGGCTTCGAATGTTGTTGTGCTGGACGCCGAAATGCTCATATCTAACGCCGTAGTTGAATGTGAATCTGGGAGTGATCCTCCAACTATCCTCGGCGTAAAGCCCCCAGTCATTGTACCGGTCGCTGCGGTTGAACAACGGATCGGTCAGTGGATATGTCAGTGAGCATGCGGGCGTGATGATAGGAGTACCCGGAGTTCCAGTAGGGCTGGTATACGCCCCCACTGCACATGGGAACGCGCCCGCCGGGTTGAGCGCCTTTTGGAATTGATACACCGTGCCTGTGACGAAGTTGTCCAGCCCGTTCGCAGCGTTGCTTTTTCCTAGCGATTCACTGGCCTGTTCATAGGCGCCGTAGCCGCGGTTCAACTGAATGTAATTGAATTGCCCCCCGTACTTCATTGTGTGCCTGCCACGGGTCCAGGAGAGGTCCTCGTTAATCTGTGTCGTATTCTGCGGTCCGCCGAAAGGGAGTCCGCCGGTGGCAGTGTTAAAGTCATAAAAGCCCGGAAGCTGCAAGGGCTGGCCGTTGATGATCACGGCGCCCGAGTTGATGTTGTACAGAAACAGCGTGGGAGTTTGCTGCAGAGCGAGGTCGAACTGGTTTGCCGCAATGTCCCGGAAGAAACTCAGTTTCGTGCTGCTCAGAAGATTCGCAGTGAAGGTATGAGTGATCGAGTAGAGATAGTTGTTATTGTAGATGGTTTGACCGACGTTGTACTGCGGGTAGGGACTGGCAAAGCTGGCGCCGGACAAGGTCGCAAGGCTCTCCCGGCCGAACCGGAAGAACATTTGTGTCTTTGGGGTCAGGTTGTAATCGACACGGCCCACAAGTTCATAGGTATTTTGCGGGAGGTCGCCGCCCGCGTCTTGCGGCGCGGTGTAGTTGACCAGCCCGAAAACGGGAGTCCCATCAGGCACGCCGGCAAATGCAAGCCCTGGGTTTCCGCCCGTGGTCCCAACGTGAGGTGTGAGTGTTTGTCCACTGGGACATGTGGGAGGGGTGCCCGAGGGAGGGGCACCTGAAGGATCGCAGAGAGTCGTCTTCGGCACGGTGCTCAAGAAATTGAAGGCCTGATTGCCGTAGGCGTTAAACCAAGCCTGGACGTTCGCGGGTGTAAGCGCTAGGAACTGCGGCGTCGGAACATAGGCTAGAAGATTCGCGCTGCTGCGAACCCGCAGCCATTCCGTGCTCTGGTAGAAGAACAACTTATCTTTCGCGATCGGTCCGCCCACGTCGTAACCGAACTGGTTGCGTGTGTAGTGTCCCTTCTGCACGCCATGGGCATTGTTGTCGAATGTGTTGGCGGTGTAGGCGGATAGGCGATTGAACTCCCAGGCATCACCGTGTAGGGTGTTCGTGCCGGATTTCGTGACCACATTGACGACCCCGCCCGAGGCCCGACCGTACTGCGAGTCGAAGTTGTTCGTGATCACGCGGAACTCCTGCACGGCATCCTGGGGAATGAGGAGGCCGATCGTGGCATCGAAGACATTCACGTTCTCCACGCCATCTAGCAAGATTTCCGTGCCCGTTTGTCTCTGTCCATTGATGCTGAAGCCTATGCCCCGATAACCCACCGTATTCTGACCGCCGCTGCTGGCGAGTTGCGGGTTATTGGTGGCCATCGAGCGGTCCCCGCCACTTACGTTTCCAGCCAGGGCAACGAAGTCGTAGGGATTCCGCGTCAGGCTGGGAAGGTTCTGAACCATGTTAGGCGTAATGCTTTGGGAAACTTCCTGACTCTGGGTGTTGATTTCCGTTCCGCCCGCCCCCACCACCTCGATCGAACCCGTCACTGCGGAGACCGAGAGTTGCGCATTGACGGTCACGAAGCTGCCAACGGTGACTTGCACTCGGACCTTGTAGTCTGAGAACCCGGGCTTGGAGACGGTTACCTCATAGATCCCGGGAACAAGCGCGGGAATCGTGTACACTCCCGTGCCTTCTGTCCGTGCCACCCGCTCCACCGAAGTAGCCGCGTTCCTTGCGGACACGCTGGCGTCCGGAATAACCGCGCCTGTTGTGTCGCGCACGGTCCCCGAGATCGAACCGGTTTCCGCTTGGCCAAAAGCGAGTATGGTCGAAAGCGAGAACAACATCAGCAATTGCAAAAGCCTAGTTTTGATTCTCATTTGTATTCACCTCGATTTGGACACACGTATTTGTTCGGAGTCGCACCCTTGAGAGATTTGCTGCATTTTCGTATCCCCCTTGCGGAGGGAGATAGATTTCTTCCACTCTCAAATTGAATATTCGCCGAAGCAAGAAAGGCATCGAACTGTCAAAACTAACAGTTGGCCGTTGCAGCGGGGAGGGGAGGGGACTGTCCATCCATGAGGGGGCGTCTGATTGGGATGGGCGAGGCTCCGCAAACTTAAATCAAGAGCAGAAATATGCCAAACAATTCGCCAAGCTAGGACTCAGAAGGTCAAACTGCGGCGAGATTGACAACGAATTTGGATAGAAAGTTCTAGAATCGCCCTCTAGCGGCCAAATCTTGGCAGCATGCGCAGGATGCTGTCATCATTGCCAGTAGTCAGGTCGCATGCATTCTGTCACGTTGTGGGTGCTGGTTCCCGCGTTCATCGAAGTAGGTCAATTTGAGTCATGCGCGAATACTCCTGGCAGATGACAATGCAAATTTCTTGGAAATAGCCACAAACTTCCTGGAGCCTGCGTTTGAAGTCATCGGGGCTGTACAGGACGGCCAATCTCTACTCAGCGCCACCGCCAAGCTGAAACCGGACGTCCTGATCATCGATATATGCATGCCCATCTTGAGTGGCATCCAGGCAGCTGAGAAACTTTACAATTCCGGTAGTACAGTAAAGATAGTTTTCTTGACGCTCCATGATGATCCAGATTTCATCCGGGCGTCGCTTGCGGCCGGAGCGATGGGCTATGTCATCAAGGCCCGCCTCGCGGAGGAGCTTGTATTTGCCGTTCACGAAGTTCTCGCAGACCGAATTTTTATTTCCCCATCTCTCGGCCTCAGAAAATAGTTTTATTGACGTCTCACTCCGCAGGCCCGTCCCGCTCGGTCTGTGGTAAACGCCGCAAGTGCTCTCCGACATCCTGTAACTTTTGCCAGTTCCATGCGAAACAACCTCCAAGTACGCTGCTGCTACACGGTCACAACAGGTGATCCAACAAAGGAGTTCCAGCAATGAGGAATCCGCATCTAGCTTTCAGAGCATTGTTTGTAGTCCTGGGCGTAAGCACTTTGGTCTCCTCGGCTGCTTACGCACAGGAACCCAAGCCGGGAAAATTGAAGGTGTCCGTTTCGCGCCCGGAGCCTTATACGTTTGTGGATGAAAAAGCGATCGGCCCTGGGAGTCAGTCTATCCGTCTCCCTGAAGGAAAACACAGTGTGATCGTCGCAAATTACGGTTTCAAGTCGTTTCGGCAGGACGTCTCTATCACATCTGGCGAAACCACATCTGTCGCGGCGAACCTAGAACCGGATGGCAGCGTGGTATCCGGTCCATGGGGACGGATCCAATTTGAAGTAGGGACGATGACTAGAGGTGATTATGCCGTTCTCTTGAACGGCAAAAAGCCAGAATATTTTGTGGGGCACGTAGACGAGTTCAACCACAACATCTGGTGGAAGCAGGAACTAATTGTTCCTCCAGCGACCCATGAAATAACGGTCACGAGGAACGGCAAGGTGGTTTGGTCCGGTGCGGTTCCTGTTGCCGCCAATCAAAGAGTGATAATAAATATCGCCAACGGAAATCAGCGGACTAAAGATTGGCCTCGCGGGAGTGAACTCGGTCCGATGCCCCGCTTCAAGGCTGGACTAGCGAGTGCCTCGACTGTCATTGCGCCAGTGAGTGGAACAATTAGCGCCAATCCGATGAAAATCGATTGCAATCAGCCCAGCGAATTGAAGTGGGCATCACTCGAGACAATTGACAGCGATATCAGCGGGATGAGTCCAGTGCCAACGAACGGCGAAACAAAGGTGTCGCCAAAGAAAACGACCACTTACGACCTCACGGCCACCGGCCCAGGCGGCGTTGTCAAAGCGAGTACGACGGTAGCAGTAAATCCAACCGTAGTTGCCAGATTAGAAGCGTCGCCCTCCGAAGCGCACTATCGACGGATCGGCGACAAGGTGCTCACGCAAGAGAGCGCGACGCTGAATTGGTCTGCTTCCAATGTCGACGCGGTTTCCCTCGATCCGTTTGGATCGGTGGATCCCGGTGGAACGCGCTCAGTGCAGCTCATTCCGACTCAAAGCACGGATGGCCCAGTCGATCAGACCGTCAGCTACAGTTTGCATGCGACCAACGTGTGTGGCGGTTCGGAGACCAAGACAGTTGCTATTCACCTCACGGGTTCCATTGAGCCGATTCCAGCGGTCGTGCTGAACAGTGTATTCTTTCCCAGCGACTATCCGGAGAAGAACGACCCGACTGTCGGAATATTGCGTAGCCAGCAAGAACCCTTGAAAACCCTTGCTACTGGATTCACAAAGTATTTAGAGTACGATCCGGATGCAAAACTTTCGGTCGCCGCTTATGCAGATGAACGCGGTCCACAGAAGTACAACGAAACTTTGTCTGCACGACGTGGACAGAGCGTCAAGGACTTCCTCATTGCAAACGGTGTTTCCGCGGACAAGATAGAGGTAACAGCCCACGGCGAAGATCAACTACTCGACAAGAACACGGTCGAACAACTGCAGACGAGCAATCCAAACCCGCCGCCCGAAGCCCACGTGAAGAATGTGCACGCGTCTTGGCTCGCTTACAATCGTCGGGTCGACGTCGTTCTTCTGCCCACGAACGCGGAATCCCAACGCTACTATCCCAACAACGCACCAGATGCACAGATCCTGTGGCAGAGACAAAAACCAGATCGCGCCGCAGTTGATCAGGACGAATAGAGATGATTTCCCTTGTTCGTAGGATTCTCGGCTCTCCCCGCTTCACCACGGGGAGAGTTCACTTTTATGACAACGATGTAGATATACCGACCCTAAGTTTCAGATCACACTGCTTAGTAATCAAGCTCAATGGAAGCCCTTCCAGAACAGGACCGATTTACACACTTCTGTATTATCCGACAGGCTTGGCTTAGGTTCGTTGCCCCATGTGGCGGTATCACAGTTAATAGTTCGGCTTGAAACCAGGGCGCCAGCTGACAAATGGTCTCTGATTGACCTGCAGGTTCGCGTGAAAATCACATCCGGTAATGCCAAACAGCCGCCCCCGTTCTTCTGAGCCTCGATCGGTCAATCTGCCGTGAGTCAAAATTCCGCAAGATGCTGAATCGCATCCACGTATTGTGGTCTGCGGCGTCTTGGTTAGCTATGAAATCGAAATGCATCCTTACTGTATTTTTGGTGAGGGACAACGGTTTGCTTTGCACCGGAAGACGTTCAGAAATGGGCCTACCATAGCGCCCTAAGCTTGGCTGGCGAGTTGGCCCAAGTCCCGCATCATCGACCAGCTCCTGCGGCCTGACCTTTTTTCAGAATCACCTCGTCGAACGACGGGAGCAGCTCGATCAATGGGCTGAGTTGACGAGCGGCTTCGCCTGTAGTGAGGACTTCGGTGGGACCTAGCTTAATGAGTCCGGCCTTCGAAGGATCAGGTTCTCAAACGTCCTCGCCGACGAGCTTGCCGCCATCGTAAAAGGGCCAGATCACCTCCGCGACCGTCTCGCAGAGTTACATCTCACTCTGGCCGGCCCTAAACTTTTTCCGTGCGAGCGCCTTTCCCGATACCTGCTGGAGAACGGTGGAAACGGTCGCGATAAAATGGTCCGCCACGGCGAACTCTTCGTTGTCAACGTACAACATGGCCTGGTTGGTTTCGTCTCAGATGCGATATTAGTTCTTAACCCGAGCCTGCCCTTCTAGCGTCACATTGTTCCGATCGGCGTGCATCTGGTGGACCAGTTCGTCGCTCTTCATGTCGGTCGCAAAGATCTCCTCGTAGCGCCCTTCGATCTCCATATACCGATTGCGGTGAAACGGCTGAAGGAAAAACCGATGCCTCGGGTTCTCCGTGACCGCCAGCAGTTTTTCTCTCGGCAGATTCGTTTATGTGATTTCATGTTTGGCCATTGTTACATTCTCGCGAAATTAGCTTTAGCCGATTCTGTTACCGCGGCGAAGCGGCACACAGGTGACATCCCTAAGGTTTCGCAATATTTCGCCTATTGCTCTAGGATTTCTTGTCGATTTACTTCGACTGAATGTCGTGATCTGCCCCGATGCAGACTGTCAGATGTCCGGAGAACGACACAAGACATGAAAGAGAGGATGAACACCCCGACCGAATCACTCATTCGATCGAAAATGTCATCCTCTTTGCATGGGACGCGTGCACGCCCCTGAGGGGCCTCGCCCCTCAACCAGGGTAACTTTCCTTATGCTCGATTCAGGTTATTTATTGTTTGGTGGGTATGGGTACTTCTGGAACATTTTGGACACCGCTTTGGCCACCAGTTGCCTGTTTTTCTCTGATTTGCTCTCGTTCAAAGTTCCTTGACCCGTCCCACGCCAGGCCATTTGCTTAGCCTTTGTGTCATAAAGGTCGACGACGAGGGTACCAATAACACTTTGTTCTGGCGTGATCGTACCCATTCCTCCGCCCCACCTCCAACCACCCGTACCCCACGCATTGTAGGAGATTTGCGTTTTCATTCCACCGCTCGCGATGACGATCAAGTCTGGGTTCTGGGACTCTTGAACCAATTGCAGGCCCTTGCTCTGCAATTGTGCATTGATTTGGGTCTGTGCCTCCTGGGCGAGAAACGGATTTCTGATCTGGTTGGGGTTTGGCTGCTGGCCCCACGCATACGTGTGGAATTGCGAAAAGTCCAGGCTGTGGTCGTAATCCACGTAGATACTTTGCGCAGAGGCTACTGAAGACATAAGGCAGATCAGCGCCAGACCAAAGAGAATTCTAAGTTTCATAATCCCTCCTATCGAAATTAGATTGTTACCTCACTCTGAGATTGCAGGGCCCCCAAAGATTTGCGATTCCCTGGCCCGGACGAACCGCTAAAAGCTGATCGCGCCCCAAGTGGACGTGCCAGCGCGGCATACAACGTTGCAGTAAAATTACTCTGTTGCGAGGTTTAGATACTGAAGCTTTTGTTCGACTAGCCACACCCAGCCCCGCGCCCGCCGCGTTGGCCATCCAAGCGTTGCCCTTGCCGATGTGATGGTCCTCCCCTTCCCGGTTTTGCCACCTGCCGGGAACCATTCCATTTGGTGGGATCACTGGCGCACAATCTGGTTCATTTGCACTCATTTGCGATCCATAAGACTCTTCAACCGCGCGTATGCCTGACGATATTCGAGTTCGGAGCGAAACATGTCTGCCTCCATTTTTGCCTGTTCCGGTTCAACTTCTGGATTATCCGATTGAAAGCTCGCCTCAACCACTTGACCCGCGGACACCATCCGGCGCGCCAGTTGACTGAGTTTGCGCGAGCGTTCCAGTTCGAAATAGCTGCTCTTGACCTCCGCCGTCACTTTGGCCTTT
>Ga0137382_10001299_pt1 | contig 10987 bp, 7 predicted proteins | sample SagtaG_15_FD_104816 | JGI IMG/M metagenome (GOLD analysis project Ga0137382, IMG submission 104816) | Vadose zone soil microbial communities from Sagehorn Ranch, Mendocino, California, USA - Sage2_R_20_16 metaG | ecosystem: Environmental > Terrestrial > Soil > Vadose zone | place: USA... | reverse complement strand
GCCCGTCGCCGTACTCAACGGCCCCGCGACCGGTACCGAAGGCAGCGCTGTGACGTTCAATGGCAGCGGATCGTCCGACCCCGATGGCGACGGGCTGCTCTACGCCTGGACGTTTGGGGATGGAACGAGCGGCAGCGGCATCACCCCGAGCCACACCTACACCGACAACGGGACCGATACTGTCACGCTGACCGTGACGGATGTGCGCGGACTCGCCGGGGCGCCCGTGACACAGACGATCACGATCGCCAATGCGACACCCGTGGTGACGGCTGCAGCCCAGTCGGCAAGTGTGGGCGCGAGCTTCACCTTCAGCGCCCCGTTCAGCGATGCCGGGACTGGCGACGGGCCGTGGTCGTACACGATCGCCTGGGGTGACAGCTCCAGCGTGACGAGTGGCAGCGCCGCGAGCCAGAGCAATCCGATCAGCGCCGCGCACACTTACGCGACGGCTGGTTCCAAGAGCGTGGCCGTGACCGTCACGGATAAGGATGGAGGCGCAGGCTCAGCCGCGGCCGCCGTGACTGTAGCGGCCGCCAACAACGCGCCGACCGCCGACCCCGGTGGTCCGTACACGGGGAGCGAGGGCAGCCCCGTCACCTTCAACGGCGCCGGCTCCTCAGATCCCGACGGTGACGCGCTCACCTATGCCTGGACCTTTGGCGACGGCACCACGGGCGGTGGCGTGGCGCCGACCCACACCTATATCGACAACGGGACGTTCGTCGTGACCGTGACCGTCACCGACACGCACGGTGCGTCGAGCGCGCCCGTCAGCACGACGGCGACGATCGCCAATGTCGCACCCACGGTGAACGCCGGCGCCAATCAAACCGCCGCGGCGGGCCTGCCGCTGACCGTCAACGCGACGTTCAGTGACCCGGGCATTAACGATGCAACGTTCTCGTACTCAATCGACTGGGGCGATGGCACGGCGCCGACGACGGGAACCAAGAGTACCGCGGCCTCGCCGATCCAGGTGACACACGTCTACACGGCGGCGGGAACGTTCGTCGTGACCGTCACCGTCACGGACAAGGATGACGGTGCGGGCAGCGGCACAGCAACGATGACAATTACGCCGCCGGTGGTGGCCGTCACACTCGTGGGCGCGGGCAACATCGCGCGCTGCGATCGCACGAATGACGAGGCGACGGCGGCGACCCTCGATACCATTCCGGGCACCGTCTTCGCGCTGGGCGACGCCGCATATCCCAACGGGACGCCCACCAACTACGCCAACTGCTACGCGCCCTCGTGGGGCCGTCACAAGGCTCGCACATACGCGGCGACGGGCAACCACGATTACGACTCCAGCTCGACGGCAGCCGGTTATGTCGGCTACTTCGGCGCGGCCGGTGGCGATCCCGGCAAAGGCTACTACAGCTACGACCTCGGCTCCTGGCACATCATCGTCTTGAACAGCAACACGAGCTTCGTTCCGGCGGCAGCAGGCTCGGCACAGGAGACGTGGCTCAGGGCCGATCTCGCCGCGACTACCAAGCAGTGCGTGCTCGCGATGTGGCACAACCCGCGGTTCTACTCGACAACGTCGACCTCCTTCTCTCCGACGTCGTCGGTAAAGCCGTTCTGGGAGGATCTCTACGCGGCGCACGCCGAGCTGATCATCAACGCGCACATGCGCGACTATGAACGGTTCGCGCCGCAGACACCGGCCGGTGCCGCCGACCCCGTCAACGGGATCCGCGAAATCATCGTGGGCACGGGCGGTGAAGGACTCGACAGCCCCAACACGCTGATCACCGCGAACAGTGAGGTCCGGATCAGCGGCGTTTACGGAGTGCTCAAACTGTCGCTCGGGGATGGCAGCTACTCGTGGCAATTCCTGCCGATCGCCGGCCAGACCGCCACCGATGCGGGCACCGGCACCTGTCACTGAGCGCGGCCGCGCGGACGGCTCCCTGAGCCGCCCGGCGGGAGAGCCGGGCGGGCGCCGAGAACTCTCGCCCCCGCCGTTCGTATCAGTGATCGTCCCGTGCCGGGACGAGGAGCGCTACATCGGGCCCTGCCTCGATTCGATCCTGGCGACGGACTACCCGCCGTCGCGCTTCGAGGTGATCGTGGCGGACGGCATGAGCCGGGACCGGACCCGCGAGATCGTGGCGGCCCACGCGGCCCGCCACAACGCGATCCGCCTCATCGACAATCCCCTGCAGACCACGCCGGCGGCGCTGAACGCGGGGCTCGCGGCGGCGCGCGGCGACGTCATCATGCGCATGGACGCGCACGTCGTGTACCCCACGGCATACATGCCGCGCCTCGTCGCCGCCCTCCTCGAGTCGGGCGCCGACAACGTGGGGGGCGTCATCGCCACCCTCCCCGCCGATCAGACGCCGCTGGCGCGTGCGATCGCGGTGGCGCTGTCGCACCCGTTCGGCGTCGGAAACTCCTACTTCCGCATCGGCGTGAACCAGCCGCGGTGGGTGGACAACGTCGCCTTCGGGTGCTGGCGGCGCGAGACGTTCGCGCGCGTCGGCGTATTCGACGAGGAGATGGTTCGCAACCAGGACGACGAGTTCAACCACCGCGTGATCAGGGCGGGCGGCCGCATCCTCCTGATCCCCGACGTCGTGTCTCGGTACTTCGCGCGCCGCACGCTGCGCCAGGTCGGCCGGATGTACTACCAGTACGGGTACTTCAAGCCGCTGGTCGCGAAGAAGGTAGGCCGGGTGATGACCGTCCGTCAGCTCGTCCCGGCGCTGTTCTTGGCGAGCCTCGCGGTGACCGCCGTCGCGGGCGCGTGGCTCGCGGCGGGACGGCTCGCCTTCCTGGCGATCGCAGGCTCCTATCTGCTCGCGGTCACGGCCGTGGCCGTCGGGACCGCGTGCCGCCACGGGGTCTCCTGCGGCCTCGCCGCGACACTCGTGTTTCCCACGGTTCACGCCGCTTATGGTCTCGGCTTCTTCCGCGGCATCTGGGACCACGTGTTGAGCCCGCGCCGGCGGCGCTCCGTCCACGCCCCGTCGGTCCCGCTATCGCGCTGATGGCCCGCGTCGCGAGCTTCGGTTATCACGAGGTCACTGACGACCCAACCGCGTCGGGCTTCCAGCGGCCCGCTGCGCGGGCGTTCTCACTCAGAGTGGCGGCCTTCACCAGCCAGCTCGACCGGCTCACGAAGACCGGCGTCACCCCGGCGCTCGTCACGGACATGGACCTCACGGCTCCGGGCTCGTACGTGTGCCTCACGTTCGACGACGGCGGGCGCAGCGCGATCACCGCGGCCGACGAGCTCCGCCGGCGCGGCTGGCGGGGACACTTCTTCATCGTGACCTCCCTGATCGGCTCCCGGACGTTCCTCACCGTATCGCAGATCCGTTACCTGCGAAGCTCGGGGCATGTCATCGGGAGTCATTCGCACACCCATCCCGACATCTTTCGTGAGCTGACGCAAGAGCGCATGCTCACGGAGTGGCGTGTGAGCGCCAGCGTGCTCTCGGACCTGCTCGGCGAGCCGTGCCTCACCGCCGCCGTGCCGGGCGGCGACATCTCCCCTCGGGTGCTCAAGTCCGCCGACACGGCCGGCCTGCGCTATCTGTTCACCTGCGAGCCGGTGGTGACGCCGGCTCGCGTGGGCGACTGCTGGGTCCTCGGGCGGTTTCTCCCCAAGGTCGGGACGGCATCCCGCCGCGTGGAAGAGCTCGCCCGCTTCCAGGGCTGGTGGCAGGCCCGCATGGTGCGTTACGCGAAGATCCTGGCGCGCCGCAGCATGCCGCCCCTGTATCGCGCGTACGTCCGGCTGCGCACCCGACCGTCGTAACGATGCCCACTCAAGGCTGTCGCAGAACCGTTACAGGCGCCGTCCTCCCGCCGCGCGCGATAGAGTGAAGCACCTAGGCCGAAAGCACTTACGATTCCCGGACTCGCGCACGGCTCCTGCTTGAGTTCCCCGCCGACCACCATGCCCAGTACACGCCTGTCCCAATCCCCGCCCGTGCGCGGTGTGGACGACCTGCTGCCTGCCTCCGGGGCTCCCGCAGGCCCCGAGACCCCTCTCTCCCTCTCGCTCGTCACGCGCCTGGGAGAGGCCTTGCAGCGGGAGCGGCTCAGCGTGCTCCAGTGGAAGGGGAACTGGAAACAAGCCCGCTGGATGAGCGGGGAGGGAGACATCGACCTGCTGGTCGCCCCGGAAGCCGAAACCCGGCTTCGGGCCCTGCTGGGCGACCTGGGATTCCGCCGCGCCGACCCTCCGGCCGCGCGCCACATCCCGGGCACCGAGAGCCACTTCGGTCTCGATCCGGCGACCGGCCGACTGATCCACCTGCACGTGTACTTCCGCCTGATACTCGGCACCCCGGGGCGGGTGATGTATCACCTCCCCATCGAGACCCCATTGCTGAAGTCCGCCACGCCGGGGGCCGTGTTCTTCATCCCGTCTGCCGAGTTCGAGTTGGTGACCTTCGCCGTGCGGATGGTACAGCGGATCTCGACGGTGGACGTGCTGCGCGCCGGACCTCCGCGGTGGCTGCCGGGGATTCAGGGCGAGCTCGACGACCTGCTCCGGCGGGCGCAACGGCCGGCGCTGGCCCGGATCCTCGCCGAGCATCTCCCCTCCCTCGACGCGCCGTTCATCGATGCCTGCGTTGGCGCGCTCCGGCTGCAATGCTCGCGGTGGCGGCGCCTACGGGTACGCCGCAAGCTGCACCGGCTCCTCCAGGCGCTGGCGCGGCGCCCGCCGCTTCGCCACGCGCTGTCGCGCTGGGCGCGCCGCGCCGCGCCGTTCGCGCGCGATGGCTCGCGCAACCGGGTGGCGCGCGGCGGGTCGGTCGTGGCGATCGTGGGTGCGGACGGTGCCGGGAAGACCACCTGCACGCGGGAAGTGGGCATCTGGCTGTCTCGCGCCTTCGCCGTCATGACGGCACACCTCGGCAGGCCCCCCCGCTCCCTCTTCACGCTCGCCATCGGTGGGGTGCTGCGTTTCGGCGAGACCGTCGGCTGCTACAGCGCCGATGGCACGCCGCGGTTCCGCGCGGCCGCCTACCTCGTCGCCCTCCGCTCCATCTGCTTGGCCCGGGACCGATACCGCCTCTATGTCCGTGCTCGTTGCTTCGCCCACGCGGGAGGCGTGGCGCTGTGCGAACGGTACCCCATCCCGGAGACGCCCCAGTTCTCGGGTCCCCGGCTCGGAGGTCTGGCGCGGCACCTCCGCGACACCCGCATCGGCCGGTGGCTCATGGCGAGGGAGGCGGCCTACTACGAGCGCGTCCTGCCGCCGAATCAGCTCGTCGTTCTGCGGGTCGAGCCTGAGATCGCCGTGCGACGCAAGACGGACGAGCCCCCCGAGTACGTGCGGGCCCGCGGCCGCATCGTCTGGGCCGTCGACTGGAGCGCCAACCGGGCGCACGTCATCGACGCCGGCCGGTCCCTTCCAGACGTGCTGGCCGACCTGAAGGCCGTCGTCTGGCAGGGGCTCTGACTGGATCGTGTGGCGAGCGGTAAGGGTGTGATGCGTCCGGTGGTGGTAGAGCTCGTCGGCCCGGCTGGCGCCGGCAAGAGCGTGCTAGCCGAGCGGCTGCGCGCGCCCGGCGGCGTCGTGCGGGCCAGCGTGTGGAATCTGCCCCGCCTCCTGCTCCTCGAGAGCTTCGTCCGCTCGCTGCCGTTGCTCTTCCGGCTGTGCGCCCGCGACGCCCGTGTTCCTCTGAAGGTGCTCAAACAGATCATTCGGCTGAACGCGCTCCATCTGCTCGTGCGGCGGACCAATCATACGGGCCTCGTGGTGCTCGACGAAGGTCCCATTTTCGCGCTCAGCTGGCTGCTCGTGTTCGGCCGCCCCCGCGTCCGGCCCGACGTGACGCTGCGGTGGTGGCACGGGACGTACGCGCGCTGGGCGGCGGTCCTGGACCGCGCCATCCTCCTCGATGCGTCCTCGGCCGTCCTCGCGGAGCGCCTGCGCCGCCGGCGCAAGCCGGACGACGTCTATCAGCACCGCACGGACGCTCAGGTGCTCGACCTGACGGCGCGTTACCGGTCCGCCTTCCGGCGCGTACTCGACGACTTCGTGACCGCGAGCGGCACGCCGCCGCTCGAGCTCGTGGCCGACCGGCCGATGCCAGAACTCGGCGACGCCGTGCTCGCGTCGGTGGAGCTGATCCGCCATGGCTGACGCGATCCGCGTCGCGGCACCGCCCGCGCCGAGCCCGCGGGCTGAGCCCGCCGTCTCGCTGACGCAGCGGGCTTCGCTCAACGTCATCGCGTCCCTGCTCGACTACGGCGCCAAGATCGTGGTCGGCGTGGTCGTCATCCCGATCGTGGTCGCCACCCTGGGCAGCTCCCTGTACGGTGTCTGGGAGATGCTGTCCCGTCTCTCCGGCTACCTCACGGCCGGCGACGGCCGACCCGTGCAGGCCCTGCGCCTCGTGGTCTCGAATCTCCAGAACAGCGACGACGATTCGGCGAAGCGGCGCTACGTCGGCGGCGCGTTCGCCGTGTGGGTCCTGTTCCTCCCGCTGCTGCTCGGTGCTGGGGCCGTGCTGGTGTGGCTCGCCCCCACGATCACGAAGGCGGACGCCGCGCTTTCGCCCACCGTGCGCCTCACGGTGCTGATGCTCACGCTGAGCCTCATGCTCGGCAATCTCGCATCGCTCCCTGAATCCGTGCTTCGGGGCATGAACCTCGGCTACAAGCGGATGGGGCTGCAGGCGGGTCTCGAGGTCGCGTGCGGCGCGCTCATGGTCGCCGCCATGTACCTGGGCTTCGGCATGGTCGGCGCCGCCAGCGCGCAAGCGGCCGCCGCGGTGCTCTTGGCCATTTGCTTCTGGTGGGTGGTGCGCAAGTACGTGACCTGGTTCGGAGTCGAGCGGCCTCACAAGGCCGAGGTCCGGAGCCTGCTGCGCCTGAGTCTCTGGGTCGCCGGCGGCGACACCATCACCAAGCTGGTCCAGGCAAGCGACGTTATCATCCTCGGCATGGTGCTCTCGCCGGCCGCGGTGACGCCCTACGTCCTCACCGCCTACGCGGCGCGCCTCGCCCTGAACCTGCACGTCTTGGCGGCGAGCGGCGCCATCCCGGGCATCGGCGGCGTCATCGGCCTCGGTCAGCGCGAACGCGCAATCCGGCTGCGCAACGAGCTCATCGCCGTCACGTGGCTGTTCTCCATCACCGTCGGCGTCACCATCCTCGCGTGGAACCACTCCTTCCTCCGCTTGTGGGTGGGTTCCCAGAACTACGGCGGCACGTGGGTGAATCTGCTGCTCGTGGCCATCATGACCCAGTCCGCGTTCGTGCGCAGCGACGCGTACATAATCGACGCGGCCCTGCAGCCGCGGCAGCGTGTCCTCGTAGCCGCCATCGCCCTGCTGCCGACCGTCGGCCTCGCGACCCTCTTGGCGATGCACTTCGGCGCCGTCGGCTTGTGCATCGGCATCTTCTCTGGCCGGCTGACCCAGTCGATCGCGTACCCGCGCCTGGCGCGCACCGCACTGGGCGTCCCCTCGGGCTCGGCCGTCCATTCGCTCGCCCGCCCCGCGGTGGTCACCGCCGTGCTGTTCGCGAGCGCCGTCTGGCTGGGCGACCGCGTCGTCACCCAGCACTGGGTCACCTGGGGTGCGGGCGTGGCGGGGACGGCGGTGCTCGCCCTCGCGCTCGCCCTTGGCCTCGGTCTCCCCGCGGACATGCGGGGCAGTGTGCTGCGCCGCTACCGTGACCTGATCCGGAAACTCTTGTGAGCGGCTCCCTCGCGGGCGGTGCGGCGCACCCGGGGGAACGCCTGCCGGGTCTGCTGGTGCGGGCCGCGTTCTTCTTGTTCGTGCTTTCCATTCCCTTCGAGTTTCCCGACCGGGACTTCCCCGTCGAGATCCCGACGATTGCAGCCGGGCTGTTCCTGCTAGCCACGCTCTTAGAGCCCCGGCGCTGTTACGGCCGAGTACCGGCGGCGCTGTTGGCGTTCGGGGCCTATCTCTACGCGTTCTGGCTCGCGGCCACTCTAGCCGGGCGCGCGCCCTTCTCGACGGAGCTGTACACCCCCGATTACTGGAGCCAGGTCGTCAAGCTCTTCGTCCAGGAGCTGGAGGCCGTGCTCGTTTTCTGGGCGGGCCTCAACGTCATGAGGTCGCAGCAGGTCGCACGCACGGCGCTGCTGGTGCTCGCAGTCGGCTGCCTGATCGAGGCCGCCCTCCCCCTGCTCGGCGTCGCCCGCACGGCGCGCCCGCAGTGGGGCGGCGGCTACCGTGTGGCGGCGCTCGGGCAGAACCCCGACCACAACGCCGACGTCCTCGCCGCCGGCCTCGTCGCCCTGCTCGGGCTCCGCTACGGCATGCGCGAGCAGCTGCAGCGCGCCCGCTGGCTCGTCTGGCCGGCAATGGGCGCGATCATCGTTTCCCTCGTCGGCACCGGCTCGCGCGCAGGCTTTCTTTCGCTCGTGCTCGGCCTGACCGTCCTCATGGTCACCGGGGCGCGCAGCGGATGGGCATGGGTCAGGACTGCGATGGTGATGATCCTCGCGATCGCCGGGCTCGTCTACACCGCGTACAGCAACGATCTCATGCGGCGCCGCCTCGACGAGGCGATGGAGGGCAGGTTCACGCGCCGCGAGCATCTCTTCCCGACTCTGGTGCAGATGTGGCGCGAGCGCCCGGTCGTCGGGTGGGGACCGGTGAACAACAAGTACGAGCTTGGAATCCGCGAGGACGAACGCGTCCGGCGGCGCCGCGACGCGCACAACGTGGTGCTCGAGGTGCTAACCGCCACCGGCGTCGTTGGCGCGATCCCCTTCTTCACGGGTCTCGGCCTGTGCGTGCTAGGCGCGTGGCGCGCCCGCCGCGGGGCCCATGGCTACGTGCCGTTGGCCCTGTGCGTGAGCCTTCTGATGGCCAACATGAGCGGCAACCTGATCGCGTCGCTGCTGTTTTGGCTCGTATTGGCCTACGCCGCCGCCGCACAGCTGCGCGAGCGGGAAGCCACCGGTCTCGCGCCACCGGCGGACGAGACGCTGCGCCCGGCGGCGGGGGCCCCCCTGGCGACCCGGTCCGTCCCGGCGAACTGAGGCAGCCCCGGACGTGTCGCAGCTCGCTCGCGGATGTGTAGCGGCTGCGTGGCAGCGCGGTGCCGCCCGCACCCCGCCGAAGCACCCAAGTGATTGCAGTGAATCAGGTAAGGCCTCGTCGCCGGGCGCACAGGACGTGCATTGCCGTACCCCAAAGGAGACAACCGAAGCATGATGTTCTTCAGCGCATATCTCGGCAGTGACGCCGGGCTCCCGTCGTGGCGGCAGGCGCTGACGGGCCACGCGCGCTGGCTACGTTTCGAACTCCGCATCGACATGCGGCGTCTGAACGACGGCCGCACACTCGCCCTCGGCTGGCTTGAGCACGCAGACACGGTTGCGCATCGCGACGGGAACCGCGCAGACAAAGCCGACTTCGCGGCCCGCCTCCTGTTCTCCGACGGCGTGGCAGCGCCGGGCGACGCCAACGCAGCGACGCTCACGCTGTCGCCCTCCTCGGACGAGGTGCGCATCGCCGTGCCGCTCGCCACTCCCCAACAGGTGTGCTATGTCAGGACCGAGCACGGCTACGTGTTCGCCGACGATCTGCGCCTCTTCCCCCGGCTCACGAACGCCGACTTGGACGAGCGCGCCGTGTACGCCCTGCTCCACTACGGGGCCGTTCCGCCCTCGCTGACGATCTACGAGGGAGTGCGGCGCATCCCGGGCGGTCACGAGCTGCAGCTGCGCGGCGACGCAGCCCCAGTGTGCGTGCCCGTCTACCAGGGCGCGGACCGGCCGCACCCCAGCGGCGCGACGTTGCCGCCGGAGCAGTGGCTCGCGGAGACACTCGACGCGATGTTGGTGCGCGTCCCGCGCTCCGCGGTGCTGTACTTCAGCGGCGGAGTGGACTCGAGCCTGATGGCGGCACGGCTGCGCCGCCTGGGTCGCAGCGACGTGCGGCTGGTGAACTACTCGTTCGGTCTCGACGACGCCGAGAGCCGCCTCGCAGCGCGGATCGCCTCCCATCTCGGCTTCGAGTACCATCAGGTCCCCTACCATCCCCGGGAAGTCGGTCACGTCCTGGAGCGCCTCGGGAGGGACTACGCCTTTCCGTTCTGCGATCTCTCGGCGATTCCCACGAACATCCTCGTCCACGGCTCCCTGCCCCTGACGGGCGACGCCCACACGGTCGTCGAGGGAACGGGGGCGGACGGCGCGTTCGGGCTCAGCCGCGAGTACCAGAAGTGGCAGCGGGTGTACAGGATACCCCGCCCGATCCGACAGTGGCTGGGACAGGTGTACCGCAGGTTGCGGCTGTGGCAGTATGACTCCGTGCTGGAGCGCGCCGGACGCCTGCTCTCGCGAAGCACCCACCAGCCTCCAGGGCATGCGATGGTCTCCCAGAACGCCCTCGAGGGCGTCGCCTATACGACGCCGGAGCGGGTACAGCGCCAGCTCCGGGAGGCGATTCAGGCGCGCATGGAAGTGATGAGCGAGGGCATGGAGCCCTTAGCTCGGCTTAGCATCCTCGACCTGGTGTGGGTGTGCGCGGGGCGTATGGCACCCAAGTCGTTTGACCCGCTTCGCGGCCGGGGAATCCGTGCCTTCTACCCGTTCCTGCAGCCGTCGATGGTGTCGGGCAGCGCCGCGCTCCCCTGGGACGTCAAGTGCGCCAACGGCGAGAAGAAGGCGCTGCTCAAACAGCTCCTGGTGCGCGACATCCCGCCCGAGTGGGTCTACCGGCCCAAGTCCGGGTTCACCCGGCCGGCTCACGCCGTGTTCGCGCTGGAGTCATTGCCGAAAGCGTCGGTCGACGTCAACCCGCCGTTCCGATTATTGTAGAATCCCTCTCCGTGCAGCGAGTTCGTGCCGGACTTCGTCACTACGTTTACATAACCGGAGTTGGTCCGGCCAACCTCGGCCGAGGCGCCGTCGCGGACCACCTGGAACTCGCGAACGGCAATCTGCGGGAAAAAGTATTCGGATTGATTGGCGCCGCCGCCGCGCTGGCCGCCCTGCAACGGGTCGCTGAAATCCACGCCATCG
>Ga0137382_10001295_pt1 | contig 10993 bp, 6 predicted proteins | sample SagtaG_15_FD_104816 | JGI IMG/M metagenome (GOLD analysis project Ga0137382, IMG submission 104816) | Vadose zone soil microbial communities from Sagehorn Ranch, Mendocino, California, USA - Sage2_R_20_16 metaG | ecosystem: Environmental > Terrestrial > Soil > Vadose zone | place: USA... | reverse complement strand
TGATTGCGCAACCCATCGGGATTGACGATCGCTCCGCATTCGAACGCTTCGACAACGCGCACAACGCGCACACTGCCGGATGCGCGGTCCACTGCAACTTCGGCGCACGTGGCCACGTAGCTCCCTTTCTCGGCGCCACAAGCCAAGCCGAACCCCTGTCCCTCTTGCGTTTTCTTCCGCGGCCAGCCGCAGGATTCTGCAGCAGCTTCCAGTACAGCACGCATCCGCACGTCAGAAAGGTTCTTCAAACGGAACTCAAGCGAATCCATTTTAGCGACGCGCGCCAATGCATCCATGTGCGTCTCGCGCGCGAAATGGTTTGCTGTAGCAGCCAGACCACGGTAGGAACCACTACGCAAAACCAGGGGCACCTGATGGTATTGTGTAAGTTGATTCGCAACATCGTACGGCGTTTCGATCCCCGACATGCCGGAATGGTAGTTGTGAAATTCCCACGCCGTTAGTTTTCCATCGCCCGTGACCCCGCTGCTGACTTCGATAACGCCCGCCGGACGGAAGTACGCCCAAGTGAATTCTTCCTCGCGCGTCCAGACAACTTTTACAGGCTTTCCGGTAGCGCGCGCCAAACGCGCGGCTTCGATGGCCGCATCACTGGTGTGCTTCCCTCCGTAGGCGGCGCCGGTATCCGGAACGATCACGCGAACATTGCTCTCTGGAATGTGAAAAACGCTGGCGAGTTCGTCACGGTTCGCGAACGGCCTCTGCGTTCCGGTCCATACCGTAAGCTTGCCATCGGTCCACTGCGCCACGGCTGCGCGCGGCTCGAGCGGGGCATGCGCGATGTATGCCACGTTGTAGGTTGCATCGATGCGGTGCGCCGCCGCCGCAAGTCCTTCTTCCAGGGAGCCTTTCTGCCTCCGAAACCTCTCATTGGAAGAAGGCTCAGCGTTCTTCTTGAGGTGCGAAAAGATTTCCTTGCTGGGTACCTGCGGCACTTCCTTCCATTGCGTGTGAATGGCATCGAGAGCTTTCTGCGCTTCATGTGCGCTCGGCGCCGCCACCGCGATGAAGTCTCCATCGCGCACGACCGTGACACCCGTCATAGCTTTTGCCGCGGTGTCATCGTATGAAGTCAACGTTGCGCCAAACGACGGCGGGCGCAGCACTTTGCCATAGAGCATCCCGTCGAGCCGGATATCGCTGGTGTACTGGTGCCTCCCGGTGACAAAGGCGCGCCCGTCAACTTTGGGAAGCGGTTTCCCTGCAATTTTCCATTCTGACGCGGGCGTGATGGGATCTTCTGCGGGCAGGTTTTGCGCCAGCGTTTTACCGCGCGCGAGCTCCGCATAACTCAGCGACCGTTTGGAAGTAGGATCCGTGACTTTCGCGTCCGCAGCGACCAATCCTTCGGGCGCGACATTCCATTCCTTGGCCGCTACACCGATAAGCAGATTGCGCGCCGCTTCCGCAACGCGGCGGAATTGCGGCGTCATCGTCGGCGTCGTACGGCTGCCAAACGTGCCCGCATCAAACGGCGTCAAAGTCGTATCCGCCAGCACCAGGCGTACGCTCTCGAACGGCACTCGCAATTCGTCAGCGATGGTTTGCGAAATGGAAGTTCGAATGTTCTGTCCCATTTCAGCCTTGCCGGTGAATCCGGTCACTACGCCGTCTTCTCCAACGTGCAGCCACGAGGTGATTTCCTTCGGCAGCTCCTCGTTGTGGAACGACCGCGATCCAGCAGCCGTCTCTTGCGCCGGCAGTGCGTCTTTCGCGACGACGAACACCGCGATGCCCGCTCCCAAAACTTTGAAAAAGTCGCGACGCGCCAATTCAAATTGGTGCATCGGCGCCGCACTGAATTCGTAACGCTCCGGCTCAGGAGCGAACCTCTCTTTCATGGTGCTCATCGCCCGCGCTCCTGCATCATCTTTGCTGCGTGTTGCACTGCCTCGATGATGCGCGGGTGCGTTCCGCACCGGCAGATATTGCCCTGGAGCGAATGCACAATCTCTTCGCGTTTTGGATTGGCGTTCTTCTGCAGCAAACCGACAGAGCTCATGAGCATTCCTGAAGTGCAGAACGCACACTGAAACGCGCCCGCGTCGAGAAATGCCTGCTGCACTGGATGCAACTTCGCTTCTTTCTCCAAACCTTCAATTGTCGTAACGGGTTTTGCCACGGCTGCACTCACAGGAATCTGGCACGAGCGCTTTGGCGCCCCTCCGATCAGTACCGTGCAAGCCCCGCACTGCCCTTCTCCGCAGCCATACTTGGTGCCCGTGAGGCTGAGTTCATCGCGTAGCACATCCAAAAGTGGCGTGTCCGCAGGGTAGCTTACGGCGTAGTGCTTGCCGTTGACTTCAATTTCCATTGCTTTTGCCATGAATCCTCCTCACTCATAAATTTTCCGCCCGATCAATGTTTGTGACAAGTGTCCATTCCAATTCGTCTTGACCGCCCCTCTCCGTTGCGACCTTCCTCAATCACGCAATCCATACCGTCTTGATGTTGGTAAACTCTCTTATCCCGTGGACTCCCAGTTCCCTCCCATGTCCCGACCACTTCACGCCGCCGAACGGAAGCCGGGGATCGGACGCCACCATCTTGTTGATGAAAACCATCCCCGATTCAAGCGCGTTGATAAAGCGCTCGCGCTCCTTGTCCTCATTAGTCCACGCGCTCGCTCCCAATCCAAATCGGCTGTCGTTGGCGATGCGAATCGCATCGTCCACATCTTTCGCCCGAAAAACGCTTGCCACCGGCCCGAACAGCTCCTCGTTGTGGGCCGGCGAACCCTTCGGAATGTTGGTCAACACCGTGGGTGCATAGAAATTCCCCGGCCGCTCGAGCGGTTTGCCGCCCGTCAGTACCTTTGCGCCTGCCTCAATGGTTTTTTTGACGTCGCGATCCAGGTCTGCCAACCCTTCCGCCGTCGACAGCGGTCCCAACTCCGTCGTCTCGTCAAATGGATCCCCCACTCTCAACGACGCCATCTTTTCCGCAAACATTTGTTCGAACTTGTCCGCAATCGCCTCTGCAACGATGAATCGCTTTGCCGCAATACAGGATTGCCCGTTGTTTACAACCCGGGCCCTTACGGCGGTTGTTGTGGCAGCCTCCAGATTCGCGCTCGGCATCACGATAAACGGATCGCTGCCTCCCAGCTCCAGCACGACTTTCTTGATTCTCCTTGCCGCCCCAATGCCCACTTCTACGCCCGCCCGCTCGCTTCCCGTCAGCGTCGCCGCTTGCACGCGCGGGTCCCCCAGCACTCGGTCCACTTTTTGCGATCCAATCAGCAGTGTCTGAAACGCGCCGTTGGGAAAACCTGCCTTTTGAAAAATCTCTTCGATGAGCAGCGCCGATTGCGGCACGATCGAAGCGTGCTTCAGCAAACCGACATTCCCCGCCATCAATGCAGGAGCCGCAAATCGCAGCACTTGCCAGAACGGGAAATTCCACGGCATCACCGCCAGCACCGGCCCCAGCGGCAGGTAGCGAACGTAGCTGCGGCTCGCCGTCGTTTCCACGATTTCATCGGCTAGGAATCGCTCCGCATTTTCCGCATAATAACGGCAGACCCACGCGCACTTTGCGACCTCATCCACTGCAGACCGAAAGGTTTTGCCCATCTCCGTCGTCATCACGCGGGCGCAATGCTCTTTCTCGCTTTCCAGGACCACCCCGGCATTTATCATCATTCGCGCGCGCTCCGCAAACGGCACTCTACGGTAGCCCAAAAACGTGTCCGCTGCTTTTTGGAGTTTCATTTCTAGCTGAGCGTCCGACAACGGTTCAAAGGTCTTCAGCACCTGCCCCGTCGCTGGATTCACGGTTGCAATCGCCATTTCTCTTCTTCCTCCGAATTCGCCACCTGCGTAGTCTACCTTGTTGGACACCAAGTCCGTAGCCCATCCTCCTCGCCCTCGCAGTCTGCCGAAGTGATCATCCCTCGCTGGAGCAAAAGCTGCAGCAAAGTGATTCGATTCCCACGCGTTGCGAAGAAACGCACAACTGGCTGCATGTGGTGTAGTTGCTTTAAACTAGGGGCGACCTGAAAGAGACGAATGACAACGAGCAGGACTGAATCAGGATTCCTCTTGAACGAGGGTTCTATGCTGCATAGCGCTGCACGAGTCAGGGTGCTATCGATCATCTGGGTGGTCGCGTCGGTACTTGTGCTCTTCGCGGCCGAAAATCTGTGGATCGATCCGTGGCTGAGGAACAAGTTGCCGCACGCGTCGAGCCTGACGCCTGAGGCCTTAAGCGGGCTCTGGTTTCTGGCTTTGCTCGCTGTCACCATATTTTGTCTCCTGCTGATTGTTGCGCAGGTGTTGGTCGCTTTGGATCGCGGCATTCCCTCCAGCAAGAAAATGGGAACAGGCGTGGCCACGTCTTTGGCTATCCTACTGTGCGTGCTCTGGGCTTGCGTAACGAGCGGAATGACTTCCCGTCCCACGTTCGGACAAAAGAGCAAGGGCCATTCCGTAACCTTGACGTGGAAGGCCAGCAAGTCTGCGGTGAACGGGTACAACGTCTACCGGGGAACCAGTTCCGGTGGACCCTATTCAAAAATCAATTCCGAACTTGTCTCAGGACTCACTTATGTAGACCAGAATGTGCCGGGCGGGAGGACCTATTATTACGTGACACGGGCGGTGGACGCCGGCGGCCGGGAAAGCGCCAACTCCACTGAAATCACGGTGGCGGTGCCGTAAGAGCGCTGCTCCGGGAGCCGTGGAAAATTGGAAAATAGAAGATAGAAAATGATGATGACTAGAACCACTCGCTGCGCTAGGCGACCCACCAACTTACAATGCCGATGGGAATAGTAGCGAGCAGGCCCCACAAAAGCGGCAACGTAAAATCCGCGATCAAGCCCAGCGCGATGAACACCGTCCAAAAGATTTTCCGCTGCATTTCTATATTCTAACGCGTCAGCGGTCAGCCGCTGCTTTCAAAGTGGTATCTAGTTCGCGCCAGTAAGCATGCTTGCGAAAACGTAGCTGCCCGAGCCAACATCGATGACCACGGCATCGCCAGCCTGACGTGCCGCCAAAATATCCGTGCGGCCGGTGAGCGGTTTCTGCCCTTCCGTGACTTGCTCGAGTTTCGCTCTTGGCAAGCGCACCGTAGCCGTCGTATTCGCAGGAACTTCAATCGTCAAAGCGAACCTGCCGTCCGCGATTTTCCAGCCGGACGCCACCCGGCCATAAATGCTCTCGACTGAGGCGTTCGCGAAGGTCAAGCCGCCACCTGGCTGTGGCTGGATCAAGACGTGTTTGTAACCTGGGTGGGCCTCGTCGAGCTCAATGCCCGTGACAATGCGGTACATCCATTCGCCGATCGCACCGTAGGCGTAGTGATTGAAGGAATTCATCCCAGGATCCTGAAAAGTGCCGTCAGGCTTAATGCCGTCCCAGCGCTCCCAAATGGTGGTCGCGCCTTTGGTGAGCGGATAGAGCCAGGAAGGATACTCAGTCCGGTTGAGCAACATATAGGCGATGTCGAGATAGCCGTAATCGCTCAGTGTCTGACACAGAAATGGTGTGCCCAAGAAGCCCGTTGTGAGGTGGCCGAATTTCTTGACGTCGTCGGCGAGCCTCGCCGCAGCGGATGCGCGTTGCGCTTGCGGCAACAATTCGAACGCGAGTGCGAGAGCATAAGCAGTCTGCGTGTTCGAAGAGAGCCTGCCATTGGGCGCCACGAATTCTTTCTGAAAGGCGCTCCTGATCTTTTCTTCCAAGGAAGCGTACTCGGCGGCGTCCTCTTTTTTGCCGAGCACGGTGGCGGTTTTTGCAAGCAGCGCTGTCGAGCGTGCGAAATACGCGGTCTGAATCAAATCCTTGTCGGTGGTCGCGCCGGGATAGTCCGAACGCGTGGTGGCGAACGCGAGCCAATCTCCGAAGCTGAATCCATTGCTCCAAACATATTTCTCTCCCGCCTGCCGACGCATGTACTCAACCCAGGCTTTCATGCTCGGATATTGTTCTTCCAGGATTCTCTTGTCCCCATAGGACTGATACACGGTCCACGGCACAACCAAGGCCACGTCCGCCCATCCCGCCGACGCCGCTTCCCCTTGCCGTGTTTCGTGAGACAAGACGTTGGGGATCACGAAAGGCACCGCGCCGTCGTCTTCCTGATCGAGCGCGACATCCTTCAGCCACTTGGTGTAAAACGCAGCGGTGTCATGATTGAACGAAGCGGTTCGCGCGAAAACTTGTGCGTCCCCAGTCCAGCCCAAGCGTTCGTCGCGCTGCGGGCAGTCCGTGGGGACGTCGAGAAAATTTCCTTTCTGGCCCCAAAGAATGTTGTGCTGCAGCTGATTCAGAAGAGCATTTGAAGTTTCGAATGAGCCAGTCCTCCGAATCGCCGAATGCACGACCACGCCCGCAAAGTCCTGCGGCTTCAATTCGCCCGGCCAACCGCTGACCGCGACGTAGCGAAATCCCTGAAACGTGAAATGCGGCTCGAAGGTTTCGGTTCCCTGCCCTTTTGTCGTGTAGCGAATCATCTGCTTCGCCGAACGCAAATTGTCCGTGTAGAAATTTCCAGCTTTGTCGAGCACTTCCAAATGGCGCAGCGTAATGGTTGTTCCTGCCGGTGCCGTGACACGAAAGCGGACCCAGCCCACCATGTTCTGTCCCATATCAAGGACCGTGTCGCCCGCCGGCGTATGCAAGACTTTCACCGGCGTGATTTCTTCCATGGCTTTGACCGGAGGTCCCGCCGGAGCGACCAACTTCGCTTTCGGCGCTTCCAGAACAGTCGCCGGTTTCCAACTCTTGTCGTTGAATCCTGCTTCATTCCAGCCTGCCTGCTCAAGCCGCGCGTCGTAGGTCTCCCCGTTATAAATGTCGGACTCCAGCACCGCACCGGTCGAGGATTTCCATTGATCGTCACTGGTGACAATCTGCTGCGTGCCATCCTTATACGTAATGACCAGTTGCGCTAGGAGCGCCAGCTTCTTGCCGTAGCGATTCCGATTGTTCTTCGGATTCCATGCCATCCTTCCGCGGAACCACCCATCGCCGAGCATTGCCGCAAGGCAGTTCGCGCCATTCTTCAGAGAGCTCGTTACGTCAAAGGTCTGATACTGGAAGCGGAAATCGTAAGAGGTCCAGCCCGGCGTGAAATATTCATCGCCGACGCGCTTGCCATTCAGTGACATCTCATACAACCCCATGGCCGTTGCATATAAGCGTGCCCGCTCAACTTTTTTGTTCATGGAGAATTCTCTGCGCAGCAAGGGGGCCGGATTCGACTTCGTCTCATCCTCCACGAGATCAGGCGTAATCCATTTCGCTTTCCAGTCCGCAGTTTCGAGCATCCCCATTTCCCAATGTGCGACTTTGCTCCACTCGGACAAATGCCCATGATTGTCGGCCACGCGCACCTGCCAGTAATAAATCCTGCCGCTTTCGGGCGCAGGCCCGCCGTACTCCACCTGGATCGACGCGTCCGAAGACTGCTTCCCGCTCTCCCACATGAATTTCCCTTTTGTGAGATCGGCTTCAGAAACTGCCACGCGGATTTCGTAACTCGTTTGCAGCACCCCCCTTTCCGTGCTTGCCAGTTCCCAGCTCAGTCGCGGCTTTCGAACATCGATCCCCAGCGGATCCGACTTGTATTCGCAGCGGAGGTTCCTCACCGCGAGCGGCGTATCGGCAAATGTGTTCGTCGCGGTCGCCAACCCGATTGCGGCAATCCACACGACCGTCCTGAGATTCCACTTCATGTGCTTCCTCCCTCTCTCCGGCCTCCAAGCACGAGCAGGAATTCTACTACCTGATGGAGCAAACGAAGAGCAAACGGCGAAAATAATCCTGAATATCTCTGTGATTCTGGAGAAACCCGTTCCAACCGAAGTTGTCCACGCGGAATGGCGAGTTACTCTCTGGAAATAGAGGACAAGAATACTGAGCTACCGTAAGGCCGAGGGCGCGATGATTAAGGTACAGCCCGAAAGGCAGGGGAGTCATGGACGAAACCAAGCAGAAGCCGGCCGCCTACTCGCGCGAACTCACCGAAACCGCGGTTGCCGAGCGGCAAGCCGAAGCGAAAGAGATTGCGGAGTCTCTGGCTGGTAAAGCGTCTGCGGAACCCCCGAAACAATCGCGATACTCGCCGGTAACGGTTTCGCCGGAAGTCGGCAAGGGCGAGTCTTCGCCGGTGCAGGAATTCGTAGAGTTTCTCAAGCAGACCAAGCGAATTTGGCTGATGGTCGTTGGGGCGATTGTCGGACTCATCTTGCTGGTCACGCTGGCGCAGCGCGGATTCGAATGGATCAGCAAGTCCCGCGAAAGAAAACACGAACAAGCGGTGGCAAGCGTGACACCGGAACACTTGCTCGCGCGATGCGGGCAGCCCCTCGAAGACACAACCAAGAACGTTTACCCGATCCTCATGCGCACAATGACCTACCAGATCAGCCGGAACGAGACTTACGTGTTTGACTTCAGCCGAACGGCGGAAGACAAGAGCGACTGGGTGTTTCTGTCAATGAAAGACGCGACCGGCAAAAGTTACGAAACGGCGGAGGAAAAAGTCGCCGCGATGTCCTGCCTGAATTCGCGGAAGTAAGCGGTTTCGATTTCAGCCATTTCAGGCCCACGAAAAACCGTGCTTGGAAAGCGGCAGTGAGCGAATGCGCTTTCCGGTGACCGCAAAAATCGCATTGCACACCGCGGGTAGCACCGGGGGAAGCGTGGGCTCGCCAAGGCCCGTCGGCGGATTGTCGGACTTCAGAAAATGGATTTCGATTTCGGCCGGCACCTGATTCATGCGCACCGGCGGATATTCGTGGAAGTTGCTCTGCACGGCGCGCCCACCATCGATGGTGATTTCATACGACATGACCTGGCTGAGGCCGTCAATCACTGCGCCACGGGCCTGATTCTCGGCGCCACTGGGATTGATGATGGTGCTGCCGATGTCGCCGGCCACGCAAACTTTGTTGACCTTTAATTTATTGCCTGCATTGACCTGCACTTCGGCCACTTCCGCAAAATAACCGCGATGGGAAAACTGGAAAGCCACGCCCATGCCGGTGTTTTGGGGGAGTTCGTGCTGGCGCTTGCCCCAGCCGGATTTCTCCGCGACAAGTTTGAGAACACCAATCATGCGTGCGGCGTCGAGATCGGCTTCCGCGGGATTGGCCGAGGGTGTGGCCGATGGAATGCGAGGCGCGCTGAGAAGATCCAGACGAAATTGCACGGGATCTTTTCCGGCAGCGTGCGCAAGCTCGTCCGTGAAAGACTGGAACACCCAGGAGAACGCGTTGCTGCGCGGGGCGCGCAAAGCGTACGTTGGAACGCCGAGAGGCATCAGTGAAGCGCCAAAGAAAAAATCTTGCAGAAAAGTCCCAGGAAATTCATTGCCCGGAATATTGGCGGAAGGCGCAAACTGCTGGCCCTCGCCGAAAGAGACGAAGTGATTGCGCCAGGCCACAAGTTTACCGGAAGAGTTAATACCACCTTTAAGGTAATGAAAGCCGGCGGGGCGGTAATGGTCGTGGTGAAAATCATCTTCGCGTGTCCAGAGAAGCTTCACGGGAACGCCGACTCGTTTGGCTATCGCGCCGGCTTCGAGCATGTAATCGTTGGTGAGGCGCCGGCCGAAGCCCCCACCAGCGCGCTTCATATGCACGATGATGTCGTCATGCGGAATGCCTAGAACTTTGGCCACTTGCATGCGGCCGTTCTCGGGAGTCTGGCTGGGCGACCAGAATTCGAGTTTGCCGTCATGGTAATGCGCCAAGCAGTTTTGCGGCTCCATCGGAGCGTGCGCGAGGAAAGGATAAGAGTAAGCGGCTTCAACGGTTTTTGCGGCCGATTGGAATGCGGCATCGGCGTCGCCGTCTTTGCGCAGAGTAATCGTCGGAATCTGCTTCGAAAGTTCGTCAGCGCGCTCCTGAAATCCCTTGCTGCTTTGCTGCGCGGTGGGTCCTTCATTCCATTGCGCGCGTACTTTCGCGCGCGCGGCGTTTGCCTGCCACCAGGTATCGGCAACCACCGCGACGCCCCAATGCAAGCCCAGCAAGTCTTGCGTCCCTTCCACTTCAAACACATGGCGAACGCCGGGCATGGCCTTGATCTCATCGAGATTAGCGCCTAGGCACTTCCCCGCGTACACGGGACACTTGTCGTAGACGGCGTACAGCATGCCGGGAACTTTGAAGTCGATGCTGTAAAGAGATTTGCCGGTGACGATGCTGGCGTTGTCGACGCCGGGAGTAGAGCGGCCGATGATTCTGTAATCCTTGGGATCCTTGAGCTTGACGGACTTGAGATCGGGCGCAGGGAGCGTGGCTGCTTTTTCCGCGAGTGCGCCGTAAGTAAGTGTGCGTTTCGTTGACGAATGGACAACGCGACCAGACCCAGTCGCGCATTCGGATTCAGGAACGGACCAGGTTTGTGCAGCGGCGGTGACAAACATCTGGCGGCACGCAGCGCCCACCCGGCGCAGCGGATCCCAGTTAATAGGCGTGGCCGTGCTGCCACCGGCACGCTGCGGGCCGTACTTCGTTTCATCAAGGTCGGCCTGCTCAATGCGGACGTCCTTCCAGTCGACGTCAAGTTCTTCCGCGATGAGCATGGGCATGCTCGTTTTGACGCCCTGACCGACCTCGGGATTCTTGCCCATGATGGTTACGGCCCCGTCAGCGGCAACGCGCACGAAGGCAAGTGGCTGAAACGCCGGTGTGGGCGGCTGCGGCGCAGCACCCTGAGCAGCCGCGGCAAATGCCTTGGCGACAGGTTCAAGATGGTAGGTGAGGAGAAATCCACCGCCAGCGACGGAAGAAACTTTGAGAAAAGCGCGACGATCAAGGAGTGCGGAGTTCACGGGGCCTCCTTCGGAGATAGACGCGATACGAGAAGCCAGGGATACACGTGCGCCAAAGGCATTGTAAACCAATTGACCGGCATTCCGTGACTGAGGATTCGTGCCCCCGGTCGATCGCGGCTCCAGAGTAAATCCATCATCAGGACGGCGCTCTCGCGCTTGCAACCATATCGTAATACGA
>Ga0137382_10001291_pt1 | contig 10998 bp, 9 predicted proteins | sample SagtaG_15_FD_104816 | JGI IMG/M metagenome (GOLD analysis project Ga0137382, IMG submission 104816) | Vadose zone soil microbial communities from Sagehorn Ranch, Mendocino, California, USA - Sage2_R_20_16 metaG | ecosystem: Environmental > Terrestrial > Soil > Vadose zone | place: USA... | reverse complement strand
TTCGACGCGTCGACCTTCGAGATTTGGGGTGCGCTGCTAAACGGCGCCCGCTTGGCGGTGTTCTCTCCGGAACAGCCGACCGTCGAATCCCTTCGCGCGACGCTGCGGCGCGAGGGCGTCACGACACTCTGGTTGACTGCGGCGCTCTTCCACCATGTCGCTGCCGAGGCGCCGTCGACCTTCGGGGGGCTTCGGCAGCTGCTCGCTGGTGGCGACGTCCTCGCAGGCGAGCACGTTCGGTCGGCGGTGCGCGCCCTGAACGGAGGTCGCCTGGTCAACGGCTACGGGCCGACCGAGGCAACGACGTTCGCGTGCTGTTATCCGGTCACCGAGGCCACGGAGCTCGGTGAATCCGTCCCTATCGGTCGTCCGATCGCGAACACGGAAGCGCACGTGCTCGACCACCACGGGCAGCTGGTGCCGATCGGTGTCCCCGGCGAGCTCTACATCGGTGGCCCCGGCCTCGCCCGCGGGTACCTCAACCGACCCGAGCTGACCGCCGAGCGGTTTGTCTCACACGTCTTCAGCGACGGGCGGGCTGTCCGCCTCTATCGCACGGGCGACCTCGTCCGCTACCGCCGGGACGGCAATCTCGAATTCCTGGGTCGCCTTGACGACCAGGTCAAAGTGCGTGGCTTTCGCGTCGAGCCGGGTGAAGTTGAGGCGGCCCTCCTTGCACATGCTGGCATTCGCGAGGCAGCTGTGGTGGCAGACGCCGAGCCGGGCGAGGACAGGCGCTTGATCGCCTACGTCGTCGCCGCGGCGCCGGCCCCCGGAACGAGTGAGCTGCGTGCCTTCCTGGCTCGGAGCCTGCCTGAGTACATGCTGCCTGCCGCTTTCATCGAACTGGAGACGCTGCCACGCACGCCCAACGGCAAACTCGACCGACGGGCGCTCCCGGCACCGAGCGGCGCGCGGCCGGAGCTGGAGCAGTCCTACATCGCTCCGCGCACGCCAACCGAACAGGTGCTGGCTGAGATCTTCGCCCAGCTACTCACGCTCGAGCGCGTCGGCCGGGAGGACGATTTCTTCGAGCTCGGCGGCCATTCGCTTCTCGCCGTGGAGCTGTTCGCGCAGATCGAGCGCGTCTTCCGGCTGAAGCTGCCGCTTACGGTGCTCTTCGAGGCGGCCACCGTGCACCACGTCGCGAACGCCCTTCGGGCGGACCGGGAACGTTCCGGTGCCTGGTCGTCGATCGTGCCGCTCCGGCCCGGGACGACCAGGCTGCCCCTGTTCCTCCTCCACGGTGACGACGGGGAATTGCTTATCTACCGCGAGCTCGTCGGGAACCTCGATCCCGGTCGGCCGGTATATGGCATTCAGGGTGTCGGCCTCGACGGCCAGAAGCTCCCGTATACGCGTTTCGAGGACATGGCCGCTCATCACGTCGAGGAGCTGCTGCGCTTCCAGCCAGAGGGCCCCTTCCTGCTCTGCGGCTACTGCTTCTCCGGCGTGCTCGCCTACGAGGTCGCACGCCAGCTCCACGAGCGTGGACGGGAGACGGCCTTCCTCGGACTCGTCGACGCCTTCCCATTCGGCCACGGCGTCAAGCGCACCCGCGTCGAGCTCGAGCGCTTGAAGTTCGCCGACTTCCGCGCGCGCGACCTGCGCGGCAAGATCGCCTGGATCGTAGGACGACTGAGAGGACTCCTCGACAAGGTCAAGACAAAGACCCGCTGGGCGCTGTACGACCGGCTCGTCCGCGGGGGCCATTCCGTTCCCAGGCTGCTCTGGGACATGCGCTCCGCCGGGCAGCGGGCGGCACGGCAGTACGTCGCGCCGGTCGCTCCCTGCAAGGTGACCCTCTTCCGGGCTGCCGAGGGCGGACGGCGGGACGCCTCGAGCGTTCGCTCCGCCTGGAGCGGCCTGGCCAAGGGCGGCGTCGATGTGCGCTGGATCGAGGGCGACGGCATCAGGCACGACAACGTCGTCCACGAGCCCTATGCGCGTGCCCTCGCGGCCGAAATGGACGGATGGATCGAACGGGCGCTCGCCGGCGAGCAGCCGGATGAAAATCGGGTTCCCGTCGCGGCCGGGACATGACCCGGCCCTCACATGCACAACCAGGAGCTCGACCGCGACAGTGTGCACGTGTGGTGTGCACGTGTGGCTTGCGTTTCGACTCCCGCTCCGGTCGAATCCAGCTTGAGGCGACCTACCCGATCGGCTAGTTCGGCACTGCTGACGCTGCTCCAACGTCGCGTAGGCCGTTCGCGATCGCCCCACTAGCATCACGTCGTGGTTACCCAGTTGGACGAGATCGCCCGCGGCGATCACGGCGGCTGGAGAGAATCCGTCGGAAGGAGCAACGTGAGCTTTGAACAAGGTAAGCGGCAGACGCCGGGTCTGGGCCAGATCAGACGCAAGGCGGTCGACGCCACACGGCTCGTCGACACGGCCACGGTCGAAGGCAATCCCATGCCGCTTGTGGTCACTCCTGCGGTGGACGGTGTCGACCTCGCCGACTGGGTCTCGACCAACCGCGACGAGCTGAACGCGTATTTCGATCGCCACGGAGCAATCCTCTTTCGCGGGTTCGGCCTCAACGACGCGAGCGCCTTCGAGCGTGTTGCTTCGAGCATCGTGCCCGACTTGTTCGCCGAATACGGGGACCTCCCACCGGAGGGGACGAGCGAGCGGATCTACCACTCGACGCCGTACCCCGCCGACAAGACGATCCTGTTCCACAGCGAGAGCTCGCACCTGCCGAAGTGGCCTCTGCGTCAGTTCTTCTTCTGTATCCAGCCGGCGCAAGAGCAGGGCGAGACGCCGCTGCTCGACAACCGTCGCGTCGCCGCAGAACTCGACGCCGAGATCGTTGGTGAGTTCGAGGAGAGGGGCCTCCTATACGTTCGCAATTTCTCACCGGGGATCGATGTCTCGTGGCAAGACTTCTTCAAAACGGATGACCGCGGCGAGGTGGAGCGGACATGCGCAGAGGAAGGCATAGAGTGCGAATGGAAGGACGGCGACTCGCTGCGCATCTCGCAACGCGGACCAGGAGTCACGCGTCATCCGCACACCGGCGAGAAGATCTGGTTCAACCAGGTACAGCTGCATCACGTATCGAGTCTCGACCCGGAGACGCGTGACTCGTTGAGGCAGCTCTTTTCTGAGCAAGACATGCCTCGGAACGTCTACTTCGGTGACGGCCGCGTCATTCCCGATGAGACGATGGACCGCATCAGTGAGGTGTTCGAGGAGCTTTGCGTCGAGCTGCCCTGGCATAAGGGCGATCTGATCGCCCTCGACAACATGCTCGTCCAGCACGCGCGGAGACCGTTCGTCGGAGAGCGCAAGATTCTCGTCGCGATGGGCGAGATGGTGCGCGCGACCGATCTCGAGGAGGCTGGCGTTCGGGTGTGACGGAGGTCTTCTCGAGCGCGACACAAGCTGAAGCGCTCGCATATCGGGCAGGTGTCTACTGTCCGGCTCCGCGGCATGCACAACCGGCTCTTTTGCCCGGAGCGTCGCTTCATGCGTGAACAGGAAGCCGCGTTCTACTGTGTCAGCGACGCCCACCACTTCGTCGGCGTCGTCGCGTTGCTGAACTCGCTCCGGATCGTGGGCCATTCGGAACCGCTGTTTGTCCTCGACTGTGGGTTGGAGGAATGGCAACGAGAGCTACTCGCTCGGCATGCGACCGTCCTGCGCGATCAAAGCGGACTGCCACCGATGCTTCTCAAAGCCGTCGCTCCCCTCGCTTGCCCGGCAGCCGTGATGGTCATCCTCGACGCTGACGTGCTCGTGACTCGGAGGCTCACCCCGTTGATGGAAGTTGCCGGGGAGGGACAGTTCGTTGCCTTCGCAGACTACAACGCGGATCGCTTCTTCGATGAATGGGCGATACTCGCTCTCGGCGAGCCGCGTCGACGGACCTATGTGGCCTCCGGGCACCTCTTCCTCCCAGCGGAGGGCGGACACGAATTGCTTCAGCTGTTCCACGATGCCCAGCAACGAATCGACACCCAGAAGACGCTGCTGGGGAACGAGGGTCTCGTCGTGAGATCGACGCCGGCTGACCCGTTCTACTTCCCGGATATGGACGTCCTGAACGCAGTGCTCTCGACAGCCGTCGAGGCCGAACGGCTCGTTGCGCTCGATTACCGCCTCGCCCCGCATCCGCCTTTCCGCGGCGTCAAGCTCGAGGACGCTTCGACGCTCCGGTGCGGATACGTCGACGGAACCTCCCCGTTTGTTCTCCACCACGCGTTTCGGAAGCCCTGGCTTGGCCGGACGAGGAGCAACCTCTACTCACGTCTGCTGCCGCGCATACTGCTCGGTCCCGACGTCGAGCTCCGCCTCGACCCGCTGCACCTTCCGCTGCGGCTCAGGACGGGCCGCCGTGCTGCACTCGATCGAGCGAGGACCGATGCTCAAGCCATCGTGAATGCATGCGTGCGCGGCCGGCTAGGACTGCGTCCACGCCTTGCCAGCTGGCGCGCCGCCCGCAGGGCCCAGCCGAATCCGCGCGCCTACAAGACCGACCAGCCGCGATGAGCGGCCGCTTCGGCCAATCCGTGACCGCGGCTTGCGGATCCGAGCGGCTCGCGGACGAACATTCTTTTGTTTTCGGCTTTTTTCGACACATTGTGCTCGTGCCCTTGCTCCACCTCGCCCCGTTCAAGCAGGTGCAGCTGCATCGTGTGCCGAGTCATGATCAGGCCCCCTAGCGGTTCAGCCAGGCAATGAAGGTGCCCGCACTTTCTGAAGCGCTCGCATCTCGGGCAGGTCTCTACCGCCCGGCACGCGACGTGTACCATCGGCTCTTCCGCCCGGACCGTCGGGCCGCGCGCGCACAGGTTCTCGGGTTCCTCGGACAGTTCGGCTCGCCTGGAGACCTTGTTTTCGACGTAGGCGCGCACGAGGGCGGCTGGACCGATTCCTTCGTCGAGCTTGGCGCAACCGTTGTTGCCGTCGAACCGATGCCGGCACCCGCGCGGCGCATCGCTCGTCGGCACGGCTCGTCAGTGTCAGTCGAGAACGTCGCTCTCGGCTCGACGGTCGGACAAGCAGAGTTGCGGATCGGCCGGTGGACGAGTCTCTCCAGCCTGGCGCCCCGATGGATCGACGTCGTCGACGCCGGAGGGGTCGATTGGGCCGATCGTTGGACCGGCGAAAGGATCGTGGTCGGGGTGACGACGCTCGATGAGCTGATCGACCGTTACGACGTTCCCGACTTCGTCAAGATCGACGTCGAAGGGTCTGAACCGGAAGTCTTGGCAGGATTGTCGCGCCCGCTGCGCATGCTGTCGTTCGAAGCCCTGAGAGATGCGCCGGGACTCGCGCACGAATGCATCGAGCGGCTGATGGACCTCGGGCGTTACGAGTTCACCTCGTGCCCGGTATCGACTGGCGACTCGCGCTGGGCTCCTGGGTGAGCGCAGATGCGATTGCAGACGAGGTGGAACGTCTCGGCGAGCGGCGGGTCGGCACGGGGACGTGTATGCAAGGCTCAAGACAAGCGTCTGAACGGCACTAGTGGCGGAGGCGGACCGTGCTGCCGATGCTCTGCCTAGAGCCGTCTGAACTCGTAAGCGCGAGGTCGAGTCGGTAGATACCCCCGGGGGCGCGCTTCGCGATTCCGAAGCGCAGCGTCTGGGTCCCGGCAGGAACGTGGAAGACCTTGGCGCCGACGCTGCGCCGCTTCCGATTGAGTGACGCGCGCACCGTTGCGTTCTTGGTCAACGTGAGTCGAACGGCCAGGACGCGATGGGTGCCGCTGCCGACGATTACCACGCGAAGCACGCTCGCGAGAGCCACCGAGGCCGCAGGATGTGCTGCGAAGAACGACCACAGCTGGGCGGTCGCGTCGATCTGGCTGTTCCTCGGCCAGCCGTGTCCGCCTCCCGCAAATGTGATCAGCCTGACGGCCGTGGCGCCCCTGCAGGGCGACCATGTTTCGATTGTCACGGGTCCTTGTGTTGACAGCGTCTTCCGCGCCCGGCAGCGGTCGACTGCGCGCCAGAAGGCGTTCGTTGCCCGAACCGGCGGGAAGTCCTGGTTCCCGTCGTACGGGACAGCGGTATCAGCGGTACCGTGGATCTCGAGAATGGAAACCGGTCGCGGTGGTCGGCACACCGCCCGGTCTTTCTGGAGCAGCGAACCGGCGACCGATCCTATTGCTGCCACCTTCGACGAGAGTTCGCACGCGACGCGGTAGGACTCGATCCCAGTGGCGGAACCGCCGGTGACATAGACCCGCCTGGGATCGATGTTCTCGCTCGCCGTCAGCTTGTCGATCACATTCGTCACGTATCGGATCTTCGCCCTATGCGTCGCCTGTTCGGTCGGCCCAGTGATCGAGCTCAAATCCGGATAGGCGACGACGAATCCGTAGCGGTCGGCGAAGCTGTTGAGGCCGCTGTCGATTTTGGTTAGCGAACCACCGAGTCCGACAACCAGCGGAACCCGATGGCTGCGTGAGAGATCGGCGGGCCGATAGACCTCGTAGGAAGGCGCTGCAGCTCGAGACTCAGCGCCGCCCTGCGAGCAGCCGAGGACGACTGCGAAGCAGAGCACAGCGGCGAAAACCGCGCTTACCCGTACGCGACGAAGCACCGGATGACGGTCTCGCCGCGCATGATGAATTCCTCGGATCGTCATCAGCGTGCCTTGCGTAGATCTTGGCAGCCTGGACGGCCAACGCTCGGTGCCAACCGCACCCACCGGGCGCTCCGATGATTAGCCGTGCTCGACCGACCAGCTCGCATTGACGCAGACCGGTGCCAGGCGCACGACCGCACGAGGCGGCCAGTCGAGCTCAGGGCCAAAGACGTCGAACTCGCAGACGGGCTGCCACGCTAGGAGCTCTTCGCCCTCGGGACCCGCTTCGCCCCGCACGTCAGCTGCGAGCCACAGGTAGTAACGACCCTGCGGCACTGGGAGGTTCGCGACCGAGCAGCGCAGCTCCGTCTCGCCCCGCGCGAGGCGAGCAAACCGGTTGATAACGAAGACCGGAGAGGCTGTTCCCTCGCTGACGCCGAGATAGAACCAGGCGTCGTACTCGGTACTGCTCGTCACTCTCAGCGTCAGCTCGAGCGTCTCGTGAGTCCGGATCACCCCGCCGTCGGCCGGAGCGGCCTCGGCGCGCACCTCGATGCGCCCGGCCACATGCTGCGCGGTTTCGGCGTCCGCCTCGACCCAGCGCCGGTAGGCGCCCAGAACATCGCGGATCGGGCCCTGCTCACGAATCTCGCCGTCGTGCAGCCAGATACCTTCGCGGCAGGTCGCCTCGACGGCGGCGAGGTCGTGTGAGACGAGCGTGAGCGTCGTGCCCTGGTTGAGCACGTCGCGCATTCGGTCGAGACAGCGTTGCTGGAACACTGCGTCGCCGACGGCGAGGACCTCGTCGACGAGCAGGACGTCGGGCTCGAGAAACGCGGCCACACCAAACCCGAGCCGCATCTGCATCCCGGACGAGTAGTACTTGACCTGCCGATCAATCGCGCTCTCGAGCTCCGCGAAGGCGACGATCTTGTCGAAGCGCTCCGCAACGCGGCGTCTCTTGAGGCCCATGAGGGATCCTGTCAGATAGATGTTCTCGCGCCCGGTGAGGTTCGGATGCATTCCCGCACGGAGCTCGATCAGCGAGCCAACCCGTCCCGCGACGTTCACGCGCCCTGCTGTCGGATACATCACCTGGGTCAGGATTTTGAGCAGGGTGGACTTCCCCGATCCGTTGGCGCCCACCAGCCCCAGCGACGAGCCGGGCTCCGAGTAGATCTCGATGTCTTGCAGGACCCAGCGCCAGCCGTTACTCGACTTGCCCTTGATCCGATTGACGACTCGAGAGATCTCATCCTGCAGGTAGGTCGCGCGCGAGTCGGCGCGAAACCGCTTCCAGATCTCGGTCGCTTGGATCGTGCCGTTATGCAATGTCCGCGATCCCGGTCTCCAGTCGTTTGAAGAGCCAGTAGCCGAGGCTCAAGACGACAAATGCGCTCGCGGTTCCCACGGCGAGTGCGTCCCATTCTGGGTTCTGCCCGAGAAGCACCGTTCGGCGTAGGCCGTCGATGACAGGCGCGAGCGGATTCACGGCCGAATAGACGAGAAGCTGCTTCGTCGACTTCACGAAGACACTGATGCCGTACGCGACAGGTGTGGCGAAGAGACCAAACTGGATCAGGAGCGGGAGCGCATGGCGCAGGTCGCGCAGGTACACGAGCAGCGCGGAGATGGCGAGTGTGATCCCGAGTGTGAATGCCAGGAGCGCCGGCAGGAAGAGCGGCGCATAGAGGGTCTCGAGTTTCGGGGTGAAGCCGGTGACGACGAAGAGGATCGCAAGCACGAACAATGAGATCGCCGTGTCCACTGCTGCGACGACGATCGTCGCGATCGGAAAAACTTCGCGTGGACAGTACACCCTGTTGAGTATCGACAGGTTCGCGACAAGGCTCATGCCGCCGGCCGACACCGAGGCGCTGAAGAGTGTCCAGGGAAGCAGTCCCACGTAGGCGAAGAGGGGATACGGCACGCCGGGCGTCTTTATCTGGGCGAACTTCGCGAAGACGAACGTGAAGACGAGCATCAGCATCACGGGTGTGAACAGCGCCCACGCGAAGCCCAGAAGCGCCTGCCTGTAGCGCACGCGTAGGTCGCGCTCCGCAAGGGTGAGGACGAGCTCCCGGGAGCGCCAGGCGTCCTCAAGCGCCGTCCGTAGCCCGATCCTGCGCCGGAACCGGATCTCCGGCCTGGGCTCGGCGGCTCGCTCGCGGGCCGGCGTCGCGGGCCGGACGGCAGCCGGAGTCGCTGCGTCGTCCAGGCCGTCTAACACCGCCTTAGCGGAGCCCTCAGTGGATCCATCCGGATGTTGGAAGGCTTCCTCCAGCGCAGTTCGATGCTAATCGGCTGCCGCCGCAGGGCCAACGCGCCAATTGAGCAGCTTTTACGCAGACCTCTAGCCCATCGGCTAGGTGACCTCGTGTAGTACGAATCGGGCCGTTCTCCTACGAGCGTGAGCGCGTCTCAGAAGCGGGCGAGCACACGTGATGCTTTCCGTTCGGCCGTTCAACCCAGCAGTGCGGCTGCGTCGCGCCACTCCGGGGTAATGCAGACGCGCTCGGACCGGATTGCGAGTGCGGCAACGTATCCGGGGTACGACGTCGAGAGATCGTGGAGACGCCACTCGGTCGGCTCTGTCTCCGACCAAGCAGTACGTCGGAGCGCCGGCGATTCGCCGGGCTTGAGCGTGACGTCGAAATCCTGTAGGGGGAGGCTGAGCCCCTCACCCCTTCCCTTGATGTAGGCCTCTTTGCGCGTCCAGCACGCGAGGAACGCGCCGTCCTGCTCGTGCGTCGGAAGGGCGCGGAGCTCGGCGACCTCTAGGGGCGAGAAGAAGTGCTCCGCGACCCGTTCCCGCGCGAGCCTCGGCCGGGTTCGCTCGAGATCGACACCGATCTCGGAGCCGAGGCAGACGGCGAAGAGCGCGCGGCCCCAGGAGTGGGCCAGGTTGAAGCGAATGTCAGTATCCCCCCGCAACTCGGGTTTGCCGTACTCCGTGTACGTGAAGCAAACGTCGGCCGGATGCTCTCCCGTGTACGTGCTGAGCAGCGTTCGCAGCAGGCTCCGACCGATGACGAAGCGAGCCCGATCCAGCTCGAACCGGAAGCGAGCCGCGCGGTCGAGCTCGTCCTCGGACAGCAGCTTCCGGAGCCGGCTGACCTCTGAGAGGCTTGCGTCGAGGGACGCCGTCCAGACGTGCGCCTCATCCGCGCGGAGCGCAGGTGCGTTCGGTGTCGAAGGTGCGAGTGGGCTCAGACGATCACCGCCCTCGACCGAGAGGCTCAAGAGCGCGCCGGGCAGTGACCAATGCGATCCCGAACGAGAAGCGCAAAAGGACCACGCTTCGATGCTAGTCCAGGACTTCAGCCGCGGCCTACGCAACCTTGGGGCAGCCTTTCCAACAGGTGGCCGGGCTAAGCCAGCCAACCGGCAAGGCGAGCCACCAGCCTAGCGGCGGGCCTCCTGGGCGGCGTGAGAGTTGACGGCGCGCGCCGGAACCCCCGCAACGACGGCTCCGGCCGGGACGTCTCGGGTCACGACGGCGCCGGCCCCGATCAAGGCACCTTCGCCGATGCGGACGCCGCCCATGACGATCGCGCCCGATCCAAGACCCGCCCGGCGCTCGACGACGATCCTTAGCAAAGCCCAGTCTTCTGCGGCTTGGAGAGCTCCGGCCTCCGTGGTCGCACGTGGTCGCTTGTCGTTGATGAAGAGGACGCCGTGACCGACGAAGACGTCGTCTTGGATCTCGACGCCGTCGCAGATGAAGGTGTGACTCTGGATCTTGCAGTTGGCGCCGACGACGGCTCCGCGCTGTATTTCCACGAACGGGCCCACCCGCGTCTTGTCGCCGACCGTGCAGCCGTAGAGGTTCGCGAATGAGTAAACGATCACGCCTTCACCGAACGTGACGTCCCGGATCAGGCGGTAGGGCGCGTCGTTGGCGGGCGCGTCAGCCACGCCCGAAGAAGTCCGACGCCGCCTCGATGACCGCCTCGACTTCGCCGTCGGATATTCCGGGGAAGATTGGGAGCGACAGCGCCTCGGACGCGACGGCCTCGGCGACGGGGAACGCGCCGAACGACAGCCCGAGCGAGGCGTAAGCCGGTGACAAAGGCGGCGGCTGCGGGTAGTGACGGGCCGTCGAGATGCCGCGCCGCGAGAGGAACCCCGCGAGTGCGGTGGGATCTGCGGTCCGCACGACGTACAGGTGCCAGACCGGCGAGCTCCCGTCCGGTACCGTCGGCAGGCGGAGGTCGCCGACCTCGGCGAGGCCATGCGAGTACGCGGCGGCGATTCGCTGCCGGTCTTCGTTCCAGCGGTCGAGCAGCGTGAGCTTCCGGAGCAGGACGAGAGCCTGGATCGTGTCGAGCCTCGCCGTATAGCCGGCGGCATCGTGCTCGTATTTCCGCCGTTGGCCGTGCTCGCGGAGCGCGCGCAAGGCCGCCGCAACAGGGGCGTCGTTTGTCGTGAGCGCGCCCGCGTCCCCGAAAG
>Ga0137382_10001290_pt1 | contig 10999 bp, 7 predicted proteins | sample SagtaG_15_FD_104816 | JGI IMG/M metagenome (GOLD analysis project Ga0137382, IMG submission 104816) | Vadose zone soil microbial communities from Sagehorn Ranch, Mendocino, California, USA - Sage2_R_20_16 metaG | ecosystem: Environmental > Terrestrial > Soil > Vadose zone | place: USA... | reverse complement strand
GTGTGGAAACGCGAACATTCCCCCGCCAAAGCTAGTCAGAAGCTTGCCCAATGGATCAAATTCCAAAATCGGCGGCTCAGTGCGGCCGACGCAGGTGGCATAGCCGGCGGGTTCGGTGTTGAAGCATCGATGAAATACCCAGATGTTGCCTTGGGGATCGATATCAGCCCTGATTAACTCTCCCCAGTGGCCTCCATTCATACTCTTGGGAAGTGTCGGCCAGTTTTCCACCAGCCGATAAGGATCGGGGAGGTCGGTCTGTTTGGGGTATTGTGCTTGTTGGGCGCGTGCCGCCGGTCCGAATGCAATGGACAACGCAAGCGCGGCGGTCAGCGCAAAACTGGTTCGACTTGCAAGTATCATCGCAGTCCTCTCTCGATCAATTCATCAGGCAATGGAATTGCCGCGGCACTTTGAGATCAACACGACAAAAAACCTGTCGATTATATTCCCCCTTTTACAAAACTATTCGCCACACTTATACACCCGACGCCCTGCCCAGTGAACCTCGCAAAATGTGAATGGGTTCAGACGCACTTGAGCGAGCTGGTCAGCCAAGTGCACGGACGCTTCAGTGCTCTGTTGGAACCCGCTCTCACGGCCGGACACATTCATCTCCGAACAAGGGCTGTCCGCGGCACTTTCCGGGCGACCCTCTAGGGTATTTTCCCCGCTCGATTCCAGTGATTCACTCACTGGACGCCAAGGGTTATTTGCATTTGAATTAGCCATCGCAAGGCTGAAAGGAGAACAAAATGAAGGGGCAAAAGTCCGTCTCACTCGTTCTACTGCTAGCCGAAGTGGTATTCACTTTGTTCATCTCTGGGATCGTCTTGCCGAGTCTCCTCCGATCCGATTTGGCCACGAAAGAGGCATTGGCTATAGGATCTCTCCGTACACTCAACGTCGCAGGGTTTGCGTTCTCGTACACGACCCAAAACATCGCATTGGCAATCCTGGGCGGCTTAGTCGGCACCATGGCAGCTTTTGCTGTCCATTTTCACGCCACTACGCCCGGAAACAGGCCCTCAACACGAACAACCACTCTGCAGACTGCTCACCACGCATCTCCTTTAACCGGCTTGGCAGAGACGGTTAACCGGGACTCGGCAAGCGTGGGTCACCGCGCTCATCTGCTTCGACTTCTTCGAATCTGTCTCAATCTGAAACTTGGTTCTACATACAGTCGACAAACTCCTATAGGCGGCGCCGGGTTCGCCGATATGAATAACGGGTGGCCTTAAGGACGCTTCGACGCCATTTGTGCGGCCCCAAAAGCAATGCTGTGTAAGCGAAGAAGGTTGACAACTCACCACGATTGCCAGACCCATCTCGAATTCGTAGCCACACAATTCGAGGATATTCGCGCAGCTGATTCCGCAGCCAAGCAATAAGTTGGCCTAGAGGAGACATGCATGTGGGAAGATAACAGTTACTGCTGGGTGGTATTGTGCAAGAACAATTGGTTTCACAATCGAGAGAATCTATTCTCCAAGCATGGTATCCCGCTTGCCGAGACAGATGTCTACACACCTGCGCCGGCTCTGAAAAGCAGCTTCACAGTCAGGTGCGATGAATGCCACAAGGAGTACCTCTATAAACCCTCAGATGTGCTGAGACACGACCGAGAGCTTCCCGCGTCTTTCATTCCCCATCCCCTCTTTCAACTGGATTTCATGCCGCGCGCAGTCGAATTGACTGAGCAAAAAGCCGTCGAGGTTGCGACGGGTGCAGATCGCCGGCGCAGCGAACGTTTGCCCTTGGAAGTGCTTCTTGTCGTCAGAGGAGAATCCGTGGAAAGGAAAGCATTCCAGGAAGCGACTTTCACAACCTCCGTGAGTGCCCACGGCGCACTGGTAGTCTTGTCCACAAAAGTGGAGCTAGGGCAAACGATTTACCTGAAGAATGCAAAAACACAGAAGGAAATGGAAGGCCGAATCACTCGTTTCGGTCCTCTTTACGGCGATCAGGCTCAGGTGGGTGTTGACTTCGCGCAACCTACTCTAACGTTCTGGCCGGCTGTGTTTCCACCGAAAAGTTGGAAGACCATCGCGACCCAGTCGCGAGCCGTGGCGTAGAAATTCGCAGTCCTACAGGACTGGTGAATCGTCGGTTTCAGTTTCTTCCGCCTCATTCGCAAACGTGGGGCGGAGGGTGTAACAGAAGGGCGGCCGCGAGGCCGCCCTTTTTCTTGGTTCCAGCCAATTTGTAATATCAGCGGGCTATCGCCATAGTGATCTCCGCCGTGATGCCCTTCAATCATGGCGTCCGAAATTGAAGAGATCGAATAGATCGCCGATGGCAGGGGTGTTATTCGGCACATAAGGATTGTCCGAATCGGTTATGGGATTGGGAAGGTTGTCGCGGCTGCGGTTGCTGACAGTGCCGAGATTCCAATTGCGTTCGATAAATTTGAGAATGGAAACATGGTCGCTATAGTCGTGGGAAATATGGCCACCACGGCTGTAGGGGGATACCACGATCATTGGGATCCGCGTGCCATCACCGAAGAAATCGAGGTTCTGGATATAGCCGGAGTCATAGTAACCACCGCCTTCATCGACAGTGATGAAGATCGCAGTGCTCTCCCAGAGTTCCTTGTTGCTCTTAACGGCGTCGACGATTTTCTTGACGAAGCCCTCGAACAAGTTAAATTTGGACGAGGCAGGATGGCCGTCAACCCAGCCGCTTGGCTTAACGAAAGAAACGGCAGGCAGGGTGCCATTCTGGATGTCGGAGTAAAGATCAAGCGTGTCCACGATGTGGGCGGTGCGAATGGCATCGTTGGTCATAATCTGTGTCTGATACTGGAACGGGTTGCAGATGTTGCAGTATTGGTCGCTTTGTGCGCCAACGGTTCCATAGTTGAGCTGGTATTTGTCGCCAAGATAAGAGTTCCACTGATCGTTGTAGGACTTCCAGGAAACGTTGTTTTCCAGAAGAACGTCGGCGATGCTGTGCTGACTCGTTGGAGGAATTGTGAACGGGGTGTTGTAGATGAAGTGATCCGTGTAAGCGTTGGAGCCATCGCCAAAGTAGCCGGGATTGTAGTTGTTCAGGAGATAGTAGTGGCCCGGATCGCAATTGGGGTTCACAGGGCGGGCGAGTGAGGCGAGGTGTTTCAAGATTGGACCAACGCCGGGCTGAGTGTCGTCCGAGCAATTGGAGTAGCTGCCGCCGCCATAAACGTGTGAGCCAAAACCACCACCGCCGTACCCGTCCTGAATCCACCAGTTGTTAGTGCCGGGAACCGGGTTTGGATTCTCGATTTCGTTCACTGTGCCGGTATCGGCTGGAGTGTCAGACCACACGACCACATTTTCCGGCGGTGGGGCTGGATTGTCATTCGCGTCGCTGAACCAGATCGCATCGCCAAAGCCAAGCATGATGCTGTCCAGACCGGTTCCGCCCATAGCTGGCTGATGGTAGTTGTCGCTCATGGAGTAATTGTCGGCGAGCTGCTTGAAGTAGGGCATGTCGCCCTGCAAAACGTTATAGAAGCCCATGACTGTGCCACCCTCGCCGGTGGTTTTTGCAGCCGGCGAATAGTCGGTGGTGAAGTTGGAAGGCTGGGCCAGGCCGTTCACGTTCGAACCCACGGTTACTGCAGTCCAGGTAAAAAGATCGGATTTGCAGCCGCTGGGATTCGACTCTGTGGCATAAGCAACGTTGCAGTCGGCCTGTTGCCACATCTGGTAGAAGCGGTGAACCGGGCTGGCGGCGTACGAATCCCATGTAAAAGTGTCCGCGCCCTTCGTATTAGTGAGTTGGAAGGGTCCGCCAGGAAGGGTGGAGTAGGGAGCCGTGCCAATAACGCCGGTTATGCGGGTGTCGGGAACCTTGCCGGAAAGGCCAGTCCCGCCACTGGTCAAGTAGCCGTAGTACGTGGCGTCCGGCAAGCCATTCTCGGAAGCTTCGGCATCGGCGAGGGAACAGATTCCATTGCTCTTGCAGACATCCGTCGGACCGCCATTGAGGGGAGCGGGGAGGGTGGCATACGGCGTCTTGTTAGTGGGGCTGAGCTGAAATTCGGTATCGCCAGTAATATCAGCGGAGTATTGAGCGGCAAGCGAATACTCTGGGCCGGGTGTGCCGTCCTCATTGATGATCTTCTTGGAGAGAAGATTGTCAACGTGTTGTCCGTGCCTTGGCTTGTAAGTGGCAAAAACGTGGTCGAAACTGCGATTTTCTCCAACAATCGCAATGACATGCTTGATGGGGGTGCGGGTGACCTCATTCCCCTGGGCTTGAAGGGTGGCAACGAGCGGGCCACGCAGGCTGAATTGGAACACGGTCAGGACAACGAACCCGACGCGAAGACCTTTAACGGTCTTTGAAACCACTTGTTTTAATGACATGCAATTTCCTCCCTCTCGAACGATTAGGATGGGACATCGCTGGGCGATGAGAAGGTGTACGTCTCGCGTTACAGGAAGATTGCTTTGATATGAAATCTAAGTAAGGAGTGGGTGGCGGGTGAGCAGACGAAGTGGATGAGTGGGATTTTTGAAATTTGGCCCCCGGGCCCTAGCTAGTCAGTCTTCCTATTTCCGGCAATGCGGTTATCAGGCATTTTGAATGGCCGATGCCACGAAGAGGCCGTAAACGAAGTTGCCGGAAGCGTACCCGGCGCGCATGGCCTCGAATCCCTTGAGATAGGAGACAAAGTCGGGTCCGTAGGTTATGGCGAGCCCCCAGAACTTCCTGTTCTTGATGATGTCGAGGCACAGGTCCCATGTTTTGGCGCAATTTTTGTTGAGACGTTCGCGGTGCATGATTTGCATGCCGTTCGATATGAAATATTGTTCGTAGTCATCCATCGTTTGTAGTTCCACGAACATGCCTTTTTCGATGGGATCGATAAATTTCCGCGTCGCCTCGCGCGTGAGATTCTCTTTTTTGAAAAAGTCGGTAATCGCGAAGGAGCCGCCCGGTTTCAGGAGTCTGGAGGCAGAAGCAAAAAACCCTGCGATGTTCTGATAGTGGGAGATCGATTCGATGGACCAGAGAACGTCGAATTGTTTCTGAAAGTGCATGGTCTCGGCGTCCATCAACAGGAACTTTGCATCGAGTCGTTCGGCTTCCGCGGTCTTTCTTGCCATCTCGACCTGTACTGGGGAAATAGTTATGCCAGTGACGCTGGCGTTATAGTGCTTGGCAAGGTAAAGACTGCTTCCGCCGAAGCCGCAGCCGATGTCAAGAATATCCGAGCCGGGCTGCACGTTTGCAAGTTGAGCGAGATGGTCGATAAGCTGAAGCTGCGCTTTTTCCTTGGATTCATCCCCTCGAATCCAGTATCCGTGATGGATATGCTCGCCCCAGAGGGAGCGGTAGTAGGGACTCACGATGTCATAGTGCTCGACGATTCTGTGTTTTTCGTTTGGGCGAGGCATTTTGGATGAGTGCTACCCTGAGACGCTCCTCGTTTTAGCGATCGAGACATCGTCATTGTACAGATGAAATAGCTGGAGGCAAATGGATTCAAACCAAGGCGGCAATCCGGTATATCGGGACCATATGTTCAGATTGTGCAGACTGAAGGTTATCTCGACCGGCGTTAATCCCTAAGGCGTGTGAGTACACCGGAACCGATTTGGTGTATAGTGGGCGAAATCGCTATTGCGAAATGACATTTTGAATGCCTCTTTTCGGACATCCAGACAGGAACGGCAGTGATTGCAATCGCTCTGCTCACACACGTTGAGAGAGCGACAAAGGAGATCGGGAATGACATCAAATGGAACGCGGTCGAAGTTCACGGTCATTTTCGCGGCTGCCCTGCTATTTCTTTGCGGCCAGCTCGCCACGGCGAGCCAGCTTGCCAGCGCGGCGGAAAACAGCTCTACCGTCGAGGGCGTCGTTCAAGATGCGTCAGGGAAACCTGTCACAGGCGCGTTCGTAAAACTGAAAAACAACGAACGCCATCTCGAATTTATGGTCGTCAGTCAGGCGCAAGGCCATTATTCGGTGAGCAATCTTCCGGCCGGCCACTATGTGGTCCAGGGCGTTGGGGGCGGATATCAAAGCAACGTTTCCGCGCCGGTTGACGTGGCGGAGGGCAAGACAGCGAAACTTGATTTGTCGCTGGCCACCAAGAGAGGGCCCGCGCTCCCGCGCGCCTGGCCGATGAAGACGCCCGAGGCGCAGATGGTCACGGTCTCGAAAGATTTGCCTGAAGGAGATGGGAAGGGGATTGTCGCGACGCGGTGCGTAACCTGCCATGAAACGGAGCGATTCGTAGGCTTCCACATGCCGCGCGATCGCTGGGCGTTCACCGTGCGCAGGATGCGCGGCCGTATGCGAACCGCAAAAATTCGGGACCTGACCGCAGACGAGGCCAAGCTCGCGATCGACTATCTTTCTACCAATTTCCCGCCGACGCGGCCGGCGGACCTCAACGATCGTCTGCCCCGTACCCTGCTGGAAGGAAAAGCCCTACACTACCGGGCCGTCCAATATGACATCTCGGACACCAATGTTGGCGCGGAGCCGCATGACGTCGCCGTCGATCCCCACGGGAACGGATGGGTCAGTCAGCGGACGGGCAAGCTGGGCCGCCTGGATCCCAAAACGCTCGAATACGCCGAAGTTCCTATTCCAGCAGGCGTCGCAGCCGACGACGGCCAGGTGCTGGGCAACCTCCAGATCGACGCCAAGGGACAGTTGTGGGTTCCGGACGGTCCCAACTACCGTTGGCTGCAGTACGACATCAACACGGGGAAATTCACTGCGTACGATTGGCCCAAGGATAATCGCGCCGATGCCGGTGGGAATTCGATGCTGGTTCACCCGAATGGCTCCATCTGGGAAACGGCCGGAAATCAGGTGCGCATGCTGAACACGGCGACGAAGGAATTCAAGTTCTTCGACACGCCTTCTTACCTCTCCACGCATGAGCCGAACGGCGCCTACGGTATCACCGTTGGGGGCGACGGATCCGTGTGGTGGGCCGAGGATCTGGCCGACCGCATGGTGAGAGTCGACCCGGTTACAGGCAAAGTCGAGGAGTTCAAGATCCCCTTCGACGGCATGGCCTATCCGCGCCGCATGAGCCACGATGCCCGGGGCGACATCTGGGTCGGGCTCTGGAACGCAGGACTCCTGATGAAGGTCGATTACGAAACCAAGCAGATGACGTTTTTCGCTCCGCCCACGGAAACGCCCGGCACCTATTCTGTGAGCGTGGACCGGAAAAATAATTTGATCTGGGTGAGCGAACAACAGGCGGACAAAATCGCTCGCTTCAATCCCAAGACGGGCGAGTGGGTGGAGTTCCCTCTTCCGGATTCCGAGTCTGACCCAAGAAGGATTGAGGTCGATCCAAATAATCCCAATCGCGTCTGGTGGAGCGGAAATCTCTCGGCGCGCATGGGATTCGTCGAGGTCCTCAGCGGGAATTAGGGTTCCCCGTTTAAGCTGTTCGTTATTTTAATAGGTTAGTCACTGAAGGATAAATACATTTTCTGGCCCGACGGGCTAATGTAGCAGGAACGCGCTCATGAGCCGCAGTAAAAAACATCGGACAGGCGGGTAACTAAGAACGCCTCTCCATGAAAGTTGTGGCAAGTCTTCTCCCCGGAAAATGGCGCATTCGTGTTTGTTTCACTTCCCTTCACCAAATGTGCGATCCTCGCGTAGAATGGGATTGACGTGAGACGCCATTTCATACAGGTTTTCGCCACTATCCTGCTCGTGTCGGCTGTGCCGGGGATACAAGCGCAACAGCAGGGACAGACTGCGCCGAAGACGTCCCAGATCGGACGAATCAGCGCCGTCGGAACGCGCAAGTTCCCTGCCGATCAGGTCATCGCCGCCAGCGGGCTCAAGGTCGGCGATGTTGTCAGCGCGGATCAGATTCAAGCTGCTGCGGACCGGCTCGCCGCACTCGGCATTTTTTCAGCGGTCAACTATCACTTCTCTTCCAAAGAAGAGACGATTTCCGTTGAATTTCAAGTTCAAGAAGCCCATACCGTCCCGCTCAACTTCGATGATTTCCCATGGTTCACGGACGATGAAATCGCCGCGGCCATTCGTCAGGAGGTTGGCCTTTTCACAGGCGAGTCGCCTGAAAGTGGAGTGATGGTCGATGAAATCGCCGGTGCACTTGACAAGCTGCTGGCTTCACGCCATGTCAAAGGGGAGCTTACGCATCAACTTGTCGCGCCGCCAACCGGCGACGGCATGATTCTCCAGTTCCGAGTGGAAGATCCCGCACTCAGGATTCAATCGGTGCAATTCGGCGATCCTCTCGCAGCAGGTTCCGAACGGCTCAAAGACCGCGTTCCCGACATCAAGGGTCAGCCGTATTCGCGCTTTGCCATCGAAGTTTTCGAAAACGAGCAGGTGCGCCCGTTGTATGCCTCGAAGGGCTATCTCCGCCCGAAAATTGGACCCCCACAACCCCATATGGAGAGCAATGCCGATAATCCCGGAGGATCAAATATAGATGTCCTGATTCCCATCACACCCGGCCAGCTGTATTCGTGGAACGGAGTAACGTGGAAGGGCAATCTCGCAGTCCCTCCAGCCACCCTGGATGGAGGGGTTGGAATCAAGACGGGTGAAGTAGCCGATGGGACAAAGATTGAAGCGTTGTGGCGGGACGTTGAATTGGAATACGGAAAACGGGGATATCTGGACGCAAAGATCGACGCGCAGCCGGACTTTGACGACACCGCTCATCGCGTTTCGTATCACGTGAATATCGTGGAAGGACCCCAATACCGCATGGGTGAAATGGTCGTCACGGGTCTATCGCTCGATGCGGAAAAACGATTGCGTCAGTCGTGGAAACTCGCACCGGGACAGATTTTCGACAATGCTTATTTTGAGAAGTTGCTCACGGTGCTGGCGAAACCAAACGCGGAGATTTTCGGCGAGATGCCCATCCATTACACCCAGTGCGGTCACTGGCTGCGGCCTGATGCCGATCGGCACACCGTGGATGTCCTGCTTGATTTTAAGTAGGGGCGCCCGCCGCGACGGGCTGTGCCCATTCAGCGATGTCGAATTTCGCACGGCCATGAATTCATTTTCAGAAACGGAATTGCATTTCGAGTTACAATCCCAATCTATGCGCACCCGAATTCGCGTTCTCTTGTGTTTTTTGGCGTTGAGCGCTTCTGGAACAGCATTCGCGCGGCATGCGTTCGCATACCCTCAAACTTCGGCGCCGGCAAATCCTCCCGCCGCGCGGCAGAAAAAACCGGCAGCGCCGGCGGCACAAGCGGCGCCCAAGCCAAAAACCATGCCCGCGCCTGCCGAGCCCCAGGACGGGGCTACTAATCCGGACACAGAACTACAGGCGACTGTGCAGCAAGCGGGCAACGACAGAGCCGCACTGATTCGCAATCTGGAAGCCTATCTCGCCAAGTATCCTGATTCCCCGCGCCGCGCGGCAATCTACCGCGCCCTGCTCGAATCCGAGATGCAGGTTCAGAACCAGAAGCGCGCTCTCGATTACGCCGATCAGATTCTCGCCATGACGCCAGATGACAGCCAAACCCTATACCTGGCTGCCATGCTGCTCGAGAAAATGCCGGACAATGCAAGCCAGGACCGCGCGATCGGATTCGACACGCACTTGATGGAACTCGTGGCCAAGGCTGACCCCGAATCACGCTCCCCGCAAATGACGCTTGAAGATTGGCAAACCGGCCGTACTAAATTCACGATGAATCTCTATGTGCTGCGCGGAAAAATCGAAAGGCACCTACAAAAGACCAATGAGGCCGTGAAAGACCTGAATGAAGGGTTTCGCCTTCTGCCCAATGTCGAAGCTGCCCTGAACCTGGGGGAAATTGCCGAGGAGCGCAAGGATGCGGATGAAGCGGTCCGGCAATACGCCGTCGCTTTCATGCTGGCCGGGCAACAAGACCCGAATGAAAATACGGTGAGCCGAGAAGCGCTGCGGCTGGAAATGGGGAACCTCTGGCGGCACACGCACAATTCCAACGCAGGCCTGGGCGACGTGTGGCTTACGGCCTATGACAAAGCCCATGAGTTGGCCAAAGCCGATAGTCCGGAAGCTCCTGCCTATAATAAAGGCTTGACCGATCCGTTCCAATTCAGCTTGCGCCGGGTGGACGGAAGCCCTGCCATGAAAATGGCCGATACGCATGGGAAGACTGTCGTCCTCGACTTCTGGACCACCTGGTGCTCCTATTGCCGGATCACGGAAGCAGCAATGTCCGACGTCCGTAAGAAATTCGCGGGCCACGACGACGTCGTCTTCCTGGCTCTAAACAAAGATGAAGATGAAAGCCAAGTTGGCGTCTTCCTCAAGGAAAAACAGTTCGAGGGAACGCTGGTCTTCGCGGACGGCCTCGACAGCTTGCTGAAAGTCGAATCGATTCCGACGATCATCATCCTCGACCACGCCGGAAAAGTGGCGTATCGCGCACAGGGCTTCGTGCCTGACAATTTCGTCGACGCGCTATCGGGCGCAATCGCGAAGGCGTCGAGTCCCGCGCAGTAAATAATTTCGCTGAGTTGCCAATCTTTTAAGGTGGCGATCCGGCGAGGCTCATTATTTTCCGGCAGCGGACAGCGGCAAAACCACATCGCGGGCAGCGACAATCGTGTTGACGTGAATTCGAACCGTGTCCTCGACGCGCCGGGCATAGCCGCCGGCCATTGTGGACGCCACAGGAATCCCTCTCCGGCGCGCGTGTTCAAATACGAGACGGTCGCGTTTCTGCAGCCCTTCCATCGTCAAAGCAAGTCCGCCTAGCTGGTCTTCGCGGTACGGGTCCGCTCCGCCCACATAGAAGATCAAGTCCGGAGTCATTCTCTTGAGGGAGTGGATCAAACCCTTTTCTAGTGCCTCCAGGTATTCCGCGTCTCCTGTGCCATCCTCAAGGCCGATATCTTGATTCGACGGAGGTTTGGGCATGGGGTAGTTATTTTCTTGATGGATTGAGAGGGTAAAAACACTGGCGTCATTCGCGAAGATCGCCGCCGTGCCGTTGCCGTGATGCACATCCGTGTCCACGGTCAT
>Ga0137382_10001283_pt1 | contig 11016 bp, 12 predicted proteins | sample SagtaG_15_FD_104816 | JGI IMG/M metagenome (GOLD analysis project Ga0137382, IMG submission 104816) | Vadose zone soil microbial communities from Sagehorn Ranch, Mendocino, California, USA - Sage2_R_20_16 metaG | ecosystem: Environmental > Terrestrial > Soil > Vadose zone | place: USA... | reverse complement strand
GGAGTGAACTTCACACTAATCGGTGGCTCGGACACAAGCAATGAAGTGAAGATCGTTGTCCCAGCGGGCACTCCCCAGCCTAGTAGTACGACTTCGAATTCGGCAACGTGGACGAACCTCCAGGACGCTTCAACGCTCTCAGCGGTAGAATTTCAAGTCCAGCCCTTGCCAAATAGCCTGTTGGCCTTCCTGATCTCCCCGGTAGGGATTGCTGTAGAAGCGATTGTAGCGATCGCTATCGTTGCAGCTGTAATCCTCTACATGGCAAAGAGACGCGGGGCGAAAACGCCATTGCCAATGACACCTGGGCCAACGCCATCTCCAGGTTTGGGTCCCAGTCCGGCACCACCCACACCTTAGCATCCTTACAGGATTCGGAGAGGACGTCGCAGGTCCACCTCATGTCTATTTTATCGGATTCCCTTACTGGTCGCCGCCTATCTTCTAATCCGGAATCCGGCAAGCGCGGCTAGTAGTACGAACAGGAAGGATGTGGTGATGAGGACGCTTGCGTGGTTGCTGCCGTAGAGGAGGCCGCCGATGAACGAGCCTACAACGAAGCCTAGCTGTTCGAAGGTCAAGTAGAATCCAAACTGGCCTGCTCTAGACTTTCCCTGCCTCATGTTCGAGAGGAGTGAGTAGGCTACAAAGCTTGGAGCCCTAGCCCCGCCGAGTAGGAACACCATGGGCACAATCAGTAGAGGAGAGCCCGCTAGGGCTATCCCGACAGCACCGCCTGCAACCAACAAGAGTTCTTTTGCGATTGTTGATCCTGGATTACGGGTGGCAGCCCACCGACCGAGAAGTATTGCGAAGACGGCGCTGCCGAGAGCCTGGACACTTCCCAGCAGCTGAATCTGCGAGTCTGTCAGATGTAGCTGATCATGAAAGAACAGAGGAAGAAACGACGGTGAAGTGATGCTAATAGCTGCTGGCACCCCGAAAATCAACAAGAGAATTGTTAGTTCTTGACGAGATCTTGGAAGCTCCAACAACCTAGCCTTCGAGTCCATTTCCCTGGGCGGCTGGCGCTTGACAGGGAACAACATCAGGGTGGAGACTGCCCAGAGAACCAGCGTGAACCAGAAGAGGTCACGGATGTTCAACCACGTGAGTAGCAAACTCCCGACAGCGGGAGAGAGCACGAGACCAAGCGGGAACGCGGAGTAGACGGCCCCAAAGGCCGACGACATTCGTTTCTGATCGCCTAGGGCTCCGATGAATGCATTCATCGCGGGCAAATTGAACGCTGACAATTGGAATATGATTAGTCCGGGAATTACGTCGGACCAGGTTCGTGAAAAGTAGAACAAGACGGGGACGGGGATGCTCATCGCCCATCCTATGATCAGCAAAGTCCTGTTGTCATACTTGTTGGCGAGGATTCCGCCAGGAATCATCGAGATGGCCGCCGCGAAGAAGCCTATGGAGGAGACGAGACCAACCTGTTCCGGATTTGCGCTAAGCTGGGTGAGGTAGAGGGACCAGACATAGTTGTAGATGCCTAGACCGAAAGTCCACAAGAAGAGCGAGAAGAAGAGCAGACGCAGATCGCGCGGAAGAGTCCGGCTCCAAGAGAGGACGCCTATCCATCTCATCATCCCAGACGCCCCCAACCTTCAACCCTACCTTGGAATGAAGAGAGCTTCCGACATACCGCAGTGAATTAAACTAGGCTTCTACGCTTGTCCTCTCTAGACCTCTCGACTCTAAGAGGGGCGTTACCTAGACGCTTGCTTTAGAACTATGATAGTCTTCTTCAGATAGTCTGGGGCCACTTCAGGATCGTCTAGATGGTCAGCGACTGTCCTTACCAGAACGCTGCCAACGATGGCTCCATCTGCCCCTGCCCGCAACAGCGATGACACGTGCTCGGGCTGACTGATCCCGAACCCGGCGGAAATTGGGATTCTTCCCCTTGCAAGCGACTTGATTTTCTTGACAGTTTCTAATGATTCTGCGCTGACCTTATCGCGTGGTCCCGTGACACCGTAAAGGGAGACGACGTAAAGGAATCCTTTCGACTTTTCGACGATGCTCCGCAGCCTCTCCGCTGAAGTGTTCGGTGCGGCGAGGTGGATACAGTCAAGGTGGTGTTTGAGAGCCATCTCGCGGAATCTGTCACCTTCTTCCATCGGTAGGTCGGGAACAACGATCCCCTTGACACCGTTATCGCTCGCATTCCTCATGAAATGCTCGATGCCCATTGCGAGGATCGGATTGTAGTAGGTCATGATTACGATTGGTATTGTAAATTGTGATGAGAGTTCTCCGATGGTATCGATAATCTTCTGAGGCGTAGCTCCTGCGGACAAGGCTCGTGTGCCTGCGGCTTGGATAACTGGTCCGTCTGCGATAGGGTCAGAGAAGGGGATGCCGACCTCGAGAACATCAGCTCCACCTTCGATCAACGATTCAGCGTTTGCCATGAAGGCTTTCGGATCCGGATCGTGACCCATGAGATAGGCAACTAATACCCCTTCAGCGCGATTGCCCAGTTCCCGGAATTTCTGTTCAATAGGGTCTTCACTACGGGAATTGTTTTGCAATCGTGTCCACGTCCTTGTCTCCTCGGCCAGACAGGTTTACAATGATCGAGTCTTCTTTTTCGAGCGTCTTCGCCAGCTTTGTCGCGTAGCTGATCGCGTGAGCAGGTTCCAATGCGGGCATTATTCCCTCCAGATGTGAGAGCTGATTGAAAGCCTGCAGCGTGTCCGTGTCAGTCTGCGTAACGTATTTCGTCCGTCCTATGTTCATCAGGTAGGAGTGTTCTGGTCCAACGGCTGGATAGTCAAGCCCAGCCGAAATGCTTTCCGTGGTCTCGATCTGACCCTCCGCATTCTGTAACACAAAAGTCATCATTCCGTGAAGGACCCCTTCTCTGCCCGCGACAAGCGGTGCAGCATGCTTCCCCCGGGACATATCGCGTCCACCAGCTTCGACACCGTACAGGTCCACGTCCATGTCATTGAGGAATCCATAGAATATCCCTATCGAGTTGCTTCCCCCGCCAACGCAGGCAACCACACTCTTCGGCAGCTTGCCCTCTTGCTTCAGGATTTGTCGACGGGCCTCTCTGCCGATGACGGTCTGGAAGTCGCGGACCATGGTCGGGTATGGGTGTGGGCCCACTACGGACCCGAGAAGGTAGTAGGTGTCTTCGACGTTCGTGACCCAGTCCCTCAAAGCTTCGTTGATAGCGTCCTTGAGTGTCTTGGAGCCTGAGTCGACGGGATGCATTTTGGCCCCGAGCATTTTCATCCTGAAGACGTTGAGCCTCTGTCGCTCCATGTCCTCGCTACCCATGTAGATCTCGGCCGCCAAACCGAGAGCCGCGCAGGCCATTGCGGTGGCGACTCCATGCTGTCCCGCTCCGGTCTCGGCGATGATCCTACGCTTTCCCATCTTCTTCGCGAGTAATGCTTGTCCGAGAGTATTGTTGATCTTGTGAGCACCACCATGTAACAGATCTTCTCGCTTCAGATAGATCTTGGCTCCCCCAGCTTCATTGGTCAGCCGGCCAGCGAAATATAGTGGGGTTGGTCTTCCCGCGTAATGCTCTAACCAGTTCGCCAATTCATTCTTGAATGATGGATCCCGAGAAAAGCGTCTATAGGCATCTGCCAGTGTTTTCAGTGGTTCCATCAGGGTTTCAGGTACATACTGTCCACCATACTTTCCAAACCTGCCAGCCGCGTTTGCTGAACCCAACTTTGCCAGACTTTTCAAGCGTTGACCAGTTCCCGCACTTTCGACTCCACGTCGGACGACTTCATGATCGATGTCCCGACGAGGAACGCTTCTGCCCCGGCATTTTTCAATCGTACAATGTCTTTGGGGTTTTCTATGCCGCTCTCGGACATGACCGGGCGATCAACATGACCATTCATCGCAAGGACCCTTTCCGTCGTCGACAGATCCAGTTGGAATGTGGAAAGGTTTCTGTTGTTGATTCCGTACAAGTCTGGCTTGTGTTCGGGAAGCTTCCTAAACTCTTCCGGGCTATTTGCTTCTAGAAGAACCTCAACTCCGAGTCTGCTCGCTTCTCGTACCAGTCTGTCGAGTGGCTCGTCAGTTAATCGTCTACTGAATATTTCACTGATCAACACGACCGCGCTGGCGCCCGCTCTAGCTGCGGCCTGGACCTGTACGGGTGACACAATGATGTCTTTCATTACTAGTGGGACGTCGACTTCTCGGCTTAGGCTTGCAAGCGTGTCCATATTTCCTTGAAAGTCTTCAGGGTCGGTGAGGACTGAGATGGCACAGGCTCCGCCCTTCAACATCGCCCTGGCAATTCGGAGCGGGTCTCCATGTTCCCTTATTTTTCCAGCTGATGGAGAGGCGAACTTTACTTCCGTAATGACCGGTGTGCTCTCAAGTCTCTGGATGGTTTCTACTAGGCTTTTGCTAGAACGCTTTCCCGTCTGGACACCGTCGTAATAGCCACGTTCGACCCTCGCCCCTGCCTTTAAGGCCAGGCCTGCGATGTAGTCGACCATCGACACTCACGCCACGATTTCCAGTCGGTCAGGATTCCCGCCCGACAGCTCGATTAGCTGACGTAGGATCCGAAGCCCTCTTCCATTCTCTACAGCATTGAGGGCCAGTTCGACCCCTGTCCTCATGTCTTCGGCTGCTTTGCAGAGGACCAGCCCAGCTGCGGCGTTTGCCGCAACGATCTGGACCCGGGGGTCACTTCTTCCTAAATGACCGGAAAGGATTCTGGCTGTAAGCCGAGCGTTCTGCTCAGGGTCTCCGCCTGCCAGCATTTCCGGAGTAGTCTTGTTTAGGCCGAGGTCTTCAGGTAAGATTTCTTCTCTGACTGTTTTCCCGTTCTGCTGTTTGACAATGACTGTCTTTCCCGTTAAGGAAATCTCGTCAACCCCATCAACCCCGTAAACGGTCATGACAGATTTTGTTCCCAAGTTGTGGGCGGCGACACACATCGGTTCCAAGAGTTCGCTGTCGTAGACTCCGATGAGCTGTGCATTTGCCCCTGCCGGATTGGTCAGCGGGCCTAGAATGTTGAAGACTGTGCGTACTCCTATTTGCCGTCTAATCGAGGCTACGTTCTTCATAGCGGGATGGAAATTGGGCGCGAACATGAACCCGATGCCGATTTCTTCAATCGCCTTCTCCACAAGCGCAGGCTCGATCTCCAGTCTAACGCCGAGCTGTTCTAGTACGTCTGCGCTGCCGCATCGGCTCGTGAAGGATCGATTGCCGTGTTTTGCGACTCTAACTCCGGCTGCGGCGATTACAAAGGCGGCAGTCGTGCTGACGTTGAAGGTCTTTGTCTTGTCTCCGCCAGTACCGCACGTGTCCAGCAAGTAGCCGTCAACCTTCGGACATACAGTTCTACTGAAAGTCCTCATCACTCGAGCTATGGCAGTGATCTCGTCAACGGTTTCTCCCTTCTTCTTCAACCCTATCAGGAACGCCGAGATCTGTGCTGGTGTGGCCTGTCCAGTCATGATGTCCATCATTGCAGCCTCCGCCTGGTCAGTGGTTAGGTCGTGGTTTTCAATGATAGCCGGAATATACTCTCTGATCATCTTGGATCAGGCCTCCGAGAGATTCTTGACAGTGAGTTGTAGTTGGGCAGCATCATGATCTTTTGTTGCTCTTACTTCATCCTGCAAATGAAATCCTTGGATAGGTCGCGAAACTAGGTCTGGTCAGAACTGTTTCACTTTTCTCACCCAGCCCAGTCGGTGCGTTTCCCGGGTTTGCTTCGCTGTGCACAATTTCTGCGATGGCACGCGTCATGATAGTCGGATCTTGGTGCTGGAAAACATTCCTACCGATTGACACGCCGACAGCCCCTCCTTTGATAGATTCGTAAACATTTCGAAGGCACACGCTCGCGCTGTCTGTTTTTGGACCGCCTGCAACAACGATCGGTACTCTCACACTATTGACGACGTCCCTGAAACTTTCGACATCACCGGTATAGTTCGTCTGCACGATGTCTGCTCCGAGCTCATATCCTAGTCGAGCCGCGTGGCTGACAACATCGTACGAGTGTTCGTCCCGGATTTTCGGTCCTCTCGGATACATCATAGCGAGTAATGGCATGGAATAGTCGTCGCACTCGTCAAGTATTCGCGAGAAGTTGTCCAGCATGTTCTGCTCGTGTTCCGATCCCACGTTGATGTGGACTGAAACTACGTCGGCGCCCAAACGGACTGCTTCTTTGACTGTGCAAAGCTGCGTTTTCCAGTTGGGGTCGCCGGTTAAGCGAGTGGCTCCAGAAAGGTGGAGAATGAGACCTAAGTTGGTGGTGTCAACAGTCTTCGCGACTCCAGCATGCACTAAGATCGCGTCCGCTCCTCCTTTGGCAACTTGGTCCACAATTCTCCTCACGTCCCCGAGTCCTTCGATCGGACCAGCCGGTACTCCGTGATCCATCGGAACAATGACGGTTTTGCCATCGTTCCGGAATATTCGTCCGAGTCTGCGTGTCTTTCCCGATTCCATTACGATCGCCAAAGCTTAGTCGATAATCGATCGTTAGCTACGGCGCGGACACCAACAATTGCGCAATCTCTACGATCGAACACTAGCGGAAGTGACGCTGATCTCAGCTTGATTCCTTTCGCGCAGGATGAATTGGATCCGCTAAAGTTGAAAACGCGTAAAAAGCCGGAAAGATTGAAAGTACCTTTGAGAGTGAGAGAGGAAGAATGGGACGAGACGTGGAGCGTTAAGATTTGGTGCTTGTGCCTAGTCGTCGAGGATGGTCTCGACACGGCACTCATGCCAGTAAAGATGACCACCCATCGCCTTCACACCAGATACGCGGGCATGCGTCCTAATGTGCCTATTTAGGTTTGCGGAACGGCACTAGAGATTTCTCACATTTCAAGTGGATGTCGACCTCCACCGCCGGTAACAGGTGGCTGTAGAACAACGAATTGTCCTAACATGGTCGTCGGATGAACGGAGCAGTAGTAAGTGTAAGTGCCAGGCGCAAAGTTGACAGTGAAAGTCAGGGTGGTAGACGGGGGAAAGAGATTCGAACACACGTCAGCTCCTGGACAATCTGGAGTCATGCCGTTCCTGTCTACATCTACAAAGAATCTGTGAGGGGCCCCGTCTCCGCTCGATAGCTGAATGGTTATCGTGTCTCCCTGAATTACAGTAATCTTGGGGTTGGGCGTACCAGTGTTGTTCCAAGCGCTAATGAATCCTATCAGGCTTATACTAGGAGTGGAGGCAGCATCGACCCGTGGAGGAATGTTGACCGTAGTCGCAAAGAGCGAGGCAAGAGATAAGATTGCGAGAATGAAGACCCAGAATCGGCTACTTGCCATCAGAATCTACGATTACGGTCGGATGTTAATAACACTTTCCGATGTTGGATATATTTGACCGTTCACTCTCTTAGTCGCAAATGTTCTGATTGGAAACAGGTTCCACTTGCAGCGGCGGTGATTATCAATGCACCACGACGCTTCCCGACATGGACGGCGCGTGGAACTTGCAGTGGAATGGGAATATTCCATCCTGGTTTGCATTGATTGTTATGGTTGCGTTGTGAATTGGGCTTTGGTCGGTAGGATGCGCCGCCACGAACACATCATTTGCATAGGGAGAACCTATCGTGAAGGTATGATTTTGGTCGGTTGGGTTGTAGAAGTGGATCACCAAAGTGTCGCCCCTGTTTGCGGTTATGACACTGGACGAGAATGCATAGTCTGCTTTCAATCCAGAGGCAAGGCTGGAGTTGAACGACTGGTCAACGCCGAATAGATACAAGTCTCGCGACTGAGGCGTCGGGCTGACTCGAGCGAGATATGACACGCCGAGCCCTGTTACGCCTCCACCAGTGCGGACAATAACACCGCGACTATTATTGTGTTTCGGGGACTCCAAGCAACCATGGTCTCAGAATGCCGGTTCGATGCATTTAAAAAGCTTTTATGATTATAGTAGCTTGAACGATCGAGGACTCTCGCGAGTTGAGCAGAAGAATTCTGCCCAAGACACTATAGTCATTCATTTGATCACGAGAGACCCCACAGTCCTGCAAGACTGGGCTGACGAGGAAATCTAAATGGGAGCAACCAGGACTACGTAGGACGTGAACGAGGAGCCCCCCTTGACCGGCATCCTAGAGAGGGCGTCACCACCTTTCGACCTGAGGATCTCTTACGGCAGTGATGCAAATCAGTTCGCTGAACTTCGATTTCCCAACGGTAAGGGACCCTTCCCGCTGCTCTTCGTTGTTCACGGTGGTTTCTGGCAGTCCGTTTACGACCTGTCGCACATCGGGCATCTCTGTGCCGCCTTCACCTCTAAGGGAGTAATCACGTGCAACATAGAATACCGAAGGATTGGCAACTCGGGTGGTGGTTGGCCTGGAACTTTTCAGGACATCAACCTCGCGACTCGCAACATTATCCAAACAATGTCTCCTGACCCACGTTTCGACCTGGCTCGTACAGCCCTCATTGGCCATTCTGCAGGTGCACATCTGGCCCTCTGGTTGGTTGGTAGTCACCAGATCAGCAAAGGCTCACCTCTCCACAGCGACCAGAAGCAAGCCATTACTAGCGCGATCTCGCTCGCTGGAGTATCCGACCTGCGTCTGGCGTGGAAGCAGAAGCTGGGACACGGTACGGTAACACGGCTGATGGGTGGAACACCCGACGAACACCCAGACCGTTACAAGGCGGGCTCCCCAATAGAACTCCTTCCCACAGGCGCGAGACAGGTCCTAGTTCATGGAACGGCTGACGATACCGTCCCGATTTCTCAGTCCGAGGCCTTCATCGAGAAGGCGAAGAAGCTAGGCGATCGGCCCACTCTCGTCAAGCTTGACAAGATCGGCCACTACGAACTAATCGACCCAGAATCAGAAGCATGGCCATCTGTCGCGAGGGCTGTTCTGTCGCTGTTATACTTTGGGTAGGCGCCGATCACAGCCGAAACCGCCTGGACCTCCGTCCCCTGGTTGACGAAGCTGAAATGATTGCGAACATGAGTCTGTCGGGTTTGAGATCTGAAGCTCTTGTCATGGTCAAAGTTTCGAGACCATCTCAAACAAAGTATTGGTCGTCTTCCAGTTTCGAGTCGTAGCTCTCACCGACAGCGCTTTTTCTACTGCGCTGTTGGAGAGTTTCGTCTTTCCATATCCACCTGGACAGTACAGGTAGATCTCATGAGATGCTGCGTGAAATCGGTCTGGACTCGTTGCGAGTGTTTCCAGTTTTTTCACCAAGCCTCTCTGCGCGGTTTCCGAGAGAAAAGTAACATGCAGCTTCGAGGAATCGACGCCCTTCTCTTTCAAGAACGAGTTATTCGCGATAACGTTTCGCATTTCTTTTGACGTTCTGACGATGATGGGTGTGTCGAATCCGCAGGATTGGAGAATTGTTTCGCCGATACGTTTCGAGAGGCCGGCGGGATTTTCTGTCGCGGCCTGAAAAACTATGTTTCCGCTCTGAACGTAGGTCTCTACGTTCTGAAAGCCGAGACCTTGGCACAATCCGCGAAGAACTTCCATCTTGATCGTGTTGTGTCCGGCTACGTTGACGCCTCGCAACATCGCGATGTAGGCGGCCATACTTGTACAGGACCGAGATGGTTCTAATTGGAGTTCGCCATATTGAATCGTCCACATGAAGTGACAAGCCCATCGATATCTAGTTGGGACGATCCGAACTAGCTTCGTCAGCGATGGGGCCGCTAGGAAAACGTCTTTTATCTAATTGGCGTCAAAAGTAAAATGTTTTATACTTCTGCCTTTGTGCCAGTACAGATGAGTATAGGCGCGTTTACTTGAGCGACGATATCGGGGACATCAGGAAAGAGCTCCGGGAGGAGATCAGATCGCTGAAGGACGAGGTCCGGCGACAAGTCTCCCAAGCTATTGAGAAGTCGGGAAACGGTTCAATCAGAGTTGACCTCAACAAGGACGACGTGGCTCAGACAGAGCCTTCCTTTGTTGTCGTCAAGGACCTTGTCAGACAGATCCGCGAGAACGTCAAATCAAGTCTAGCCACGAGGGGCGAGATTGCAGTCGACGAACTTGTCGATAGCATGCCCGAGACCACCGCAGCCGATCTCCTAAAATCTCTGGCCAACACTGACCGGCTAAAGATGGTCAAGATGCTCTACTCGACGAGAAAGACTTTCTCAGACTTCAAAGCAGCTACCGGCCTCGAGGCAGCCTCGGTCAATAATCACTTGAAGAGCCTGTTGAATATGGGACTCGTTTCGCACAGCGACGAAGGGGGCTACGAACTTACAAAGAGAGGGAGACTACTCGTTAGGACTCTGGCATTGATGAGCGAGGCACTTGGAGGAGAACAGATTGATTGAGATAGGACGCGACTCTACAATGTCGCTAGTGTTCAGGCGAATCGCAGGCACATTCGGTGGCCTGTCAGTACTCCTCGCTCTAGTCTGGTTGATAAGAGGACCACTCGGAATACAATCATCCTCCAATACCTTACCGCTCACTGCTTTCGGCCTATTTTTCGCGGGCCGAATTCTTCGGACCGAGACTAACTCAGGAGTGGGCAGAGCACTTGTCAGCCTCCTCTGGAACCTCACGGCCGGATTCGTCGGGATCATACTGTCGATCTGGATCCTCGGCTGGATAGCGTCCTTGCAGTCGAGCATCTTCCCAACCATGATCTCCACCTGGGTCCCCGACCTCGTAATCGGAGCAATCGCCACTGGTCTCGGAGCATATGCTGTGCAAAAGTCCGGCCTTGCACGGAGAGCTGTCACGCCGTTTCTGGTTGCCGAAGGCAGGGGTCCCACAATGAAAGGAACCAACCTAACCGTCAGACAAGACACTGTCGGAATGCCAATCAGGCGTGAAGGACGGACCATCGGCTGCGTACTACTCGGTGAAGTATCAACCTCATTCAAGACCCCGATGGGAATTGTGAGCGCATCGCTTCCTGGTCCCGTCACGACGGTAGGAATCCCGTTTCAAGGACGAACCGTGACAAACGACGAGGCTCTGAAGATGACAGGGAAAGAGCCAGACCAGCT
>Ga0137382_10001280_pt1 | contig 11031 bp, 10 predicted proteins | sample SagtaG_15_FD_104816 | JGI IMG/M metagenome (GOLD analysis project Ga0137382, IMG submission 104816) | Vadose zone soil microbial communities from Sagehorn Ranch, Mendocino, California, USA - Sage2_R_20_16 metaG | ecosystem: Environmental > Terrestrial > Soil > Vadose zone | place: USA... | reverse complement strand
CGCCGTAGCGGTGGGCGCCCTCCTTCAGGTGCGCCAGGATCACCGGCTTCCATTTGCCGCCGATCACTTGCACCGCCGCACTTACCGGGCATTCGTCAGGATTCATGTTGGTTTCGTTTTGGAGACTAACTAACGAAATAGCGCCTACTTGTCAAAACCACCCAAAGCGCTTGCGCAGCCCATGTGGCGATGAAACGCCTCAGGCGAAAATTACTTCTGTTCGTCGAGCTTGGCTTTCACAGCGCGTTCGATTTCCTGGTAAAGCTTGGGATCGGCTTTCAATGTGTCCTTGGCGGCGTCACGTCCTTGGGCAAGCTGTGTCCCCTTGTAGCTGAGCCAAGAGCCACGCTTTTCGATCACCTGTTTTTCAAGAGCGAGGTCGAGTAACGCGCCGCTAGAAGAGATTCCCTCATTGTACATGATGTCGAACTCGGCTTCGGTAAATGGCGGCGCCACTTTGTTCTTCACGATTTTGACGCGCGTCCGATTGCCCGTCACAACCCCATCGGTCTGCTTGATGGCGCCGATCCGGCGGATATCGACCCGAACACTCGCGTAAAACTTAAGGGCTTTGCCACCCGGCGTCGTCTCCGGGTTGCCAAACATCACGCCGATTTTCTCGCGGATCTGGTTCGTAAAAATGCAACAGGTACGCGCTTTGGAGATGAGCGCGGTCAGTTTACGCAAGGCCGCGCTCATCAACCGCGCCTGCGCGCCAACGGTAGTGTCTCCGATTTCACCTTCCAGTTCCGCTTTCGTGACCAGGGCCGCAACCGAATCAACCACGATCACATCCAGGGCATTCGAGCGGATCAGCGTCTCGCAAATTCGCAGTGCTTCCTCGCCAGAACTAGGCTGCGAGACCAGCAAATCGTCCAGGTCAACCCCCAGTCTGCGCGCGTATTGCGGATCGAGCGCGTGTTCGACATCGATGAATGCAGCCAAACCTCCGCGCTTTTGCGCTTGGGCAATTACCGTGAGCGTAAGGGTCGTTTTCCCGGATGATTCCGGCCCAAAAACCTCGACGACTCGTCCACGCGGAAACCCGCCCACCCCGAGCGCTCGATCGATCAAAATGTTACCCGTGGGAATGACCTCAACGTCCGTGATCTTGTCATCCCCCAGTCGCATGATCGCCCCGTCGCCGTAGTCTTTTGCGATTTGTTGAATCGCCAGATCGAGATTCTTGTTTCGGGCGGCGATTAATTTCTCTTCGCCGGTCTTTTCTTCAGTTTTTGCGGGCATACTTCAGCTAAGTCCGCGCTTCCGCGTTCGCCAAGAAAAAACAAAAGGCCGCGCAACCGTGTGGACACGCGGCCTCTGAATCCGAGATGCAGATAATTAACTGACGGTAATCTTGCGCGGTTTTACCTGATCTGCCTTTGGCAGCGTGAGAGTGAGAATGCCCTGATCCATATGCGCGGCGATTTTTCCTGTATCGATGCTGGGATCGAGCTCGAACACGCGCTGGAAATTTTCTGGGCGCGATTCCCGATGAATGATCGTGCCGTCGATTGGCGGCAAGGCGCGCCGCCCGATAATGGAAAGCTCGTTATTTTCCACCGAAATCTCGAGCCCTTCTTTGTTGACGCCAGGCATCTCGACTTTCAACTGATAGGCATCGCCGTCCTCGGTGACACTTGCGACGGGCGTGATGAAATGCTCTGCCCGGCCCTGGCGGGTTCCCCGATTTTCACGAACTAATGTGTCCATAATTGTTTCCTTTATTCGACGTTGACTTGGATTTGTTTCGGTTTCGCTTCCTCGGCCTTCGGCAGAGTGACCGTGAGAATTCCATCGCGGTAAGTTGCCGTGACTTTACTGGCATCGACTTGCGTGGGCAGTGAAACGCTACGACGGAATTTGCCGACATAGCGTTCGGTGCGTTCGGCTTTATCGCCTTCAGCCCCTTCGCTCTTGCGTTCGCCGCCGATTGTCAACGTGCCATCTTGCAGTGAGATTTCGATGTCCTCTTTGCGCATCCCAGGCAACTCGACACGGGCAATCATGTTATCATTGTTTTGATACAGATCGAGGGCCGGAGACCAGCCGCTGAACAGCTGCGATTGCCGGCCGAAGTTCGACCAGAACGGCATGTCAAAAAGCGAGTCAAGCTCGTCACGAAGGTTGTTCCAGCGATCAAGCCCGGTCCAGGCCACAGTCTCTGGGGATTGGTAACGGATAATACTCATGTAATTATTCCTTTCTGAAAAATTTCCTTTCGTTATCTCCAGCTTGCAAAGTGCCAACGATCGCGCGGGCGATATCTCTGTCACATGTTTCACATTACCGGCTACTTAGGATGTAAAAACGGTTCCTACTAATCGAGCGCAATAGAGACATCCTTTCCCATGCCCCGGCCAGATGAACCTGAACTCTAGCGCCAATTCGACTCAGTTCTTCTCCAGTCGCCACGTCCTTCAAGATCCATTAGCTTGGTCTCTTCGCGATGAAAGAAAAAGGAGATGAAAAATTCATGCGCCAGGCGCTCGATCAGGCGCGCAAAGGCGCTGGATTAACGAGCCCTAATCCTGCCGTCGGAGCCATCCTAGTCGATGGCGGACATATTCTGGCGCGCGGCTACCATCGCCAAGCTGGAGCGGATCATGCCGAAGTGGATTGCCTGCGCAAAATATCCGGGCCTATTTCGCCGGGCGCCACTCTCTACGTTACCTTGGAGCCGTGCTCGACCCGGGGACGAACCGCCCCCTGTGTCGATTACATTATCGAGCGGGGCGTTCGCCGTGTCGTGATTGGTGCGGTAGATCCAAACCCGAAGCATCGGGGACGCGCTATTGAAATGCTGGTCCGGGCTGGAATCGAACTTTCACCCGGAGTGCTGGAATCTGAATGTACAGCATTGAATGAGGCATTTAACAAATGGATCAGGACGCGCGAGCCATTCGTTATCGCAAAGTGCGGAATGAGCCTCGATGGCCGACTGACCGCCCCACCAGCGGATTCACAATGGATCACCTCAACGCCATCCCGCCGCGACGCGCGAGAACTTCGGGCGACTGTTGACGCTATCATTGTCGGTGCAAAAACAATTCGCCAAGACAATCCCCGGTTAACCGTCCGGATTAGGTCGGTGAGCAAACAACCTTGGCGCGTGATTTTGACCCGGTCCGGCCGACTGCCGCACCATGCCAACGTTTTCTGCGATTCCCACGCCAGCCGCACACTGATCTATCGCAACCAAAGGCTCAGAACAGTTTTACGCGATCTCGGGAGACGTGAGATCACGAGTGTCTTACTCGAAGGCGGTGGTGAAGTGTTGAGTGAAGCACTTGATCGAGGCCTGATTGACAAGGTGCAAATTTATATTGGCTCAAAATTGACCGGCGGAAATGTCCTCGCATTCGGAGGAAAGGGAGCAAAGTTAGTCGCCGAGTCGTTTCGCCTGAGATCTGCACGCTACGAACGTTTTGGAGATGATCTTCGGGTGACTGGGTATCTCCAATCGGCCGGATCAATCGCAAAATAATTCGCAAAACTTTGCGTCCAATTTTCGGTTTAATTATGCGAAAGGAGATGAACTGATGAAAAAGCTCTTATTGGTCTCGGCGGTCGCGCTCGGCTTCCTTATGGCCACTGCTACCGACTCGAATGCTGGAGTTTCGATTGGAATAGGTTTCGGATTCCCAGGCTTCTATGGCTATCCATACGGCTACGGCTATTATCCATATCCGTACTATGCGCCGGGGTATTATAACGTCGGTTACCGGCCGTATTACTGGCGGCACGGCCGGCGCGTTTATTACCACCGCCACCATCGCTACTGGCGTTAACCGCCTTCCGCCTTTTGTAGTTCGGTTGGCTCCTGGTCCTCGCTCCCAGCCCGCCGAGACTCGCGCGCCCGGACTCTACTTATTATAACAGCACTGAGTCGTCACTGTCATCATCAGCGCCAATCAGCACGTCAAGATCAGCAGCAAGATCGGGATCTTGTCCATCAGCCAGCGCTATACGCTCGCGCCCAGTCGGCGCCGAATGCCGGTGGAAAGTCTCCACCGCCGTAATCATTAACAGTGCCGCAACGATCGCCGATAATGTTGGAACAATTCTTCGCAGATTCAGCCACCCAATCCACTGGGGCTTCTCCGGCTGACGAAGCCGGACGGCTCGGACGACATTCCGAGCGAAAAATGGCGACGGCTCAACCTTCTGCGCGCGGCCAAGCAAATCCCACAATTTTGGATCCTCTTCGCGATTCATGCCGAAAATTGAACCAGTAGCCGGCGAAAAAGTTTCGATCAGACCTCGGCTGCGTCAAGAAATCCTTCTAGTTGACGAATGCGAGTCGGGTGCCGCATTTTGCGCAATGCTTTGGCTTCAATCTGCCGAATGCGTTCGCGAGTAACACGAAATTGCCGGCCCACTTCCTCCAATGTTCGGCTATAACCATCTACTAACCCGAAGCGTTGTTCGAGCACCTGTCGTTCCCGCTCAGTCAACGTCTCCAGCACATCCTTAATCTTTTCCTTGAGCAATACGATTGCGGTCATATCGCTCGGATTTTCCGCCCCTTTGTCCTCGATGAAATCGCCGAAATTCGTCTCTTCACTCTCGCCCACCGGCGATTGGAGTGAGATCGGCTGTTGCGCCATTTTCAGCACGGCCCGAACCCGGTCCACCGGCAGCAAAATTTCCTCTGCCACCTCCTCCGGTGTCGGCTCCCGCCCATACTCTTGCACCAGCTGCTTTTGCACCCGCATTAACTTATTGATCGTCTCAATCATGTGCACCGGAATGCGAATGGTACGCGCCTGATCCGCGATCGACCGTGTGATTGCCTGGCGGATCCACCACGTGGCGTAAGTCGAAAACTTGTAGCCACGACGGTACTCAAATTTCTCGACCGCTTTCATCAGACCCATGTTGCCCTCTTGAATGAGGTCGAGGAAAGAGAGACCGCGATTGGTGTACTTCTTGGCGATGGAAATGACCAGCCGGAGATTCGCTTCTACCATTTCGGTTTTTGCGCGAAGCGCTTTTCGGAGCCACAATTTCAACGCCTGATATTGCTCGACATATTCTTCGGCCGAAAGCCAGGCCGCACAATCCACATCTTCTTTTTTGATTGGAGCGGAATTTCGGCCGCGACCGTGGGGGCGGTGAGGAGGATCGGATTTGAGCGCGCTGATCGTTGCAAAATGCTGGTCTGCGAGATGGACAAACTCTTCCGTGACCTTTTGTTTAAAATAGAAACGCGGATATAAGCGCTGCAAGGCAGCGACAGACCGCTGGAATCCTCTTCGACGCGCCGTCGCGCTGCGCGAAGAAGCGGTGCGCAGTTCCGCATATTGACTTGTTATGGCGGCGCTCAGTTGCTCTACTTTTTTGCAAAGCCGCGGTAGCATTTTCATGTAGCGTTCGCGACTTTCGATCTTCTTGTCGAGAATCACGCGGTCGAACCGCTCCCGGCCTTCGCTCAATTTTTGCGCCAGATCGAGGTGGGCCTGAGCGGTAAAGCCGAACCGATTGATATGCTGCTGCACCATGTTCTCGGCTTCTTCAATTCGTTTAGAAATTTCAACCTCCTGCTCCCGTGTCAGCAGCGGCACCTGGCCCATCTGTTTGAGATACATGCGGACCGGATCATCCAAAATATCGAGTTTTGTCTCCGGCTTCTCTTCTTCCTCTTCTTCGTCGGCCTCCTTCTTTCCGTCTTTGTAGCGATCGACTTCGGAGGCTTCGATGATGTCGATCTCCATTCGCCGCAACTGCGCGAGAATGGCATCCAGTTCTTCGGCATCGGTGACGGCTTCCGGCAGCGCATCATTAAGATCATCAAACGTGATGTAGCCTTGCTCCTTCGCCAGCTTGGTTAAGTCCCGGATGCGCGCCTGCAAATCATCGGGCGCGATCCTTGCCGGCCTTATCTGGTCTCCGTTTCGACCAGGCTTGACTCGAGTCGGCGCAGTTGTGCTCTTCATCCTATGTTGGAGAGCACGCTTGGGCGCCGCTTTCTTTTTCGCGGATTTAGGCAACGGTGAACCCCCACCGTCGGGCCGTGAAATCGCCTGACGGCGGCGCACTGTGCGAGCGTTGCGTTTCAATTTTTTGACCACGGGCAAACGTCAGAAATTCTCGTCAGCTTTCGCTGAAAAATGCCAAAAATTAGGGCTCGCGCGCACGGACAGACGAAAACGGGCGAAGGTCGTGGAGTTGCCCTCGCAGGTCAAGAACTTGTTTCTGCAATTGCACGATTTCTCCGGTGCTCAGATTGGGGGAGCGGAGGCGGCTTTCGGCCACCTCGAGTTGACGCCGCAGAATCGCCCGCTCAAGGCCGTTCCACCACTCGCGTGCGACCTCTGCCGGGTTCGCCGGCAGTCTTTGTAACATCCATCCTGAGACGATGGATTCCTCGGCCGGCGTCAGTGTCGTTTGCAAAAAGTTGAGCGAAGCCGGATCGGTCGGATCCAAATTCGCTTCCAAAATCTTTACTAGCAAGTTCGTGTCCGGAATGTTCGACAAAGCCTCCCGCCAGTTTTGTTCGCGCAGGAACGCGCGCGTGTCCTCGTCCCGCAGAGCGAGCACACAAAGCATCGCTATCTCATGTGATGGAAGACGCACGGGCACGGAAACCTCTCCAGTGGAATCCCGTGCACCAACGGTGATGGACGGGCTCTCGTTAACCAATTTTTCGAAATCTGCAGCTCGAATGGCAAGCCGGGCGGCAATCTTATGAATCACCTCTCCACGCATAATCGGTTCCCGGACGTTTGCCACCGTCCCGCCTAAATCGCGCGCTAGTTGCACCTTCGCGCCCATGGACTTGAGGTCGGTCAGCGCCGTCTTCTTTTCGATCCAATAATCGAAAAAATCCGGAGCAGAGGTAATCAGCTCCTCAAATTTTTGTCGGCCAGACTTCCGGACAAGCGAATCAGGATCTTCGGCTGGCGGCATTTCTGCGACCCGGACGAGTAAATCATTTTGCAGTAGCGCCGCGAGTGAGCGCTCGGTCGCTTTTTGACCGGCGACATCCGAATCAAAACAAAGCACGACCTCATCAACGAATCGCCGCAATACCCGCGCTTGATTTTCGGTGAAGGCCGTCCCTTGCGGCGCGACCACATTTTGAATTCCCGCTTCGAATAGCGCAATTAAGTCGAGCTGGCCTTCACAAACGATCGCTCTGTTTGCTTCGATCAGTGCGCGTTTTGTTTTGTGCAGACCGAAAAGCACGTGCCCTTTCCGAAAGAGCGGCGTCTCGGGTGAATTGATGTATTTGGCCGAGCCGGAATCTCCGTTCAGGACGCGGCCGGAGAACGCGATCACTTCACCAACATCATTGAAGATGGGGAATATGATTCGGTTGCGAAAACGATCGTAGAAATCGCTTCCGGCGCGTTCTTCGTCGCGCAATTTTGCCAGTCCACTTGCGAGAACCTGTTGCCGTCGATAACCCTGGCTGTCCGCCCATTCGCAAAATCCTTTCCAACTGTCCGGGGCAAAACCGAGTTTCCATGATTTCGCGACCTCACCTTTAATCCCGCGCTTTTTGAGATAGTCGCGTGCCAACGCGCCCACGTCCCGTTTCATCAGATTTTCATGAAACCATTCCGCCGCGTCCGCATGTAGCTTCAAAAGGGCGCGCCGCGCTTCGTGCTGACGACCTTCCTCGTCCCGCCGTTCCTCGACGACGGGAAGCCCAACTCGCGCCGCCAGTTTGTGGACTGCCGCTGGGAAATCAATGTGTTCGTAATCTATGACAAACCGGAAAACGCTCCCGCCGACACCGCAGCCAAAACAATGGAATGTTTGCCGCTGAGGACTGACCGTGAACGATGGCGTCTTTTCCTGGTGAAATGGACAAAGGGCTTTGAAGTTCGCGCCAGCACGCTTGAGCGGAAAATAGCTGCCGATCACTTCCACGATGTCGTTCGCGGCTGCTACTTGTTCGATCGTTTCCGGAGGAATTGCCATCTTTTTACTCGTTCCGACTTTGCCGCGATGGCAAGCTTAGCCGCGTGAGCGGTCGCTGCCAAAACTTTGGAAAAATCGCCCTAGCGATTGGATTCGCGGTCGCGCTCGGTAGCACTGCCCACGGTCGCGAAATTATCGGCAAGGGTGATACTGTCGTTATTCCGCTTCGTGGCGAAATTTCGGAGCCATCGCATTTGTTTTTGCGGCGTGGAATCAAACTCGCGGAATCACACGAAGCCGCTGCCATTGTCATTGATATGAATACTTATGGCGGCAGGCTGGATGTTGCCGAGGAAATGACAAGCTCACTGAACCGGGTGTCGATTCCAACCTATACATTAATCGATTCGAATGCCGGATCGGCCGGCGCAATCGTAGCGCTCGCAACCAAACATATTTACATGGCGCCAGTCAGCGCAATCGGGGCCGCCGCCCCGGTTCTTTCCACCGGCCAAGATCTTCCGGAAACTGAGCGCGAAAAGACGATTTCGTATTGGTCTGCGCTCGTGCGCAGCATGGCCACACGCAATGGGCACAACCCGGAAATCGCCGAGGCATTTATGAACAAGGACAAGGAGGTCAGAGTGGGCGATCGTCTGGTGCACGCGAAAGGGTCGCTGCTGACATTAAACGCCCAGGAGGCAACGGAGGTCGTGAACGGCAAACCTCTTCTGGCGGATGGCATCGCTCAGTCGATCAGCGATCTGGTAAAAAAGGGAAATCTGCCCAGTCGAGTTGTCCAATTGCGACCAACTGGTTTCGAACAATTGGCATTTTGGATTACCGCGCTCGCGCCGTTGTTACTGCTCGGCGGAATCGTTGGCGCTTACCTCGAATTCAAAATTCCAGGCGCCACTCTCCCGGGCGTGATCTCAGCCATTTGTTTCACACTTTTCTTTCTTGGGCATTATCTGGCTGGCCTTGCCGGCTGGGAAGCCGTCGTATTTTTCGGTCTTGGGGTGGCCTTAGTGCTGGTCGAGGCGCTCTTCTTCGCCCATTCGACCATCGTCTTCGGCGTTGTCGGGGCCTTCCTCATCCTAGCATCGCTCTTCTGGGCCATGATCGATCGCTATCCCGATCAACCGCTCGTCCCGTCGACCAAGATGCTCCTGATTCCGATGCTGAATCTCTCCATCGCAATCATTGCCTCGATTCTTGTGATCTCGTTGCTTGCCCGCTATCTGCCGCGCACCAGCTTATATCGACGGTTCGCTTTGCTCGCGGCCAATCCGTCCGGTCCATCTTTCGCCACTGTTCCTCGCCAGTTCGCCACCGCGCTACCGGTTGTGCCAGGCGCGAAAGGAATGGCCGTAACAACCTTGCGCCCGAGTGGTAAAGGTAAATTCGGAGATCGCGTTCTGGATGTGGTCACTGCCGGAGATTTTATTTCCGCAGAAACCCCTATTGTGGTCTCGCAAATCGACGGCATGCGGGTCGTCGTGGTTCGAGCTTCGGCGTGATCGCCAATCTCTTGATCTGCTAACCGCCGGCTACAACGCGAATTAGCTCTATTTTATCGCCATCCTGCATGGCGCGTCTCTGCCACTCCCGGCGGTGAAGTGCCTTGCCGTTGTGCTCGATCAACAGTGTCTCCGGAATAAGTTTCAGTTCCTGAACCAATCCGTCGATCGTCTGTGGATCGGCAATTGAATGGGACTGACCGTTTACAATGATTTTCACGTCTCGGTAAGCGCCATGTCCCAATCTTTCCCAACCGGTTCAAGCCCCTGGCGGCGCAGAATATCCGCGATCTCTTGAGGCGAACGCGAGTCGCTAATTTCGAATTGCCCGGTGGCAACCTCCGAGTCTGCGATGTGAACTTCTGGTGGGACTATCCGCCCGCGAACAGTGCGATGAATGTGGGCCCGGCCTTGATGCGTGTAACCACCCGGTTCCGTGTGACTGCCGGCGCTCATCATCGTCACACCCACCGTCGTCAGCAAATCGCGTAATTCCGCAGGCTCACGCGTGCTCAAGACGATGCCAACCTGCGGAAAAGTGATACGCAACGCGGCAACGATTTGCACTAGATCGTGGTCACTCATTGGGAAAAGCGGGCGAAACTCCCCCACCGCTGGCCGAAGCCGGGGAACGCTCACCGTAATCGAAGATTTCCGGCAGCGTTTGAGCAGGTATTCGAGATGCGCAGCCAGCGCGATCGCGTCCTCACGCCATGGCGCCAAGCCAAAAAGCGCACCAATCCCGATGCGACGAAAGCCAGCATCGTAGCCGCGCTTCGGACATCGGAGTCGCCAGTCGAAATCTCTCTTCGGTCCGGCAGCGTGCACTTCTGCATAGACGGCCCGGTTGTAGGTTTCTTGATAAACGACGAGGCCTTCCGCACCTGCTACAACGAGCGGAATGTATTCCTGGTTTTCCATCGGCCCGAATTCAATTGCGATTGAGGAAAAATCCTGGCGCAAGGCGCGAATGCATTCGGCGAGATAATCGCCACTGACAAACTTGGGGTGCTCACCCGCGACGAGAAGCAACTGGCGGAAACCCTCGCGCGCAAGGTGCCGCCCTTCTTTCACCACTTCTTCCACCGAGAGCGTGACGCGCAAGATGGGGTTCTCGCGTGAGAATCCGCAGTAACGACAGCTGTTAATGCATTCGTTCGACAGATAAAGCGGCGCAAAAAGCCGCATGGTGCGGCCGAAATGCTGAAGCGTGAGCTCTCGCGCCCGCCTCGCGAGCGCATCCAGCTGCTCATCTGTCTTGGGCGTGAGCAGTGAGGCGAAAGAAGAAACTGTGTCGCTTCTTTCCAAACCGATGCTGTCCAGGACCCGAGTGAAAGACATGATTTAGTTTCGCGAAAGCTCGGTCAGCGCGCAAATGACCTCGGTCGCGGATCGACATCGACAAAACGAAACGGCGGCATCTGATGATCAGATGCCGCCGTCCGAATTTATTCTACGGATCGCCTAAAAGGCGAATGTAATACCGCTGCGAACCATGCCGAAGTTGTTCTTCGGACCATCCACCACGTTCCAGCTGAAATCGTTCATCCAGCCGATGTGGCGGGTGATGCGAACTTCAAAACCGCCGCCGAATTGTCCCATCCCTTTGCTCTCGCTGTCCGAGCGCCGGGTGGTTAGT
>Ga0137382_10001273_pt1 | contig 11054 bp, 7 predicted proteins | sample SagtaG_15_FD_104816 | JGI IMG/M metagenome (GOLD analysis project Ga0137382, IMG submission 104816) | Vadose zone soil microbial communities from Sagehorn Ranch, Mendocino, California, USA - Sage2_R_20_16 metaG | ecosystem: Environmental > Terrestrial > Soil > Vadose zone | place: USA... | reverse complement strand
TTCGACAAGGCCCGCCGCGAACGCCGTCGCGCCTTAATCGTTCCTCGAGAACATGGCGCATGGGGTCTGCTGCTGGTTCCGATGGTTACCGGGGCTGGCGTTGCGTTCCATCAGGCAAGTCACGTCTTTCCGCTGATTCTGTTGTTGACTGCGGCTCTTGCCCTATTCTGGCTGAGAACTCCTCTCGAAAGCTTTCTGGGCACTTCGGCCATGCGCGCTCAAACGCTGGAAGAATCGCATACGCTCCGCTCGGCCATTGTGTTATTTGGAGGACTGGCCACCGTGGCGCTGGTGGCGCTGCTGTGGGCGGGAAGAAACGCCGACTTGTGGCCGCTCGGTGCGGCAGTGGCGGCCGCTTTCATTGGACAGGCGGTTCTGAAAAGACTGGGCCGGAAAACTCGCATGCTGTCCGAGATGGTGGGAACTATCGGCCTCACCGCCTCCGCGCCCGCCGCTTACTACGTCATCACGGGAGAGTTCAACGCGACCGCATGGACGCTGTGGCTCGCAAACATTCTGTTCGCTGGCGACCAGATTCACTACGTTCAACTCCGCATCCACACCGCAAAGATCCAGGGATTCCGCGAGAAATTCACTCACGGCTGGGGATTCGCCCTTGGGCAGGCACTCATGACCGCGATCATCACCTTGGCCTGCCTGGCGCGCCTGATGCCAGCGATCGCGTCGTTGGCCTTCGCCCCGCTCCTGTTTCGCGGGTGGTTCTACTTTGTTCAGGAGCCGACCCCACTAGTCGTGCGCCGTCTGGGCTGGGGCGAACTGAAGCACGCCACTGTGTTCTGCGTGCTGCTGATTGCGACCTTCATACTGGCAAGGCCGCGATAGAACAGCCCGCACCGTCGGTTTACCGCGGCTTAGCGGATTTCGTTGTTCCCGCAAAGAACGCGTCGAACTGCCCGTGAGTTTCAGCCGGGCATTCCATGTACGTGAAATGTCCGCAGCCCTTCAAAATGACAAGCCGCGCGTTTGGAATTGCTTGCGCGATATGCTCGGCAGTTGGCGCAGGGATGAACTCGTGATCGCCGGAGAGAACTAGCGTCGGAGTCTTTAGAGTCTTGATCTTGGGGATCAAATCGAAGTCCGGAGACGCCCACGTATCTTGCATCAAGCGGTCCTCGACCGCTCTCGCCTTCAGCACGCCTTCTTTAGTAAAGTCCGCGTGCATCCTCGCAATCAGCTTTTCGTAGTCCTCCGTTCGCGCAAAGGCAGGCTTGAAGTGGATTCGATAGTAGGCGGTAACCGCCTCCGGATCGCCTGCTTTGTAAGCGGCAGTCTCTGCGATCGCCTTGCGTTGAGCCATGGCATCCGGCCGTTTTTCGAGCCAATCCTTCCGCAACTGGAGGTAGTCCTCTCTGGACGCTGGGCCCGGGTTCATGAGGATCAAGTGCGAGATCCGTTGTGGATACTTCAAAGCGTATTCGAGCGCAATTACCGTGCCCCAGGAATGTCCCAACAAGGCCGCGGACTCCAGATGGAAAAACTGTCTGACCTTTTCGAGGTCAGCGACGTCGGAGGCGAGTGTGACATCTTCGGGTCGGACATTGTTGGCAGACTTCCCGCGTCCGCGCTGATCGTAGTAGATGAGGCGGTACGAATCGGAGAGCCGGTCCATCTCAGGCAATAGGTAGCTTTGGTCGAAATCGGGCCCGCCATGCAGTACGATGATCGCCGGCCCCTTGCCGACTTCCCGGGCATACAACTCCGCAGCTCCGACATCGATGCGGCTTTCGCGAACTGTTGCGGCTTGCTGGCCGTGCGCCGGGCAAATTGTGGCTAGACCGAGACAGACAGCGAACAGAATCAAGGGCGTGGCGAACAGCAGTTTCATTCTCATCGCGCTAAGCTACAACAACGTTTGCGGTAGGACAACCATTACGGGAGTTCAGAAGAATCAACCGCTACGGTACGATCACCGCAGCCCCGTCGACCGCGTCGCGCTTTATAGCCATGAGCGCTTCGTTGGCTTGATCAAGCGAGAACACAGTCACCTTGGGCCGCAAGCCAATCTCTGCGGCCAGCGCAAGGAAGTCACGTGCATCGCCGCGCGTCATGTTCGCTACGCTGCGAATCTGGCGCTCGCCCCACAGCAGTGTGTCGTAATCGAACTGCGGCACGCGATCCAGATGGATCGCATTGATCGCCACCACGCCACCCTTACGCAAACTGGCAAGCGCTGCGATGACCACGTCACCGCTTGGCGCAAAGGTGATCGCACGATCCAGTTCCACAGGCGGCTTCTCTGTTTCGCTTCCAACCCAGGTAGCGCCCAATGACTCGGCCAGTTCGCGGTGAGACTTGCCGCGCGTTGAAACGTACACCTCACACTTCCACGAGCGCAGTACGGCAATAGCAAGGTGCGCTGAAGCGCCAAAGCCGAACAGGCCCACGCGCTCGCCGGGCTGGACTCCAGCCACGCGCAGGCTGCGAAATCCGATGATGCCTGCGCAGAGCAGCGGGGCGGCGTGGAGATCGTCGAGCGGGTCAGGCAGCGGAAACACAAAGTCAGCTCGTGCGAAAGCGTACTCTGCGTAACCGCCTGCGACCGTGTAGCCCGTGAACGTCGGTGCGTCGCAAAGGTTCTCGAAGCCCTTCAGGCAATATGGACAAGTGCCATCAGTGCCACCCACCCAGGAGACGCCCACGCGTGTGCCAAGAGGAATGTCCGTCGTGGCCCCATCGACGATCTCGCCCACAATCTGATGGCCGGGAATGATCCGCAACTGCTTGGATGGCAATTCGCCTTCTACGATATGAAGATCAGTGCGGCACACGCCACAGGCGCGCACGCGCAGCAGCACATGTCCAGATCTCACCCGCGGATCAGCCACATTCACAATCTGAAGAGGACGTTCTGAAATTGGTGCGGGCTCGGCAAGAATTGCGGCTTTCATGGGGAGGAGACTTCCCGCTTCATGATGCCAGACTTACCGCGACTCTTCTATCCCTGCCGGTATGCATACCCGGGTGTAAGTGAAACACCGCCTAGGCGCCAGCGTTATTGCGGTCGCAGGCCAAGAGTTAGGGTTCCAACCATTCGCGAGCGTGGCGGAGAAGTCCTGTTGCTTATCGCTCTGGTTGCACAACGTGATAACGGCCTTCCCTTGTAACTATGAGGCAGCACTGAAAAGCATTCCCTGATACGAATCGGCGAAACGGTTTGGCTTCGATTGACACAATGAAGTGTGGGCGAAACTGGGACGCTCTTGATCGCGGACGCCGGGAGTCAGTGAAAGCACACTCGACCGAGGTATGCAGAAAAGTGGAAGGGATTCGTTTGACAATCAAATGACATCGCAGCTGCATCCGGAACAACGATCATGGCGTCGAATATTGTGTGCGAAGAATGGAGCAAAACGATGTGGATGAGATCATGTGCATTGTGTAAGGCGCTGCTGAGAAAACTGAGGCTAAGCGATTCCACACGCTGTCAGTGCGGGTGGGAGTGGCTAGGCCACCCGTGAGAGAACGTGCCGAAAAGCAGACGATTCGAAGGACAAAGCCGTGGCAAGAGTGATTGAGTTTTATATACCGATTAATTTCCGGTGGCGTGCGAAATGGATTCCTGAGCACGAACGGGGAAAAGTAATCGAGTTCTGCCTGCCTGCAAAGAAGTCTGCCTGAAGACCAAACATTCGCGCAGTTTAGCTAACTCATCCCTTGGCAAAATGGTCGCGGCAGCCAACTGATACATCACTTCCGCACCAACATCTTCAGTTCGTCTGGCAGCTCTATCGCTGCAGTCACAGTCTGCTGATGTTTACCGAGGTCTTCAGAGTTATGTGGGCGCTGAAACGGCGTCCGATTCTGGACTGCTCGGCTGGGCATTTCACCTCCTGATCGATATCCCCACCCACCAAGGAATATTCGCAATCCATTTCCTCTGGCCGATTTCATCCTACGGATTCAATGGGCATTCGCTGGACAGCGGCTGGTCCTCGTGGCGAAACTACGGCGTGGTGACATTCGTTTTCGCGGGTTTACAGATGCGGGCGATGGTAGCTTTTCGCTGCGATTTGTCTTGACTTTCAGGATAAACGAAAGTAATAGTGTTGACTCGTAATGATACGAAAGGTGGAGGCTGCTATGCGTGTCTGCCGCGGATGGGTTGCGTCCTTATTATGGTGCGCCGTTGTTCTAGCTGTTGCCAGCGGCGCGTTCGGCCAAGCGAGCTATACCGCTCAGGTGCGAGGCGTCGTAAAGGACCAGAGCGGCGCGATGATCACGAATGCGACCATCACCATCACCAACGACGCGACGGGAATCGTGACCTCGGCTCACAGCGATGACAATGGTCTCTACATTCTGACGGGTCTGCGTCCGGCGGTGTACACCATCAAGGCCGACCGCGCAGGATTTCGGGCAGCCGAGCAAAGGAACGTGGTGCTGCAGGTCGATCAGCAGACAACGATCGACTTCGAATTGCACCCGCTGGGCGTGAGCACAACGGTGGAGGTGACACAAGCCGCTCCTTTGCTGGATACGGAGAGCGCTTCGATCGGAACAGATGTGACGAATGAATACGTTCGCGACATTCCGCTCTACAACCGCAGCATGTTTGGGCTGGTGTATCTCGCAGGCGGGGTGACCGAGACTACCGGTTCGGGAATCACCGACAACTATCCCTCTGGAACGAACTTTGTGTCCAACGGCCAGCGCAACGCCACGGCAGAGGTAAGTCTTGACGGCAGCCCGCTGAGCGCGCCGGAGCAAGGTGAAGGCGGCAACTCAAACGTTTACTACCAGCCGTCGGTTGAGATCGTGCAGGAGTTCAAGGTACAGAACAATAGCTTCTCGGCGGAGTTCGGCAACAATGGCGGCACGGTCGTCAACATGGTGTTGAAGCAGGGCGGCAACGCGTTCCATGGCAGCGGCTGGTGGTATTTTCAACGTTCGGCAACCGACGCGCGGGACTACTTCAATACAGGCCCAAAGCCGGATCATCTGCGTGATCAATATGGATTTTCGCTGGGAGGTCCGATTAAGAAGAACAAGACATTTTTCTTTTTGGATTTTGAAAAGAGCCGACAGCAGGATCCGATCAATATCGAAGGGGTTGTGCCCACCGATCTGGAGCGTACCGGCGACTTCTCGCAGAGTCTGGACGGCACTCCGGGAGGGATCTTCGATCCATCCGCGTGCGTGCTGGTTAACCCCGGGGACACATCGTGCACGCGGACACAATTCTCTGGCAACGTAATCCCCTCTACATCAATTGACCCCGTCGGTCAGGCGATTCTGAACCTGTATCCGCACGCCAATATTCCGGATGCCACATTTCCGCAACCCAACTTTCGAACGATAGTGACTACCTCGGACCCGGGATGGCAGTTTGACGTTAAGCTGGACCACCAGTTCAACTCCAAGCATAGAATCGGCGGGCGCTACAGCCGCCATCACGATGTTTTCACGGCACCGAACGTGATCGGGAGCGGAGATTTTGGGGATGGCTCCATTTACACAACGACCGCGCAGAACGGAAGCCTGGAGTACAACTGGTCGGTGACTCCGACGATGCTATGGACAAGCAGATTGAGTGAGGATCGCGTCGTGGCGCCGGGAAAGACCAACAACTATCCCACGTTGAGTGATGTGGGGTTGCCGCCGATCCTGGCGTCGAACGGCCTTACCCGTGTCCCAAGCATTTGTGTCAACGATTCCTGTAATGAAGACTCAGGGTTTCTCTCGATTTACACGCAGTGCTGCGTAGATACACATTTCGCACACACGCTTACCAGTTATTCATCACAGTTGCAGTGGGTAAAAGGACGTCATTCGATCAAAATCGGGGGCGAGCAGCGAGTTTTTCTGAACAACTTCTGGCAACCGAACAATCCCACCGGGACTTTCAACTTCTCGCGGGATGTGACCACACAGCAGCCTGGGCAGGGACTGGGTGAGAGTGACACTCCGCAAGGCAACCCCTTCGCGACGATGCTGACGGGCTTCGCCCACGACGCGCAATTGAACATCGTGCCCGCCGTGGCGGACAAGTCGAAGGAAACTGCTTTCTACGTGCAGGACGACTGGAAGGTATCCCCGAAGCTGACTATCAATGTTGGTTTGCGCTATGAGTGGAGCACGCCGTACAGCGAGCGCTACAACCGGCTGCAATTCAGCAATTTTATGGGGAGCACAGGAATCAGCATCCCGGATTCGCCGGCGCCCGGGTTTCCTGCTATCGGGAATGTTATCGGAACAACTGTCTTTCCCACATCCTCCTATCGCAATTCAGGAGTGGATCGCAACAATTTTGCCCCGCGCCTCGGTTTTGCTTACCAATTGGCAACAAACACCGTGCTGAGGGGCGGAGCCGGAGTGTTCTATGGAATGAACGTTGCGACCAACTTCCAGTACGCCGGTCCCGCATTCCAGAAGTCGGCGAATATCTACTTCACGAAGGATAACTACCAGTCCCAATTCGCGTGTTTGGGGGTTTATCCCGACACGTCCAACAATCCTAACTGCAATGGCCCATTCCCCAACGGGCTTTCTGGACCGCAGGGGACAAAGTACGGGTCGATGGCGCAATGGGGTTTCGGCAACAGCAGCGACCTGGACACCGGCACGGCGCGCAATGCGGAAATCTACCAGTGGAACGTTGGGGTTCAACATCTTTTGCCTGGTCAAATTGTGATTGGCGTCGATTATTCCGCCAACCGCAGCACGCACCTGCCCTGGGCGGGAGCAGGTGGGATTTCCACGCGCGACCGCAACTTCCTGTCGACCGCGATGCGCAATCTAGCGGTCTCGCTGGCACCGGGAGGAGATGTAACCGGCTTTCTGAACAGCGATGTTCCCAATCCATTTCAGTGCTTCTTTACGACAGTGGCATCGCCGGGGTCGTGGTGCCCGTCCACTCCGACTTTCTCGGCGTCGGACGTTGTGGACTCTCGCTATCTCGACGACCAAATTCCGCTGATCAACCTCTTGCGCCCGTTTCCCCAGTTCGACGGAAATTTCGAAGGGCTACCCAAATTGATCGCGACGTCATGGTACAACTCGCTGCAGGTGCGCTTTCAGAAACGTGCCAGCCATTACATCAGCTTTGAAGGCAATTACACGTTCTCTAAGGCGACGGACGATTCATCGGCGGGGCGTAATGCCTGGATTGGTAATCTGGGTCTGGACAATCCGCAGGTACTTGACGATTTGAGAGCCGAACACGGAATCAGTTCGAACGATGCGACCCACCGTTTGACGACTGCCTTTATTGTGGACCTTCCATTTGGGCGGGGACGCTGGATCGGACGAGACATGAACCGATTTTTGGACGGCGTGGTTGGCGGGTGGTCACTCTACAGCTTCCTTACACTGCAGACCGGACAACCCCTAGCGATTTCCGACAGCGCCGGACTGCTTGCGGATGGCAATCAGCGGCCCAACGTAACCTGTTCGCAACTCCGGACCGGGCTCAGTTACAAGGAGGCAGCAAGGACCGGCCAGCCTTATTTGAATCAGGATTGCTTTGCCAATCCTGGCGACAACATCCCTGGAAATGCACCCCGTCACTTCTCCAATCTACGGGGAGACGGTATACGCAATCTGGACATGTCGCTGTCCAAGGAATTCAACGTGCGTGAAAACGCGAAGGTGCAAGTGCGGGCCGAGGTTTTCAACGTGGCCAATCGCCAGCGCTTCGCGTTTCCAGACACCGCGTCGGGGGATGGCAGCTTTGGTGGCGTGTTCTCCACGGCGAGCAGCGGTGGCATCCGCAAGATGCAGTTTGGAGCGCGGCTCCAGTTCTAGCAGCATTCCCCCAAAGCCTGGTCTCGCGGACGCGGGGCCAGGCTCCTTTTCCCGCCTCGCACGTAGGGGCGACTATGCAACGAATCCTTTCTGAAAGCCAGCGGAGCGATCACGCTGGCTGCAGGGCTGGCGGCTGATTCCCTGCTGGCGAAAATTCTGCCGCACAACTTCGACAAGTATGACTTCGGAGGCGGGCCGGCCGTTCCCGATCGACTTTATCAGGGGCCATTCTCGTCGAGCGCAGGAGAGCGGTGTGTCGGGCATTGAGGTCGATAACGATATCCCCGGCCGCTATGAAGGTTTGTTCATCCCGAGGCGAAGTTGAAGGCCATTCACGATGTCGCCGAGGCGGCGCACAAGGCGGGGAATCACGTCTTCGTTTATATCGCTGGGACGGAGTGCATCACGGCGCATGGAGACAAGGTGGAGCATACGCTGGCGAAACATCATCCCGATTGGCTGCAGCGGAAAGTCACCGCCGAGCCGGCAATCTTTGGTGGAGGCACGGCGTTCTGGATCGCGCCGGGAGACGAGGACGTGTGGGTCAGTCCCTAAGCGACGGAATGGCGCAAGATTTACATGGAGCGCTCTGATGCGGGGTTTCGGAAGTGGGTGGATTTTCGGATTCAGACGTTCACAGATTTTATGGCGGAGATCGATCACACGGCGAAAGCTGTAAATCCGGAGATCAAGACGATTCCGGAGATTTATCCGGGCATCGAGGAGGAGGCGGTGCGGGTCGAAAGGATGGGGCCCCCACGGGATTTTGATCGCTTGCCAGCGGGACGCCGACTACGTACTTCGGTCCCAGGCTTTGGAGCGTGAGACGGCTTCGTTCCAGCGGTCGCGCAGCGATTGGGCTTGCGATGACGGCATCTGCGGCTCGAAGAGGCGGCTTTTTCCGGCGGCCACCGCCTCGAGACCTGAGCGCCAGAAACCGACCTCCAGGCCCGCAAGGTAGGCAGCACCCATAGCAGTAGTTTCCGTCACGGCCGGGCGGATCACAGGAACGCGAAGAATATCGGCTTGGAATTGCATGAGGTTGTCGTTAGCCGAGGCACCACCATCCACGCGCAACTCTTTTACGGCATCGCCCGAGTCACGGCGCATGGCGTCGAGCAAGTCGGCGACCTGGTATGCAATGCTCTCCACTGCGGCGCGGGCAATATGCCCAGCGGTTGTACCGCGGGTGATTCCAAAGATGGATCCGCGGGCGTAGGAATCCCAGTGCGGTGCGCCCAAGCCGACGAATGCAGGGACGAAATAGACGCCGCCGTTATCGGGCACAGACTTCGCGAGGGGCTCGACTTCCTGTGAGTTGCGAATTACGCCCAGACCATCGCGGAGCCATTGCACCACTGCGCCGCCGACAAAGACGCTGCCTTCGAGCGCATACTGAGTCACATCTTTGATCTTCCAAGCGACGGTGGTGACCAGTTGGTTGGAGGAAGGCACCGCGCGCATGCCGGTGTTCTGCAGCATGAAGCAGCCAGTCCCGTAGGTGTTCTTGGTCATGCCGGGCTGGCAGCACTGTTGACCGAAAAGTGCGGCCTGCTGATCTCCAGCGATGCCAGCTATTGGAACGCTCTCGAGCCCCGTCCCTCCGCGGATTTCGCCGTAGATCTCACTCGATGAGCGCACCGCAGGCATGATCGCGAGAGGAATGCGCAATAGGTCGAGCAGCTCTCGGTCCCACTCGAGGCTGTGAATGTTGAACACCATCGTGCGCGAGGCATTGCTGACGTCAGTGGCATGAACCTTGCCTTGTGTGAGCTTCCAGATGAGCCAGCTGTCGACGGTGCCGAAGGCCAGTTTCCCGGCCTCGGCCAGGTTTCGGGTGCCGGGGACGTTATCCAGAATCCACGCGATCTTGCTTCCGGAAAAATAGGCATCGATCAGCAAACCGGTGCGTTGCTGGATCACGGAAGCGTGACCATCCTTCCGTAGTTGTTCGCAGAAATCGGCCGTTCTCCGGTCCTGCCAGACGATCGCGTTGTGGACGGGTTCGCCGGTTTCGCGATTCCAGACGATCGCGGTCTCACGCTGGTTGGCAATGCCGATGGCTGCGAGGTCAGCCGTGCTAGCTCCCGCTTTGGCAAGGGCTTGGGTTGCGACCGCGATTTGAGACGAAACGATTTGTTGCGGATTATGCTCAACCCAGCCGGGACGCGGAAAGATCTGATCGAACTCCTGCTGCGCGACTGCGTGGATGAAGCCTTCTTCATCGAACAAAAGTGCTCGCGAGCTGGTTGTGCCCTGATCGAGTGCTAGAACGTACTTCACAAGTCCCCCTGAGTCTGATTTGGCGCTGGCAGAGGCGTTGCAAGCAACGCCTCTACGACGGTCTTAAGAAGCGGCGGATTCCGAAATCATAGAGGGCTGCGCCGATCAGGCCCCCGAGCAACGGAGCAGCGACGGGAACCCACCAGACGCGCGATCCATCGGTCAGGCCGTTATTTCGGAAACCTGCGACAACGGTGAAGAGGCGCGGTCCGAAATCCCTTGCAGGGTTGATGGCGTAGCCGTGCATGCCGCCGAAGCTCATACCGATGGCGACAACGACCAAGCCGATCAGTACAGGCGCGAGGTTCGCGCCCGGAGGCATGTTCAATTCGTCGGTGATGGCAAAGATCAGGAGCACGAGCAAACCGGTACCGATAAATTGATCGAGAAATCCGGCCTGCGGCATCCCCGGGAAAGCGGGAAAAGTGGTAAACACGCCCGCAGTCCGTTCCAACTGCGGGTCGATTTGGCGGAAGGCCGGCGAATAATTCCAATACACCAGCGCGGCGGCAGCGAACGCTCCTGCGGTTTGAGCAATCGAGTATGGCACGACTTTAGACCAGGGAAACTTGCGGAACACGGCTAAGGCGAGCGTCACCGCGGGATTCAAATGTGCTCCGGAAATCTTGCCCGCGATGTAGATGCCCATGGTGACACCGAGTCCCCAGCCCAGTGTGATGTTGGTGAAACCTCCGTGAATGATTTCTCCAGGATTTTTCGTCGGAAATAGCACGACCATGGCGACCACGCCGGCACCGAACAGGATGAGGACAAACGTTCCGAGGAACTCGGCGAGGAGCTCCGCCGTCACACCAGGTTTTGAGGTCATCGCATCTCCCGCGCGAGACAACACATCTGAGCCGCGAAGTAGTCTACCAAGTGGAGGCGGGACGCGCCTATTTTTCCTGAAATACGACAGACCTCCCGTTTCTCCGACGTGTGCGCCTCGCGCCGAGCGTCGCGTAAGAAAAAGTCGCCCGACAATCGCCCGGACGGCGACTCTTTGG
>Ga0137382_10001271_pt1 | contig 11054 bp, 9 predicted proteins | sample SagtaG_15_FD_104816 | JGI IMG/M metagenome (GOLD analysis project Ga0137382, IMG submission 104816) | Vadose zone soil microbial communities from Sagehorn Ranch, Mendocino, California, USA - Sage2_R_20_16 metaG | ecosystem: Environmental > Terrestrial > Soil > Vadose zone | place: USA... | reverse complement strand
GGGCGATAGTTAATCGGCCCCCTCCCGTGGTGTAAAGAGTCGCAGTGCCGCGGCACCCCACGCGGGAAGGTCGATCGTGACGTCCGGCGTGGCGAGCTTCTCCACGTAGCGCGACTCGCGCGGCAGCCAGGCGATCGGCGTGAGATCGCCCTGCTCGGTCACAAGCTCACGCCCGAACTTCGAGACGGGAGCGAACGGGTTGTCGTTCACCTCGCTCCCGGCGATGATCGGGATCTCCTCGTCCAGCAGGCCGACGAGCTGGCGCAGGATGCGGCTCTTCGCCTGCCCTCGCAGGCCGAGCAGGATGAAGTTGTGGCGCGACAGGACCGCGTTGACGAGCTGCGGGATGACGGAGTCCTCGTACCCCACGATGCCCGGGAACAGCGGCGAGCCGTTCTCGAGCAGGCAGATGAGGTTCTCGCGCAGCTCGTCCTTGACGGTGCGACTGATGCGGGCAGGGCTGGCCCATTCGGTTCGTTTCAACTCGCCTAGCGTAGTCGGCTTGGTCATAGGGCGATAGTTAACCGGCCCCCTCCCGGGGTGTAAAGAGTCGCACGGCCGCGGGGCCCCATGCCGCGAGGTCGATCGTCACTCGGCCGTCCGGCGCCACGGGGATCGGGTCTCCGTTCATCTCGACGAAGCTGGCGCGGCGCGCGCGGCGGAACGTGTACGCGCCGGGCCAGACCGGCACCGCGCGCGCCGCGCCGCTCACATCGATGAGCTTCAGCACCGCGCCCGACCCGTCGTCCGCGGGCTTCGCCCCCACCACCGCGACCCCCGGATCCGGGATGAAGAGCGCCGCGTCCTTGCGGGCGAGCGGGCCCGCCGTGGCGTGTGCGAAGGGGGCGCTCACGTACAGGGGGTCGCACGCGGCCCAGCCGCGCCGCACCGGCTCGGCGCGATCGCCGCCGCCGGCGAGCGCGGAGATGCGATAGCGGAACGACAGCGCGCCGCCCTGACTGGCCGGGTAGCCGGTCCACCAGTAGTTGTGCAGCACGTAGGCGAACAGGGTGCCGTCGGGCTCGATCGTGCGGCGCCACTGGCCCCGGAAAATGTCGTTGAGGGTGAAGAGCGGCGTGTCCGGCCCGCTCCAGAGGATGCCGCCCGCGGCGTCGTGCAGCCACACCCAGTGCGCATGGCAGTACCAGTCCCGGCAGCTGCCAGGTTGCTGGTCGCGCTCCACCGTCATGCGGCCGAGCGGGACCTCCACCTCGACGGTGGGCTGCGTCAGAGCGAACGGGAACGCGACGTAGAGGGCTTCCTTGTCCAACGTGGCTGGTTTGGCGACCCGGTTCTCGATGTCCAACCACGGCAGGTCGTCGTACAGCGTCACGACGGTCGTGACGGCGGTACAGCCCTGCAGCGCCCGCTCGACCACGAGGCGGGTGCCAATGCCGGGGAGGCGCTCGCGCCGCGACGCCACCAGCGTCGCCTGCTTCACCGTGAGATCGGGTGCGGTCCGGAGCTCGTCGCGCGCCGGCGCGGTCCAGAGCGCGCTGTGGGCACCACCCTGCACGTACAGAAGCTGGTTCAGTCCCGTCCAGGGCGTCGGGCGGACGCGCTCCTTGCCATCGCCCGTCGTGAGCGAGCGGATCGCACCGCTGGCCGGGTCGAGCACGACGTGGAAACTCCCCGCCTGGGCCTCGAGCGCCGTGCCGTCGTCCCGGGCCGGGTTGGCGGGCCGCTCGCCCTCTGTGGCCACCACATAGCCCAGGGCCGGGATGTCCCGCGCCACCACGAGCGCCGAGCCGTCGGGAAGATCCACCGCGGGCCAGTCGCGGCCGTCTGCAGTAAAGCGCCGCCCGCTCGCGCCGGCGATCCGCACCACGTCGGTCCGCGGCCAGGTCGAGGCGTTGAAGACGACTCGACCCGTGCCAGCCGTGCTGCTGAGGCCGATGCGCAGCAGAGCGGCCGCGACCTGGTCGGCGGCGGCAGCGGCCCCGCGCTCCAGCAAGTCCCGCTTGTACGCCCACTGTGCAACCATCTCTCCGCCATCGGGATCCGTTCCGCCGTCCCCGGATACCCAGTGGTGGTCGCCGAACATCAGTAGGTCGCGCCACATCCGGCGGCGCTGCTCGGCCCGCCGCGCGATCCGATCGGCCGCATGAGGATCGGGTGGCTCGGTCCGCTCGTCCCAGAGCGCGAGCAGCTCCGCGGCCCGCGCCGCCAGCTGCGCCGCGCGGTAGCGGGCCAGCTCCGCCGCTGCCGACGCCGTCCCGTCCTCGCGGTAGCAGCCCGTGTCGCCACGCCGCACCGGGACCTTCGCGCCCCAGCGCTGCTCGACTTCTCGGAAGAACTCCTCGGGCCGCGCGGCGATCAGTCTCGGATACGCGTAACGGCGGTTGAACTCTTCCACGTTCGCCACGACGGCTTCATCCAGCAGACCGTCGGCACTTAGGGCCCCGCACAACAACACGACGTCGTAGGGATAGCCGGCCGAGAGGAGCACGGGGTCGGTGAGCAACCACTCGGAGAGACGCCGCGCCATCTCCGTGGGGCCAACGTCGAAGCCGAAGCGTGCCCCGTCGGCGTATTGGTCCGACCGCCAATGCAGGACCCGGCTCCCGTCCGGTCCCTCCCACCAGTACAGCTGTGGGTAGGTGGTCCATGCACCGCTGAGCTGAGCGCGCGTCGCCGCGGCGGGCGAGAGGAGCGGCGCGGCGCGCTCCGGATTCACCCCGCTCGCGAGATACCTTATGCCGCTCGCGACCAGGAGCGTGGGAAATGTGAGCGTTTGCCCCGGCACGTCGGCGAGCTGCGCGGCGAGGTAGCCCAGGCCCTGCTGCCGCGCGTACAGCCCGGTCGGCCAGGCGATGCGGGCGAGCGTTTCATGGTCGAGGACGCCTGTCAGCGGCGCGGCGAACAGGGCCGACAATCCGAGTTTGCGCTCGCGCAGCGCACGCGCCAGGGCCTCGCCCCTCGCGGACCCGCGCGTCTCCCCGTATGAAATCACCGGGAGCGAGCACTCGGCGGTCCAGCGGAAGGTGGGGTGCGCGGGCAGGCGGGCCAGCGCCGCGTCGAGATTCTTGCGATGCGCCTCGACGTCGGCCTCGACGTGGCTCGACGCGATCCAGTACAGCGTCCAGCGCCGGGGTGGCTCGAGCCGGACACGTCGCCCGGCGACGCGCTGCTTTCCCACCTCGACATCGATCTGGAACTCCCCTCCCCCCGCGCGCCACAGCGGGACCCAGACTTCGCCGGCGAGGCTCGCGCCATCGGGAAGCAGACCTGCGGTTCCGACGAGTGTGCCGCGGCGATCGGTCACCCGGGCGCGCGCCGCGGGCGAATCGAGGCCGGTGACCGCGATCCGCACCAGGTTGTTGCGGCCATCCGGCGGCTGGTACAACGCCGTGGGTGTCGCTTCGATCACCACGGACCGCGCCGCGCTCAGGGCACTGCGGCGCTCGAGCGACAGGGCGCCAAGCCATGCGACGAAGCTGCGGCGGTCGGTCATGGCGGCCTAATACACCACGGACTTGACTCCGGGGGGCCTGCGGCTAGTTTCTTCCCGGCCGAATCCAGCAGTGCCACTGTCATCTCTTCGAGGAGCTCGCATGAAGCGCCTTGCAATCGCCCTCGCCATCGTGGCGATGGGTGCGTGTCAGAAGGCCCCGCAGCAACAGCAGTCGACGCAGACTGCGGCCGACACATCCAAGATGATGATGGCCGACACGTCTCACATGATGATGGCCGACACGTCCCACATGATGATGGCCGACACGGCGAAGAAGAAGCCGGCCACGCCCGCAGCCAAGCCGGCCGCCAAGCCGGCCGCGAAGAAAAAGCACTAAGCGCGACCCGCGCGACGTTGTGACGATGCCCGGGACCAAGTCTCGGGCCTTTCGTCTTTGAGGAACCACGCGACCGTGCGCCGGATCGCTTCGGGGGCCGGGGTAGGCGGGCGCCACGACAGCTCGGCGTAGATGCGGTCGTCGATGTACGGATTGTCGCCGGATATGAACCCCACTCCCGCGCGGGCAAGTCGGCGGTTCGTGAAGAGGCGCATCGCCACGCCCGCCAGCCGCGCGGGAATCGGGAACGACCAAGCGCGCCAACCGAGCGCTGCCGCGAAGGCGCCGAGGAACTCTTGCTGCGTCAGGGCCGGCGGCCCGTCACCGGTCACATTGTAGGCACGGAAGCCCTCGCGAGCGCGCGCGTCCAGCGCCGCGACCACCGCGGCCGCCACGTTGCCGGCGTACACGACCGAGAGCCGGTTGGTCCCCGGACCGATGCGCGGCAGGATCCGCAGGCGTGCGGCGCGGATCAGCCGGGGCGCGAACATCCGGTCGCGCTCGCCGTAGATCACCGTTGGGCGCAACGCCACGGCCTCGACTTCGCGTCCCATCCCCGCCTCCCGCACGACCGACTCGGCCATCCGCTTGCTGCGGGCATAGAAATCGGCCTCGGCGATCGGCTGGAACGGGTAATCCTCGTCGCGACGCTCCCGCGTCGTGGGATAGGCGGCGCTGCCGCCGTACACCGCGACGGACGAGATGTGGATCAGGCGCGCGCCGGCGGCCCGAGCGGCCGCGACGGCCAACCGCGTGCCGTCCACGTTCACCGCCACGTACCGCTCCCACGACGCGCGGCGCTGCACGATGGCCGCCGCGTGAACGATCGCGCGGACGCCGCGTGCCGCCGCCTCCCACGCCGCCGGGTCGGTCACGTCGCCCACGACCGCCTCCGCGCCCAGGCGCTGCACGGCATCGCGGCTCGCGGGAAGGACCAGCGCGCGTACCGCCTCGCCTCGCGCCGTCAGCGCGGTGACCACGTGACTACCCACGAGGCCGCTCGCGCCGGTAACGAGTACGCTCATGCCGGAGCCGCGATCGGGAAGGCGAAGGGAAGGTCTACCACGCGGGCGTCTCGCCCCGCGGCACGGACCACCGCCCCGGGTGGCACTTCGCGCCGGACCAGCGCGAGCCCGATCCAGCGCCCCGCGCCCGCGACTCCCACGTCGGGTACGAACGCGAGGCTCGTCACGCGCCCGACGTCACGATCGATGTGCGTCACCACGCTCCAACCTTCGGCCGGAGCGGCCGGCGGTTCCGGATCGAACAGCAGCCCGCGGACCTGCCGGTTCACGTGCCCGCGGAAGTGCAGCCGCGCGACGGTCTCCTGGCCAGTGTAGCAGCCCTTCGTGTAGGACACCCCTCCGATCTCGTCGAGCCGCACTTCCTGCGGGATCGTCTTCTCGTCGATCTCGGCGCCCAGCCGTGGCCAGCCCGCGAGGATGCGGGCCAGCTCGAGGGTCGCCGGGCTCGCGGCGACGGCGCCGGCGGCGGCGAGGCGCGCCGCCAGCAAGTCGCCCGCCGCCGCGGGCGCCGTCACCTGCAACACGAACGGGGCACCCTCCGTCGCGCGGGCGGTCTCGAGTCCGTCGGGCCGCAGTATGACGCGGCCGGCCGTGGGGGAGGGCGGGGAGGGCGGGGAGGGCGCGGACGAGACCTCGAGGCCGGCGGCGGCGGCGGCGGCGAGCGCGCTGGGGCCGGCCAACCGATACACGACCACGTCCTCGGTGCGATCGACCAGGCGGGCGAGGCGCGGCGGCACGGATCGCGTCAAGATGTTCAGCGCGCTCTCTCGTGCCACGGCCGGCACCGTGTAGCTCACGGTCGCGCCCAGGCGGGCGGCCCAGCCGTCCGCGACGATCATCCCCTTGGGCGTGAGGAGGGCGCCATACACGAACGCGCCGTCGCCGGGGAGCTCGATGTCGTTCGTGAGCAGGCCCTGGAAGCACGTCACGGCCCCGGGACCGGTCAGCGCGATGACTCCGACATCGGCGCGCGACGCGACTGCCCCGGTGTGCAGCGCGGTCACGAGCGCCGCGCTGACCTCACCGGGCTCGACGCGCGCGACCTGCGGCGGTCCTTCGGTCATCCATCAAGCATAATAGCCGGCAGCCCGGTACGATTCGTCGAGGAGCTCCACCGGGTGCCGCACCGCGATCGGGCTCCCCGCCGCGGCGAGTCCCGCGCCGATCTGCATCACGCACCCGGGATTGCCGGTGACGATCATCTGCGGTCGTGCCTGCGCGAGGGAGGCGAGCTTGGGCTGGAGCACGGCACGCGACATCTCGGGCTCGACGAGGGTGAACAGTCCCGCGCTCCCACAGCACTGCGCCGCGTCGGGCGTCGAGATCACCCGCAGCACGGGGATGGCGCGTAGCACCTGCTCGGGGGGCGCGGCGATCCGTTGGGCGTGCAGCAGGTGGCACGGAGGGTCGTACGCCACCGTCGCATCGATCGGCGCTCCCGGTCGCGGTCCTCGCTCCGCTAGCAGCTCCGTGACGTCGCGCACTCGCGCCGCGAAGCGCTGTCCCACGCCGTCGCTCTCGTCGTGCAGCAGATGGCCGTACTCTTTCAGCATCGCGCCGCATCCCGCGCTGTTCACCACGATGAGGGGGGGAGCGTCGTCGGCGTCCCCTCCTGCGCCGAACGCGGCGACGTTGGCGCGGGCGAGTCGGCGCGCCTCGCCTCGCAGCCCCGCGTGCGCATGGAGCGCGCCACAACACACCTGGCCCGGTGCGTCGCGCACGGCGTAGCCGTTGACCTCGAGGGTGCGTACGGTGGCTGCGTGGACGTGGGGGAAGAGGCCTTGCATGACGCAGCCTCTGAAAAGCAGGACGGGGGAGGTCATGGAGGGCGGTGGAAGGCGGTGGAGGTTCGCGCGGGGGCGACCTCCACCAACCTCCACCGACCTCCACCGTCTTCCACCATCCTTCGGCGCTGTCGCCGCAAGCATTCCAAAGGCGAAGCGCAGCCGTCCCCATCCCGCGAGCTTGCCGGGCACTCCCGTCGCCCGCAGCGCCCGCGCTAGCGCATACAGCAGGCGCGTCGCGCGCATGTCGCCGCCCGTGCCGGTGAGGGCCGCGAGCGCCGCGCGCACCAGGGGTGGTGTGCCGCGGTGCTCCGCCAGGAGTGCGCGAGAGGCTTCGAGGCCCCGGCCGTAGCTCACGCCCGAGGGGCAGACGGGCTCACAGCCGCGGCAGCCGAGGCAGCGGTCGAGATGCAGGGCGACACCGGGATCGTTGGGAGCGAGCTCGCCCGCCTCGAGCGCGCGCATCAGCTCGATGCGGCCGCGCGGGCTGTCGGCCTCGTCGCCCGTGGCGAGGAACGTGGGGCAGGCTTGTAAGCAAAAACCGCAATGAACGCAGGAGTCCAACCCTTCAAAGCCGCCCCGCTCCGTCATTCCGCTCCTTCAACGGCCACGACGAATGCCTCGGCGGGATCGAACGTGCGCCGCAGCCCGGCCACGAGCGGACCGACCCCTTCGCGGTAGGCGCCGAAGTGGCCGACGGCCGCGCGCACCGGCCAGGAGGCCCGTTCCAGCGTGAGCGGGACCTCGAGTCCGGCGAGCGAGCGGCGGAGCCGCCGCAGCCGATCCACGGTCGTCTCCCCGCCCCAGCGGATCGCGCCAACGCCCGGGCTGGCCGAAATCCACTCGTCACCGACCTGATGCTGCAGCAGGTCGAGCAGCTCGTCGCTTGAGTCGGGGAGCCCGCCGATGCGGAACGTGACCGGTCGCGTGGCGAAACTCTCGGCGGCACGCATCCACAGGGCGTGGGCCTCGTCGGCGCGCAGTTGCGTGAAGCGCCCACCGCCGCCGGTCGCCGCGCGCAGCGCGGTTTCCTCGGCGGAGACGAGAGCGGCCGAGCCGGCGAAGCGCACCGCCAGGAGCCAGCGCTCGCGTCGCGCGAGGGCGGGGGACATCAGCTCGTGCGCCGCGGGCTGTACGGCCGCGGCCGCGATGTCCTCCGAGACCTGGGCGAGCTCCTCGCGCGAGCCTTCGAGCACGAGCGTCTGGTCGGCGCGCGGCAAGGCGCGCAGGCGGAGGTGCACGAGCACGATCACGCCGAAGGCGCCGAATCCACCCGCCGCGAGCTTGGTGAGGTCGTACCCCGCGACGTTTTTCATCACCCGGCCGCCGCTCTGCACCAGGCGGCCGTCACCGGTGACGAAGGTGACGCCGAGCAGGTGGTCGCGCACGGATCCGAAGCCCTGTCGCAGCGGTCCCGCGGTGGCGGTCGCCACGACCGAGCCGAGGCTGCGGCCGGCGAGCCCGGGCGGGTCGAGTGCGAGCCAAGTCCCTCGGTCCGCGAGCTGCTGGCGCAGGAGATCGCAGCCGATGCCCGCCTCGACCGTCGCCGCGAGATCCTGTGGTTCGATGGCGGGGACGTGATCGAGGCGCCGGGTGGTGAGTGCCAAGTCGACAGGGGCGTCGGTGGGGAGCCAGCTGCCCGCGCCTTCGATCCGGACGTGCCAGCCTTCTTCACGGGCGGTGCCGAGGAGCAGGGCGACGGCGTCGGGCGACGCGGGCGCGACGCGCGGCACCCCGTCGTGCGTCGCGGCGACGTCCACAGCGTCGTCGCCCAGCAGCGCGCGGACGCGGTCGACGAGGCTCATGTTTCCAACGCGGAAGTCGGAACGCGGAAGTCGGAACGAACGTCGGCTCTCGCGTTCCGCGTTCCGCGTTCCGCCTTCACACTTCCCACCCATTCCCTGCACGCGTGCACCGGCACCACCTTCCCCGGGTTCACCCGCTCTTCCGGATCGAACACCAGCCGCACCGCGCGCATGGCGGCGAGCGCATCGCCGTCGAAGAGCAGCGGCATGTACCGCAGCTTGTCGAGTCCCACGCCGTGCTCTCCCGTGATCGTGCCTCCCGCGGCGATGCACGCCGCCATGATCTCACCGCTCGCTTTGTCCACGCGCGCTTTGAGGCCCGGCACGCGACCGTCGAACGAGATGTTGGGGTGGAGGTTGCCGTCTCCGGCGTGGAACACGTTGCTCACCGTGAGGCCGTACGCCCCGGCGATGCGGGCGATCGTCTCGAGCACGTCCGGCAGGGCGGAGCGGGGGACTACGGCATCCTGGACCACGAGGTCGCGCGACAGGCGCCCCATGGCGCCGAAGGCCTTCTTGCGACCCTGCCACAGCCGCTCCCGCTGCTTCGCGTCGGCCGCGACGGTGACCGAGCGCGCGCCGTGCGCGTGCAGGATGCTCGCGATGGTCTCCGCGTCCGCCGCCACGGCGCCTTCCTGCGCGCCGTCGAGCTCGAGCAACAGCACCGCCGCCGCGTCACGGGGATACCCCGCGGCGTACACCGAGTCCTCGACCGCGCGGATGCACGACTGATCCATCATCTCGAGCGCGGCCGGCACGATGCCGCTCGCGATCACGGCCGATACCGCCTCCCCGGCGGTGCGCAGCGCGGCGAAGTCCGCCAGCAGCGTGCGCACGGCGCGCGGGATGGGGAGCAGCCGAACGGTGATGCGGGTCGCGATCCCGAAGTTGCCCTCCGAGCCGACGAACAGGCCGACGAGATCGGGTCCCCAGGGCTCGCCGCTGAGGCTTCCCAGCTCTACGACCTGCCCGTCAGCGAGCACGACTTCCAGGGCGAGCACGTGGGTCGCCGTCACTCCGTACTTGAGACAATGTGGCCCGCCCGCGTTTTCGGCTACGTTGCCACCGATGGTGCAGGCGGTTTGGCTCGACGGATCGGGACTGTACAGGAGGCCATCCGGCGCGGCGGCGGCGGACAGGCGCACGTTCACGACGCCCGGTTCCACCACCGCGAGGTGGTTTCTCGGATCGATCCGCAGGATGCGATTCAAGCGGGTGAGGACCACCAGCACCGCATCGGCGTCCGCGAGCGCTCCGCCCGAGAGCCCGGTGCCTGCGCCGCGGGGCACGAACGGCACCCCGAGCGCGGCCAGCAGTCGCACGATGGCGATCACCTCGTCGCGGCTTCCCGGAAGCACCACCACGCCGGGGACCCGCCGGTGCGTCGGCAGTCCATCGCGCGCGTAGGTGATCCGCTCGGGCAGCGCGGTGCGGACGTGCCGGGCCCCGACGATTCCGGCGAGGGCGGCGATCAGTGACCGGCCGTCGCGCGTCATGTGGCGCGCTCGATTTCCGGGCGGCGGCCGCCCTGCCCGTTGCCGCGCGCCCGCTCACGTACCACCGCCCGGTCTTCGGCGTCGGCCGCGACGGGGCCGAGCACCACGGCGAGCTGCCGCAGCCGGGCGCTCGTGCTGCGGACGGTCTGCAGCGCCCGCTTGGCGGCAAGGTCGAGGTCGAGCAACGCCGCTACGCGGAACGACAGCTGCTGTGGGTCACTCGGCAAACTGATCTCCTCCTCCTCCCGCGCGGTGAGCACGCCGAGCGCGCGGGCGAGGCGGTCGAAGCCGGCCCGCACGTCCGCCGCGAGTGACATGACCTCGGCGGGATCCGTCGGGTCGTCGTCGAATTCGTCGATCTCTGCCACCCGATACGGATGGCCGCTCGCGATCCAACGGCGCAGCACGAAGCGGCGCTCACCCACGGTCAGGATATTGGAGCGCCCGTCGGGCAGCGCCTGGGTTGATCGGATCAGCGCCACGCAGCCCACGTCCCCCGGACTGGGCGCCGGATCGGCAGCCGGCGTGGCATCGGGCGCGACGCAGGCGATCCCGAATCGCCGATCACCCGCGAGGCAGTCCTGCAGCAGCCGGCGATAACGGGGCTCGAAGATGTGAAGCGGCTGCTGAGCTCCCGGAAAAAGGACGATCGGTAGCGGAAAAATCGGGAGTTCCCGGATCATGCCTAATAGTATGTAGACGGCGAGCCAGACGCCTAGATGCCGAAACGCCGAGGGGATATGAGCGAAAAGTGGTCAGGAAGAGCTCTTCCCGACCACTTGCACCTCACATCCACTCGGCGCCTGGGCGTCTACGTCACCGTCTACGCCGCTCGCCAGAAGCCCTTGAGCGCCCTACCGTCCGGCGACTCGCGCAGCTTCTCGAACGCCCGTTCCCTGATCTGCCTGATCCGCTCTCGCGTCACCCCCATCAGCGCCCCGATCTTCTCGAGCGTCATGGCCTCGCTGCCTTCCTCGAGGCCGTAATAGAGATAGAGGATCTTGCGCTCACGCGGCGTGAGATACTTCTGGAAGATGCGGTCGATGAACTCGCGCATCAGCTTGCTGTCGGTCTTTTCCTCGATCTCGCCGCCCTCTTGGCCCGCGAACCGCTCGCCCAGCGTCGCCGCGTCCTTGTCGCTCCGGTCCACCGG
>Ga0137382_10001268_pt1 | contig 11062 bp, 13 predicted proteins | sample SagtaG_15_FD_104816 | JGI IMG/M metagenome (GOLD analysis project Ga0137382, IMG submission 104816) | Vadose zone soil microbial communities from Sagehorn Ranch, Mendocino, California, USA - Sage2_R_20_16 metaG | ecosystem: Environmental > Terrestrial > Soil > Vadose zone | place: USA... | reverse complement strand
GACGCGTGCTGTATCCCCAGCCTCCGCGATTCTCGAGCGCCGATAGATCTGCACGACTTGGCAACGCGACCATCGTAAACGTCACACCGACAAGTAAGAAAAAGAGTTTTGGCGCGCGCATGGGAATGGAGTGAAAAGTCGGTTGACTATAAATAGTTCCGGCCTTGTTGTCACCCGCACCAATCTCTGTTAACAGTTCGGAAGATCGACCAAGATGAGAAAACAGCTTGGCAGAGTTGTTCGCTCGCCCGCGTTCAGCCACCGCTGATCTTAAAAATCCATTGATCGAATCGTGCGTGCCGTCGTTCAAAGAGTCTCAGAAGCGTGTGTCTCGGTCGATTCGATCACTGTCGGCGAGATCGGTGCCGGACTTTGCGTCCTTTTGGGCGTCGGCAAGCAAGATGGCGACACCGACGCCGACTTTCTGGCCGAGAAGATCAAGAACCTGCGGATCTTCGAAGACGATCACGGAAAAATGAACCGATCCATCGTCGAAGTCGGCGGCGAGCTGCTCGTGGTGTCGCAATTTACGCTTTACGGCGACTGCCGCAAAGGCAATCGGCCTTCGTTTACGGAGGCCGCGCCTGCGGCCGAAGCCGACCGATTGTATCGACACCTCGTTCGGCGCTTGAGTGACGCCGGCGTGAGGGTGGCCACTGGACGTTTTCAAGCCCGCATGAAAGTATCGTTGGTGAACGACGGCCCGGTCACTTTCATATTGGATAGTTGACCGTGCACGTCGTTCTATTCGAGCCGGAGATTCCGCCCAACACGGGGAGCGTGGCGCGACTGTGCGCCGCGACTTTGACGCCGCTGCACTTGATCGAGCCGTTGGGGTTTAAGATCGATGATAAACATCTCAAACGAGCAGGCCTCGACTATTGGGAATTCGTCGACTTGCGCGTGCACAAGTCCTGGGGAGAATTCCTATCGGCGATGCGGCCAATGAACCTATTGTTTTTTTCCAAGCGCGCCGCCAAGTCCTACACAGCGGCGCGCTACGATGATGATGCTTTTCTCGTCTTCGGACCCGAAACGCGCGGCTTGCCGCAAGAATTGCTGGATGCAAACCCCGCGCACACGTTACGCATTCCGATGATGGGCACCGGCGTGCGCAGCTTAAATCTCTCCAATGCGGTTTCCATTGTTCTTTATGAAGGACTACGCCAATTGGGAAAGACATAATTTCCCGAGGGGCCTTGACGGTGAAGTCTTTTATGTTATGTATCACCATCAAATTCTGCCGATGAGGGGGTTGATATGAGGGTCGGGGTTATCAAACATCGCCTGCGGGCGTTGACCTATCTGGTTTTACTATCGCTAGGTCCGTCTGCCGGTTTTGTCGTCAACGGTTTTGCAGCGGAAGCTGTAACAACTCCTGCGTCGAAGGAATCGTTCAATCTGATTCTTCCGTTCAAGGATCTCACCGTGGGTCAGGGACAAGAGGCCACGATGGATGCGGAGGTCGTCAACCGAACCAAGGACCCGGTGGAAGTAAGTCTGACGATTGAAGGCACTCCCACCGGATGGGACGCTAATTTCAATTCGAGATACCCGAGCTTTCCAGTGCGCTCTGTAATGGTCCAAGGAGGCGATCAAAACTCGAATAAATCGACAACCCTCGAGTTCAAAGTTAAAGTCCCGGAAAACACAAAGCCGGGAACTTACCCCATTAAAGTAACCGCCAAAGACTCGAAGGGAGCGACACAGTACGTCGAAACTATCAACTATCGTGTGACTTCCAAGAAGATTGAAACTGGCGGCATCAAGGTTAGCAGTCAATATCCAGTCCTCAGCTCGGCGACGGGTCAGACGTTAAAATTCACTGTTGATCTCAAAAATGAAACGAACAAAGCGCTGCCGACGAATCTGGTCGCTCAAGCGCCGCAGGGCTGGACGGTGCGCTTCAAACCGCAATTCGGCGACCAGCAGATTTCCTCGATTCAAATCAAGGAAAACGGCTCGGAAACGCTCAGCGTAGAGATCGACACACCGGCGACCGCGGAAGCAAAGGAGTATCCCGTAACCATCCAGGCGCGGGCCGGAGCTTACGAGGCCTCGACCAGCCTCAAGGTCTCGCTCAAGGGCACACAGGATCTCAAGATGGGATCGTTGGCCGGTACGCTCAATACATCGGTCACCGCCGGGACGAAGACACCCATCGACTTTGTCGTCGGCAATGCCGGCACAGCGCCGGTTCGCAACCTCAACTTCGTCACCAAGAAACCGAGTGAGAAGTGGACCGTGGAGTTCAAGCCCGACAAGATCGATGCGTTGGGTCCCGGCGAAGTGAGACAAATCAAAATGGAAATCTTTGCGCCGGATCGAACCATCGCCGGCGACTACATGCTGACGCTCACCGCCAATTCCCCAGAGGCCAACAAGTCGTCGGAGTTTCGGGTTACGGTTTCAACGCCAACGATCTGGGGCTGGATTGGCTTCGGCATCGTCGGCCTGGTTGTGCTGGGTTTGGCCGCCGTGTTTTTCCGTTTAGGTCGTCGATGAGCGCAGTTGTCGAGACTAAAAACTTGACCAAGCGTTACCGCGAGAAGCTCGCGGTAAACGCGCTGAATCTGACTGTCCAGGAAGGTGAAGTGTTTGGTTTTCTCGGCCCCAACGGTGCCGGCAAAACCACGACGATTTTAATGCTTCTAGGCTTGACCGAACCGACCTCGGGCGAGGTGTCAGTGTGCGGCTTCAACCCAACCCATCAATCCATCGAGGTCAAAAAACGGGTTGGCTACTTGCCGGAAAATCCCGGCTTTTACGACGATCTCAGCGCGCGGGAAAATTTGCTTTATATGGCGCGGCTAAACCGCATACCCGAAGACGAAGCGCGCCGGCGCACCGCGGAAGTATTGGATCAAGTACAACTCGCCGACGATGGCCGGCGTTTAGTCAAAGAGTATTCCCGCGGCATGAAGCAACGGTTGGGCATCGCCGAAGTGTTGGTGAAAAAACCTCAAGCCATCATCCTCGACGAACCGACCTTGGGGATCGACCCGGATGGCGCGATTCGCATCCTGGAGCTGATCCAGGACTTGAATCGGCAACATAACATAACTGTCATGCTGTCATCGCACCAACTTCAGCAAGTCCAGCAAATCTGTAGTCGCGTAGGCATCATCGTCAAAGGCAAGCTGATCGTGCAAGGCGCCATGGACGCGCTCGGCAGAGCGATCTTGAAAGGCCGAGAATGGAACTTCCTGCTCGAGGTCAGCGGCCAGGCCGAGGGCATAGATCGCGACCTGCAAGGTATCAACGGCGTCGACGAGGTCGAAAAACGCAGCCACGGTTGGTTTCTCCGCTGCACCGAAGACGTTCGCCGCGAAGTGCTATCCGTGGTTTCACGGCGGGGACTGAGCTTGTTGCAGCTCCGCTCCGAAGACCCGACTTTGGAAGAGATCTATCTGAAATATTTCCGCGAGGCCTAACCCAATGAGCGTTGTATTCTGGAAAGAGCTGGCCGATCACTTCAGCAGTCGCCGTTTCATGATCCTTTTGATCATCGTTCTGCTATTCGGTCTTTGGGGCAGCTATTCGACCGGCCAGGCGATCCGCCAGAATTCGGAAATGGTACCGCCACAGTTTGTTTTTTTACTGCTCGTGACGTCCAGCGGTGACAGCATTTTTTCCCTCGCCACGTTACTGGGGTTCTTCGGCCCGCTGGTGGGCATCACTCTCGGCTTCGATTCCATTAGCGGCGAATACGCACGCGGCACATTGAGCCGTGTGCTCTCGCAGCCGATTTACCGCGATAGCTTGATTAACGGTAAGTTTTTTGCCGGCCTCACTACCATCGCAGTGCTGTGGAGTTCGATCCTTCTGCTGGTTATCGGCTTGGGAATTACACTGCTGGGTTTTCCTCCCAACACTGAAGAGCTGTGGCGTATGCTGATCTTCACCGTGGTTGGCATTTTTTACGTTGGATTTTGGCTGGCGCTGGGGATGCTCTTTTCTCTGCTTTTTCAAAAAACCGTAACTGCCGCTCTCGCGTCCATGGCTGTGTGGCTGTTTATGCTGCTGTTTATTCCAGTTCTGACTTTAGCTATAGCGAACATCGTCGTCCCCGACGCCACCACCCCGGAAGCCGTCTCGCGCCAAATGGACATCGCCAATGCCGTAGGACGTATCTCCCCAAGCACACTTTTCCAGGAAAGCGTTCAAATTCTCCTCAACCCGACAACCGGTCGGACCTTTGGTGGGGTTCTCCCGGGCCAAGCGGAAGGAATCCTAGCATCGCCGTTGGCGATCGGCCAAAGCCTCGGGTTGATCTGGCCACACATCACAACCCTATTTGGGCTCGTCGCCGTCTGCTTCGGCATCTCTTACATTATGTTCATGCGCGCCGAGATTAGAGCCTAAAACGGCGCGCCGGCAAACGACTGCCACCCCATCAACGCAGCTTTATCTCGTTGCACGGCTTCCGCCGCGGCAATTGGAGTCGCATCCCGCTGTTTTCATCATCTTTTAAATCGCGATTGTTGATATATAAACAAATTGTGTCTAGTATACAAAAAATTTGCACGGGCACGATTAGTTGAGGAGGAGTCATGGCCTATCGCGATCTCAGAGAGTATGTCACGACGCTGGAGAAGCACGGCAAACTCAAACGCGTCACCAAAGAAGTAGACAAGGACTGGGAAATCGCGGCGGTGTGCCGACAGCTATTTAAAAAAATTCCGCCGCAAAAGCGGCCTGCCCTCATATTCGAAAACGTCAAAGGGTTTAAGATTCCAGTGGTCGCTGGCGTGCTCGGCGCATCGAGAGAGATCTACGCGCTTGGACTGCAAACCGAAACCGTCGAGGGCATCAATCGTAAGTGGGATCACGCCCTCGGTCATCCCATCGAACCACGCATGGTGTCGGCCAAAGACGCGCCTTGTAAAGAAAACATTCTTCACGGCAAAGACGTCGACATCACAAAACTGCCTGTACCGACTTGGACCGTCGGTGAAGATCCCGCGCCATTTTTCACTTCGCCGTATCTCATCACTAAAGATCCCGAGACCGGCGTGCGCAACGTCGGCACCTATCGCATGGAAATTAAAGGGCCGAATAAGACTGGCCTTTTAATCGGCAAGCGCCAAGACATGGCGTGGCACATGTATAAGAACAATGCGCAAAACAAGCCTACTCCGGTGGCGGTCGTCATCGGCGCTGATCCAACCATCGGCTATGTTTCGGTTTCGAAAATGTCCGACGCGCTCGATGAATTTGCCGTCGCCGGCGCGTTGCGCGGTGCGCCGGTCGATTTGGTGGCCTGTGAAACCGTGCCGTTGGAAGTGCCCGCCACCGCCGAAATCGTCCTCGAAGGCGAGATTCCGCCCAATGCTTCCGAGCATGAAGGTCCTTTCGGCGAATACACCGGCTACATGGGCCCGGCGGGCAACGAACCGTTCTTCAACATCAAATGCATGACCTATCGCAACAAGCCGCTCTACCAAGCATTCATCAGCCAGATGCCGCCGTCGGAGTCGAGTTGTATTCGCGGCATCGGCCGTGAGTGGCCGCTGTTCAAGCATCTAAAAGATGTGTTGCGCATTCCGATCAAGGACCTGCGCTTGAAGGAAGCTGGCGGCAGCGGCGCGTACCTTGTAATCTCGTTGAAAAAAGAATTCGTCGGCCAAGTGCGCCAACTCATGTACGGCGCATGGTCGCAGCGCACCGGCTTCGGAAAAATTACCGTAGTTGTCGACGACGATATCGATGTCTGGGATGACTTTGCCGTGGACTGGGCTCTTAGCTGGCATGTCCGGCCGGATAAAGATGTCTATATCGAACGGGATGTCCAAGCCGTGGGTCTGGATCCGTCGCAAGCTCCGGCTGACGTGCTGCAGCATCACCCTAGCCGTTACGTCGGTTCTCGCGTGGCGATCGACGCCACCAGAAAGCACAAATATCCGGCGATATCGCTGCCGCCGAAGGAACACTTGGATTTGGTTGCGAGTCGGTGGAAGGAATACGGAATAGAAGATTAAAAAAGTTCCAATCGTTTGAGCAGTTTAAGACGTTGCCGTTCCGAAAAGACGAATGGAACGATTGAAACATCTGGAACTTTTTGAACGCTTAAGCCTTCACCCGCATCTTCTTCGCCGCGGCCATGATCGACTCGATGATTTTTTTATAGCCGGTGCAGCGGCAAATGTTGCCATGCATGAAATGTTTCAGCTCCGCTTCGCTCGGATTGGGATTCTCATCTAGCAAAGCTTTCGCCGCCAAAATCATTCCGGGTGTGCAGAAACCGCACTGGAAACCGCCGTGTTCGATGAACGCCTGCTGCAAGGGGTGCAGTTTTCCGTCTTCGGCCAGCCCTTCGATCGTTAGAACCGAGCGACCGCGAACCTCGAAGGCAAGCGTGGTGCAGGCGCTCACCGGACGACCGTCGACCAGCAGCGTACAGGCGCCGCAAACTTCTACGTCGCACGAGCGTTTTGCGCCGGTGAGCCCGAGTTGGTCGCGAACGACGTCGAGCAGCAGCTCGTGCGGTTCTACTTCGATTTCATGCAGTCGCCCGTTTAACGTAAAAGACACGGGAATCGACTGCGCTTCAGAATGTCTCGTCATCGCTCTGGCCATGAATTATTCCTCGGCGAGTCTACCGCCACCTCAAGATAGAGCGCGCTGAAAAGCCCTTTTCAAGAGCACTCCCACGATATGTTCTTTGTACTCTTGCGAGCCATGCAGATCGCTGATGGCTTGAGCCGCGCGCCCCGCCACCGCGCCCGCCTGAGCGAGATTACGCTCGGCTTCATCCTTGCTTTTCCCCTCGAGCAACGCCTCAGCCTCGGCGACGCGCCGCGGCGCCGGTCCCGCGCAACCGACGGCCACTTTTACGCCCTTGACCCCGCCGTTCAAATTAAATGCGATCGCCACGCCCACGCTCGGTCTTTCCAGATAGCCGAATTTTAAATAGGCGCTACGGCCGTTCGCCGCCGGCACCGGAACTTGAATTTTTGTCAGCACTTCATCCGCCTCGAGCGCAGTTTCGTAGGCATCGACGAAGAAATCCTCGGCGGCGATCTCCCGCTTAGATGAGGATTTCTCGGTGATCAATTTCGCGCCGAGGGCGATCAATAGAGTTCCGGGATCGGCATGGGGTTCGGCGAAACAAAGATTGCCGCCGATCGTGCCGACTTGTCTAACGCGGACGTTGGCGACGTTTTGCTCGAGCTTCTTCAGCGCCGGAAGTTTTTCCGTCAACGCAGCCGACGTCTCGAGCTGGTGATGCGTGCACAACGCGCCGATCGTCACTGACCCATCGGTGACGGTAATCTCGTTCAAGCCCGTCACATTTTTTACGTTTACCAATCGCTCGTACTGAACCAAGCCTTCCTTCATCGCCAGAAGCAGTTCCGTGCCGCCGGCGTATACTTTGGCGCTCTCGCCGAACCGGCCCAGCAGCTCGGAGACTTCCGCGACGCTTTGCGGCTCTTCCAAGCGAAATCTTCTGAGCATTTTAGCGGTCTCCTTCTAACTTCGTCTTCACGGCCTGGGCAAATTCATCCAGCACCTGATCCGCTTTGCGTTTGATTATGCCGTGCCCCAATGCCGCCAGCTTGCCCAAAATGTCGACCCCGGCGACAAATCCGAGAATCGTTTTGTCTCCTTGCTCGCGCAGATTGACGTCTAAGTCGAGCTTCATGCGGCTGCCGATTTTGTTGTCGGCGCCGGAGGCTTGCGCCTTGATGTGAGTCAATTCCTCGCGCTCGAGAACTTCAATGGTCGTAGGAAATTCGACTTTGAACGGACCGACTTTCTCCACCATCGTCGCGGAATATCGCTTCCCCTCTTCGATCGTTTTGGCCTCCTTGCAACCCGGCACACAGGCGATGAAACGGTCGACATCCCAAATGAATTGCCAAACTTTTTCGCGCGGCGCTAAAATCTCGACTTCCTTTTGAAATTGCAACGATATTCCTCCGAAATGAATTCCTTTTTGCTATCAGAAGCGCGCGCGACGCGCAAGTAAAGCGCGCCGTTGGTCTCGATTCGATTTAAGTACGTCGACCTGCCGTGAAGATCCAAGCCATTGCAGCCTGTGCCTCGCTCGTCGCCACGGCGCATCCGTAAGATGCGAAGATGCGTGGTGAACGGCATCACAATCATACCGTTTCCGGCCTGACACCATGGGGCCAGCGCGAGTCATGCGCCTAGCCGTAACCGACTCATTACCTTAAGAAGCGTCAAAAAAGAGCAGCGCCTGGGACGGGCCTGACAAAGGTCGCGAAATTAGCTTGGCCCTGAACTATCGTTCATCTCCTTGATGTCTTTGAGATAACTCTTGAGCTTTTTCTTCACCCTCTCCTCGATTTGCCGGACGCGTTCCCGGCTAATGCCATATTTTTCACCGATCTCACGTAGCGTCACAGGCTCTTCATTGAGAAGCCGCTCGCGGTAAATCACAAGCTCCTTGTCCTTGAGGGTTTTAGCGAATTGGTCCATTTTGTCGCGCAATAATTCTCGATACTGAGTGTCGGCGAATTGTTCTTCCGGCGTTTGCTTGTTATCCGGCAGAAAATTGAGCATCGTCGCTTCATCTTCGTCGCCGATGGGCACGTCGACGGAGAGATCGCGGCTGGCGAGCCGTTGTTCCATTTCCACGACTTCGTCTTCCTTGACGTGTAATCGTTGGGCGAGCAACTTCGGGCCGGGCGTCAGCCCTTCCGACTCGATCCGGTCTTTTTCTTTCTGCAAGTTGAAAAATAGTTTGCGCTGCGCCTGGGTCGTGCCGATCTTGACCATACGCCAATCGTTCATGATATATCGGATCATGTACGCGCGAATCCACCACACCGCGTAGGAGGGAAATCGGACACCGCGGTAAGGATCGAAATTTTTCACCGCCTCCATCAATCCCATGTTTCCTTCTTGAATGAGATCGAGAAGATTTTTAAAAGCCTTCTGATATTCTCGAGCAATCATCACGACCAAGCGGAGATTTGCAGTCACCAGCTTGTAGGCCGCTTCAAGGTCGCCGAGCTCTTTGTATTGAACCGCCAGGCGATGCTCTTCCTCTCGGCTGAGCAGCTTAAAGCGGCGGATCTCTGAGAGATAACGTTGCAGCGGATCGAAGGGGACGAGGGCCTTACCCTTCGATCCGCCCGCACCATCCTCTCCTTGGATAAGTTCGGGGAGATTAATATCGGGAAAGGGAAACGCGAACTCGGTGTTCTTGTCGTCTTCGGCCATGAGCGGTATCGACACCCTCACTACCAAAGATTGGCGGTGCGAGCGAGGATCGGCGGTCTCTCCAAAATGATCGAGGCTGCTATCGTATTATTCTTAAAATGGCGAGCAAACTATAGTCAACGAGCAAGAAAATACGCCGGCCGTCAAGACTGACCCGGAACTCGTCTGACCTTACCATCCGCGATTTCTCGTAACGCTAATACGACCTCGCGGTTATCGGATTCGATTAAAGGCTTCGCACCTTTGAAGAGTTGTCTCGCCCGTAAGGACGCAAGCATCACCAGCTCAAACCGGTTATCAACCCGTTGAAGACAATCCTCGACCGTGATCCGTGACATAAAATTCCTTAATACCAAACAGATTTAATCAAATTTCTTACGGGGAGTCAACGTAGCGCTATCGAACTATTGGGAAAGACGAGCTCACCGCGTCACGCGGCTTTGAGGAATAAAGAGAGAAAGTAAGTGGTGGATAGAATTTAGGGGCGAGCTAGCCGCTCTGATGACTCATTCTAATGTTCGATCTGTTTGCAGGCTTTGGTCTTTGCAAAAGCCATATCGAGGGCAATTCCGGTAACAACCGCTTGCCAGGCCTCGTCTTCGGAAAGGCCTCGGCCTTTGATTGAACGCCAAAGGTAAATGATTTCTTCCTCTGTTACGCTTTCGAACAGATCCTGATCTCGTTCCATATCTAGCGCGGACATTGGGTTCATTGGCATCATCTTCGGTTATTTCAACCGCCCTTTTCTTTTGATGAGAGAAAACTTTAGCAAATCAAATGCCATAGTCTTAACTTGTTGAAATTACACTGAATCGAGAATGTGCGGAAGAATGGCGTGACGGTAATTTGTGCAAAGATTGTCGAGTTCGACGCAAATCGTGGCGCAGTGAGCAGGGATTTTCCTTCAAAAAACCGTTCCCCATCCACTAGTCTAAAACTGCAATACCAGATATTTCGACCATGCAATCCGGATTATAGAGACGCTTCACTTCCACGAGCGTAATTGCCGGAAAATATTTTCCAAATACTTGCTTATAAGCGAAACCCAAAGGCTTCTTGTTGGCCCAATAGGCCGCCAAATCTGTAACGTAGATCGTCAGGACCGCATACCGGTCGGGACGTCCGCCGACCGCGTCAATGGCAGTTTTGAGGTTACGAACGACTTGCGTGAACTGGGCGACGAAATCACCTTTACCGACAACTCGCCCTTGGTCGTCAAAAGGTGCCTGACCAGCTACGTAAACCATCGTGCCGCTGGTAATTTTCGCGACGTGCGCATAACCAACCGGTGGCTCCAAACCCTTCGGGTTTAACAATTCAAACGACATCATTCCTCTCTTTCATTGCACCGAACCAGTCGTCGCCGGACTCCAATAATCGATAAAACTTTTCATTTCACCAACAATGTCCTCGGATGCAGCCACGTAAGGCAAAATGATTCTGGTCGCTCCCGCTTCAATATAAGGCTTGATCTGCTCGACAACCTCAGCCGCGGAGGTCGCAGCGACTAAGGGCAGCGAACTAAACATCCGATCCGTGACCAGCTTGCGAGCGGCATGAAAACCGCCTGCCTTCCACGCGGAACGCATCGCTTCGACTTCCTCGGCGAGTCCCATCCGACCTAACAAATCGCGGTAATAATCAGCTAGAGCGTAATAGGTTAGCGCGTGGCTCAAAGCCTCGCGCGCCACATCATATTGCGGCGCGATCGAGCAGCGGATCTTGCAAATAATTTCCATCTTCGACGGATCTTTGCCAGCCTCTGCCGCGCCTGAGCAAACTTCCTCGCGTATGCGGCGAATTTCGGTCGGGTTCGCCATATTGATCAATACACCGTCCGAGATGCGCCCCGCCAAGCGGGTCATCTTCG
>Ga0137382_10001265_pt1 | contig 11074 bp, 10 predicted proteins | sample SagtaG_15_FD_104816 | JGI IMG/M metagenome (GOLD analysis project Ga0137382, IMG submission 104816) | Vadose zone soil microbial communities from Sagehorn Ranch, Mendocino, California, USA - Sage2_R_20_16 metaG | ecosystem: Environmental > Terrestrial > Soil > Vadose zone | place: USA... | reverse complement strand
CTTGACCGGCGATGCCATCGTTACAGCCCCAGCACTTCCTTCATGCCGTAAAGCCCGGGCGGGCGGGTGACGAGCCAGCGCGCGGCGCGCACCGCGCCTTTGGCGTAGATCGCGCGGTTCGTCGCCCGGTGCGTCAGCTCCAGGCTCTCCCCGAGCCCGGCGAAGATCACATGGTGCTCGCCGATATTGTCGCCGCCGCGCAGCGCGGCGAACCCGATCGCGCCGGCTTTCCGCGCTCCGGTGATGCCATCGCGCCCGCGCTGCACCACCTCATAGAAGACGGCCCCCCGCGCCGCCGCTGCGGTACGGCCGAGCGCGAGCGCCGTCCCGGATGGCGCATCGACCTTGCCGCGATGATGCATCTCGACGATCTCGATGTCCCATTCCGGCCCGAGCCGCGCCGCCACCTGCTCGACCAGCCCGAGCAACAGATTGATGCCGAGGCTGGTATTGGCGGCCCAGACGACCGGCACGCGCTCGGCGGCCCGGCGGATCGCCTTCTCCTGTTCGCCGGACAACCCCGTCGTGCCGATGACGATCGGGCGGCCGAGTTCGGCGGCCAAAGCCGCGTGCAACGCCGTTGCGTCCGGGGTCGTGAAGTCGATCGCGACATCGCTGTCGCGCAGCACTTGCCTGGCATCCGCGGTGGCGGCGATCCCGACCCGACCGACCCCGGTGAGCTCACCGAGATCCCGGCCGACAGCGGCGCTCCCCGGCTTGGCGGCGCCGCCCGCCAACTCGCATCCCTCGCTCGCGACAATATCGGCGATCAGCATGCGGCCCATGCGGCCGCCGCATCCGATCACCCCGATTCTGGTCCCGGCCATGGCATGCCTCCCTAAGCCTCAGAAGCAGCGTTGCGGCACCGCTGAAAAAACACAAGGCGCCGCTTTATGACACCGGCGCGAGGGCGGCGCCGTTTCCCCGCGCGGGATTTTCCTCTACACCGGCAGCCTAATGGCTCTGCTCCGCTCGGTCGCGACGGTCGGCTCCTATACGCTGGTAAGCCGGGTGTTCGGCTTTATCCGCGATATCCTGACCGCGGCGATCCTCGGCGCCGGGCCGATCGCCGACGCCTTCTTTGTGGCGCAGCGCCTCCCCAATTTGTTTCGCAGCCTGTTTGCCGAGGGGGCGTTCAACGCCGCCTTTGTGCCGCTCGCCTCGGGCACGCTGGCCGAGGGCGGCAAGCCGGCCGTGCGCGTCTTTGCCGAGGAAGCCTTCGCGGTGCTGTTTACGGTGCTGCTCGCCTTTGTGCTGCTCGGCGAAGTTTTCATGCCCTGGCTGATGACGGTCATCGCCCCCGGTTTCAGCGCCGAGCCCGGCAAGTTCGACCTGGTCGTCACGCTGACCCGCATCACCTTCCCCTATCTCCTGTTCATCTCGCTGACGGCATTGCAGGGCGGCCTTCTTAATGCCGTCGACCGCTTCGCCGCGCCGGCCGCGACCCCGATCCTGTTGAACCTGTTTCTGATCGCCGGCCTGTTGCTGATGGCGCATTTCCATTGGCAGGACGGCGAGGTGCTGGCCTGGGCATTGTCGGCAGCGGGGCTGGCGCAATTCCTGTGGCTCTTGGCGTCTTGCGCGCGTGCCGGGGTCGGCCTGCGATTGCGCCTGCCGCGGCTGACCCCGCGCGTCAAACAGACCTTGCGCGTCATGGGTCCGGGGGTGCTCGGGGCCGGCGTCACACAGCTCAATCTGGTGATCTCGACAGCGCTCGCGTCGCTGTTGCCGGGCGGATCGGTGTCGTATCTCTATTACGCCGACCGGCTCAACCAATTGCCGCTGGGGGTTGTCGGGATCGCCGTCGCGACGGCGATCCTGCCGCCTTTGTCGCGCCAGGTGCGCACCGGCGATCTCGCCGGCGCGGCCGCGACACAGAACCGCGGCGTCGAATTGGCGCTGCTGTTGACCTTGCCGGCTGCAGCAGCCTTTGTCGTGCTGGCGCAGCCGATCATGACGGTCCTGTTCCAACGCGGCGCCTTTGGGGCCACCGACGCCGAGGCGACCGCGGCGGCGCTCGCCGCTTACGCAATCGGGTTGCCGGCCTTTGTGCTGGTCAAAGTGTTGGCACCGGGCTTTTTCGCGCATCACGACACCGCGACCCCGGTCAAAATCGCGATCGCGGCGATGGCGACCAATCTGATCCTCACCCTGGTGCTCATGCAATTCTGGGCGCATGTCGGGATCGCGCTCGCTTTGTCGGCGGCAGGCTGGCTGCAGGCGATCACGCTGTTCGTGCTGCTCGAGCGGCGCGGTCATTTCCGGCTCGACCGGCGGTCGCGCAGCAAGTTGCCGCGCATTGCCGCGGCCGCGCTCGTCATGGGAGCCGCGGTGCTCGGCTTGCGGCTGCTGCTCGCCCCGGCTTTGACGGGCCCGCTAATGCTGCGCCTCGGCGCGCTCTCGGCGCTGGTGGCGGCGGGGTTCATCGTGTTCGGCGCGCTGGCGCTCGGGCTGGGCGTGACCGGCTGGCGCGAGCTCCGCGGCCAGCTCATGCGCTCGCGTTCGCGATCCCCGGGGCAACCGGCTTGACCCCGGCCCAGCCGGGACGCTAACAGCCTCCATCCGTCACCTGAGGCCCCATGAACCGAATTTTTTCCGGCATCCAGCCGACCGGCAATCTGCATCTCGGCAATTATCTCGGCGCGATCCGCAATTGGGTCGCGCTGCAGCACGATTACGACTGCATTTTCTGCATTGTCGACCTGCACGCGCTGACCCAGCCGCAAAACCCCGACGAGCTGCGCCAGGCGACGCGCGAGGTGACCGCCGCCTATATCGCCGCCGGCATCGATCCCGAGCGCTGCATCATCTTCAACCAGAGCACTATCAGCGCGCATGCCGAGCTGGCCTGGCTTCTGGGCTGTCTGACGCCGCTCGGCTGGCTCAACCGGATGACGCAATTCAAGGAAAAGGCCGGGAAACAGCGGGAGAACGCCGGGCTCGGCCTTTACGCCTACCCCGTGCTGATGGCCGCCGACATTCTCCTCTACAAGGCGACGCATGTGCCCGTCGGCGAAGACCAAAAGCAGCATGTCGAACTGGCGCGCGACATTGCCGGCGCCTTCAACCGGCGCTACGAGCGCGACTTTTTCCCGCTGCCCGAGCCGCAGATCTTTGGCGAGGCGACGCGGGTCATGAGCCTCCGCGACGGCACAAAGAAGATGTCGAAATCCGACACCTCGGATTATTCGCGCATCAACATGACCGATGATGCCGATGCGATCGCGCTCAAGATCCGCCGCGCCAAGACCGACCCCGAGCCGCTGCCCGATATGCTGAGCGCGCTCGAACAGCGGCCCGAGGCGGATAACCTCGTCAGCATCTACGCGGCGCTCTCGGATATGAGCCGCGAGGCGGCGCTGGCGCGGTTCGCCGGCGCAAACTTCTCAACCTTCAAGGAAGCTCTGTCGGGGCTCTCTGTCGATGTGCTCGGCCGCATCGGCGGCGAAATGCGCCGGCTGATGGCGGATCCCGGTCACATCGACCGGGTGCTCCGGCAGGGCGCCGAGCGCGCCGCGGCGATCGCCATCCCGGTGTTGCACGAGGTGCAGGACATCACCGGCCTATTGCGGCCATAAGCCCTCCGAGGGAGGCGATTTCCTACCGAAAGATGATGGCGCCCAGGGTATTGCCGCTTTTCGGTCATTTTTTCGGGTTGTAAGCTGTCGCAGACTGCGCTGTCTCGCCAAGAGCGGGACGGTGCGGGGCGTGATTCCACGAACCGAACCGGCGGCCGCCTTCCGACATGGACATCTACCTGCCGATCGCCGAAGTCTCAATGGACGTCTTCGTCCTGCTTGGGCTCGGCGCTGCGGTCGGCTTTTTGTCCGGCGTGTTCGGCGTCGGCGGCGGGTTTCTTTTGACCCCCTTGCTGATCTTTATCGGGGTGCCCGCACCCGTCGCGGTCGCGTCCTCCGCCAACCAGCTGGTCGGCGCCTCATTGTCCGGCGTCATCGCGCATTGGCGGCGGGGCAATGTCGATTTCAAGATGGGATTTGTCCTGCTGGTCGGCGGCCTCGCCGGCTCGGCGTTTGGCGTATGGCTGTTCACCTGGCTGAAGCGGCTCGGACAAATCGAGCTGACGATCTCCGTCTGTTACGTCGTTCTGCTCGGCACGCTGGGGTTCCTGATGGGCTTCGAGAGCGTGCGGGCGCTGTTGCGCCAGCGACGGCCCGGGGGCGCACGCCGCAAATTGCACCAGCACAATTGGATGCACGGCTTGCCGCTGAAGACGCGGTTCCGGCGCTCGAAACTCTACATCAGCGCGCTATTGCCGATCGGCCTAGGTGTGGCGGTCGGCATTTTGAGCGCGATCCTTGGCGTCGGAGGGGGATTTGTGCTGGTGCCGGCGATGATCTACATGCTCGGCATGCCGACCCAGGTCGTTCCCGGCACATCGCTGCTGCAGATCATTTTTGTTGCCGCCAATGTGACTTTTCTGCAGGCCTATACGAACCGCACGGTCGATGCCGTCCTGACTTTGGTTCTGCTCCTCGGCGGCGTGCTCGGCGCCCAGTTCGGCACCCGATTTGGCATGCGCCTGCGCGGCGAACAGCTGCGCTTTCTGCTGGCCCTGATGGTGCTGGCCGTGGCGGCCAAGCTCGCCCATGATTTGACGATTCGCCCGCCAAGCCTGTGGGTAATCAGCACAGAGCAGACATGAGTCGACGGTCTCGCCTGGCGCTTTTGCTCTTTGCGGCGCTGGCATGCACCGGCGGGCCGGCACGCGCCGATGGCGTCGTCGCCGATCTCAGCAGCCATCTCATCGCGATCACCACCGGGTTTACCGGCGCTTCGGTGGTTCTCTTTGGCGCTACCGAGGGACGCGGCGACATCATCACGGTGGTGCGCGGCCCCGAGCGCGAGATGACCGTGTGGCGCAAGGGCAAGGTGGCCGGCATCTGGGTTAATGCCGAGGCGGTCGTCTTTGGCAATGTGCCAAGCTTTTATGCCGTCGCGGCAAGTCGGCCGGTCGACGAGATCATCGCGCCGGGACCGGCGGCATTATACCGGATCGGCACTGGCAATCTGAGGCTGCAGACAAAATCGCCGGCGACGCCGGACGAGGCAGCCCGCTTCGGCGCCGCCTTGGTCACGGAGCAGAAGCGCGAGGGACTGTTTGCTGCGGATCCCCTCAAGATCGCTTTCCTAGGAGAGCGCCTGTTCCGCACGACGATCGGCTTTCCCGCGAACGTGCCGACCGGCACCTACATCGTCGAGGTGTTTCTGGTGCGCGACCGCGACGTCGTCAGCGGGCAGACGACGCCGCTGGTCGTTTCCAAGGTCGGGCTGGATGCGGCGGTATCCGATTTCGCGACGCGCCAATCGGCCGCCTACGGCGCGATTGCGGTTGTGACCGCGGTAGTGGCAGGATGGCTCGCCAGCCTGCCGTTCCGCAGCGTCTGACTCGCAGCGAGGGTCCGCGTCATGTCTGACAACGTCATGTCTGGCAGCGTCCAGCCCCGCGTTTTTCTCGTCGTCGTCGACGAATCGGAGGAGTATCGCGTCGCCGTGCATTACGCGGCGCGCCGGGCGGCGCATACCGGCGGGCGGCTTGCCTTGCTCTACGTCATCGAGCCAGCCGAGATGCAGCAATGGATGGCGATTGAAGAGCTGGCGCGCGCCGAGCGGCGGGAAGCGGCCGAAGAGCTGCTGCAAAGCTTGTGCGAGGAGCTTTCTCCGGTCGCCGGGTCGATGCCCATCGTTTACATTCGCGAGGGACGCCGCCGCGACGAGCTGATGACATTGATCAGCGAGGAGCCGGGTATCTCGATCTTGGTGCTCGCCGCCGGAACCAGCGCGGAAGGGCCCGGGCCGCTGATCTCCTATTTGACGGGCAAGCCCGCCGCGCGGCTGCGCATCCCGATCACGATCGTTCCCGGCGGACTGACACTCGATGAGATCGACGCGCTGAGCTGAGAACTTCGATCGGCGCTACTCGGCATAAGCGACAGCGACGAGCCCTTCCTCGCCATCGGCAAACCTCTTCGATGCACATTTCACTCTCGCGTGAGGCGGGAATTCCCAAACCTCGGCCTCGGAATCGTACCCGTCGGGCTCGGCGAGTTGAAAGGTGCCGTCGGGCAGTGCCGTGGCCGAAACGGGACGCCAAACATCGGTACCCTCATCCAATAACCGGACGTACACGAGGGCATCAGTATCTGTAACCTGGCGCGCCGACATGCAGAACTTCTCCGGTTTGATCATCAATTATGACCGACTGGCCCGTTCGCGGGTGGACATATCTACTAGCCGTATTTCCCTGATGAACGCGGTTCGTCGCCGGATAGCGCCTGCCAGTATCGATCGCCTCGGTGATCTGTTCCGGCGTCCAACCGCGTTGCTGCAGTTGAGTTTGCCACTTTTTAGCGGATTTATGAGGCGCGAATTTCCAAGATCCCATTCCCGGCGGACAGTTACGCCACCGCCTCGCCGCTGATCACCTCTTTCACCTTGCCGGCCAGCTGTTTCAGGCTGAAGGGCTTTGGCAGGAAGTGAATGTCGCTGTCCGTGTCGAGGCGCTGGCGGAAAGCATCCTCGGTGTAACCCGAGATAAAGATCACCTTCATGTCGGGGTGGATTTCCCGGACTTCCCGGACCAGGGCGGGCCCATCCATGTTCGGCATCACGACATCGGTGATCAGCAGGTCGATCGGACCGTCGGCCGTCTGGATCAATTCGAGCGCCGCTTCGCCGCTCTTCGCCTCCAGGACCTTGTAGCCTTTGTTGCGCAAGGCGCGCGCCCCGAAGATTCTGACCGGATCCTCGTCCTCGACCAGCATGACCGTGCCGACCCCGGTCAAATCCTTGGGCGGCAGCACCTCCGTCATATCGCCGGCGCGGGTATTGATCGCCGCCGCATCGGTGAGCTGATGGCGCGGCAGGTAGATCTGGAAATTGGCGCCCCGCCCGGGCGCGCTATCGACAAAGATGAACCCGCCGGTCTGCTTGACGATGCCGTAAACCGTCGATAGGCCGAGCCCCGTGCCCGAGCCGACCTCTTTTGTCGAGAAGAACGGCTCGAAGATGCGGGGGAGATGTTCCTTGGCGATGCCGATGCCGGTGTCGGATACTTCGATCAACACGTAATTGCCGGCGGGCATGATTTCGTGGCCGCGCCGCATGGCGCTCGCCTGATTGATGTTAGCGGTGCGGATCGTCAGCGTGCCGCCGCCCTGCATCGCGTCGCGCGCGTTGACCGCCAGATTGATGATGACCTGTTCGAGCTGGCCTTGGTCGACCTTGGCAAGACCGAGATCGCGCCCGTGCACGACCTTGAGCTCGATATTTTCGCCGATCAAGCGGCGCAGGAGATGCGACAGCTCGACCAGCACATCGGTGATGTCGATGATGCGCGGTTGCAAGGTCTGCTGCCGCGAGAAGGCCAGGAGCTGGCGCACGAGGTTGGCGGCGCGGTTGGCGTTCTGCTTGATCTGCATGATGTCGGCAAAGGACGGGTCGCCCGGCCGGAACCGCATCAGCAGGAGATCGCAGAAGCCGATCATCGCGGTCAGCAGATTGTTAAAATCGTGCGCCACGCCGCCGGCGAGCTGTCCGACGGCCTGCATCTTTTGCGACTGGGCGAACTGGATCTCGAGGTTCTTCTGGTCGGTGACGTCGATGAAGTGCAGCATCAGGCTGCCATCGCTGCTGTCGCTGCCGCCGAGGCGCGACAGGAAGACGACGCAGGTCTTGTCCCGGTTGCTCTTGAGCCGCACATCGACCCGGCCGGGGGGCGCCGCGCCATCCGCCGCCGCGGCGAGCTTGGCCATGATCTCGCGCCGGTCGTCATCGTTGACAAAGCCGATCAGCGGTTGCCCGATCACATCCGGCGGCGGCGCGCCGAACAACTCGCCGAGCGCCCGGTTCGCCTCCTCCAGCCGGCCCTCGCGATCGATCAGCGCGATACCAACCGGCGCGTTGGCGAAGAACCTCTGAAAGCGTTCGCGCGACAGACGCAGCGCCGCTTGCCATTCGCGCTCCGGCGTCAGATCGCGGACGACCGACCGGGTGCGCAATTCCGGCCCGGCACCAACGATGCTCTGTCCGACCCAGGCCTCCAGGATGTGCCCGTCCCGGCTGCGCAACGCCACCTCGCCGCGCTGCTCGCCCTCGCCGCTTCCCTCAAACGGATCAAACCCGGCGGTCTCGTCGGCCGGCGGCGTCGCCAGGAAATCATGCAGCCGCGCGCCGCTTGCGATGATTTCCGCCGGTGTGCTGCCGAGCCACTGCGCGAGCGTCTGATTGACGAACAAAAACCGGCCGTTGCCATCGACCGAGTAGAAGCCGATCGGCGCGTTATCGAGAAAATCGACGAGCTTGTTGCGCTCGTCGTGGATCACCGCCTCCATCTCGTGCCGCGCGGTGATGTCCTGAAAATTCCAGAAACTGTAGCCGGGCCGGCCGGCGATTGGGTTGACGCTGACATTGAACCAGCCGGCCGCTACGCCCCGCGAATTGCGCAGCGGCAGCGCCGATATCGCCCGTGTCCCCGCCGCGGCCCGGCTGCACAGCCGCTCGAAATCGGCCTGCGAATCCGGGTCGGAGAGGGCGGCGGCCACGCGCTCCAAGGGCGCTTCGGGAAATTGCGGGAATAGGTCGTAGAACGCCGTATTGGCATAGGCGATGCGCCCGTCCGGCGCGATGATGACCTGCGCGTCGGCCGAAGCGTCGAGCGCCTGGCTCAGGATGTCGACGCGGCCGGCCAGCGCGGTGTGCATCGCCCTCGCGGCAAAGGCGGCAAAGCCGCTGATCACCGCCAGCGCGATAACCGTACTTGTTACCGCCTGGGCCTTGGCCCCGGAAATGATGTCGCTGGCGAAAAGCGCCCCGACCAAAGCCCCCGCGGCCGCGAGGAGGAGCGCGATATTGCCGAGCCGGCCGATCCAACCCGGCTGCTGGCGTTCGAACCCCCAATTCGCCCAGCGGCGGGCGCCTTCGACGTCGGCGACCATGCTCCGTTTCCGCCCGTTGCGAGTCCGCCTTAAATACCACGGACCGGCGGCGCCGGTCGCGCTTTGTTCACCGGCAACCCGCGTCAGGCACGCCGGTTCGCGGGCAAAACCGCCCGGGAGCCATCTTGCGCAGACAGCGTTAACGAATGCTTAAGGGCTCTTAACGCGCGGGCTCGATCCGGCCGGGGGGCTCACTCGTCGCGGTAGGTGCGCTCCATGCGCTCGTGCCGCTCCTGGGCCTCGATCGACAACGTCGCGATCGGGCGCGCTTCGAGGCGGCGAATGCCGATCGGCTGCTCGGTCTCCTCGCAATAGCCGTAAGTGCGGGTATCGATGCGCGACAGCGCGGCATCGATTTTCGAAATCAGCTTTCGCTCACGGTCGCGGGTCCGCAGTTCGATCGCCCGTTCGGTCTCCAGCGAGGCACGGTCGGTCAGGTCGGGCTTCAGCAGGCTTTCTTCCTTCAGGTGCTGCAGTGTCCCGGTCGAATCGGCGAGGAGCTCGGCGCGCCAGCTGAGCAGCTTTTGCCGAAAGTATTCGAGCTGCCGCGGGTTCATGAACTCTTCGGCTTCTGAAGGACGGTAGCTGGCCGGCAATCTTGTGCGCTTACGCATTTATCCTCCCCAAGGTGCCCGTCTGGCGCGGGCGCGGAGTATATGAATCGGGTTTTCCCATTTCAACTGCCGGAATCGCATTTCACTATATTGATTTCGCAGACCTTTCCAGGCTGCCTAAGCAACGTGCGGTTTAACAGCAGAGGACGCTGCTGCTGCCGGCTCGATTAGCAGCCGCCAAATACCGCCACCGGAACCTTTTCGGAGCCACTCGGGTGCGCTCTTGCGCAGCACGACTGAGGGCAAGGTCTTCGGCCATTTAGCGCTTCTTTAAAGAATGCCGGGTACCGTCCGCAGATCGGCCATTTCGATCCCAGGAACATGTCTTTAGCGGACCCTTTTGCCGACACGAGCGTCTCCGACGAGGTGGACGGGACGGTTCCCGATCTGCCCTCGCCGGACACCAAGCGATGGGTCGTGCGCCGCAAGGCGATCGTCGTCGCGGCGGTGCGGAACGGCTCGATCAGCCTGCAGGAAGCCTGCCGGCGCTATAAGCTTTCAGTTGAAGAGTTCCTGGCGTGGCAGCGCGCCATCGACCGCTACGGCGTGCCGGGGCTCAGGGTGACGCGCCTGCAAATCTACCGCGACACCGACGCGGCACGCAGCGCCAGCTAGCGCGGGTCCGACCGACCCTGTCTCGAACCGCCGCCGGTTAGCGCGGCGGATGCCACCAATGCCCGCCGATCACCAGCCCGCGCGCCGCTAATTGGTGTCGCCCGAGCCGGATCTCGCCCAGCACATCGCGATATTCGACCTCGCGCTCTATCAGTTCGAGGACGCTTGCATCGCCAACGGCGCCGACCGACAGCCGGCCGAGATCGGCACGGCCCAGCGCCGCCGCCGGGGCCGCGCTGCTGGCGCCGATGACCGCCGCGAGATCCAGCCCGAGCGCCAGAAACTTCCCCATCGTGACGAGCTGGTCGTAAGCCGGGCCATTGATGCTCAGCGTGTGCACGTCGCTGCTGATCGCATCCGGCAGAAACCCGGCTTCAAGCATACATTCTGCGGTGCGGAAGCCGAACGAGCCGCTGCCATGCCCGATATCGAAGACGACGCCGCGGCGGCGCGCCTCCTGCACCTCCTCGCGCACCAGCCCGTCTGGTTGCACCGGCGCATTCGGGAACGGCCGGAAGCAATGCGTCAGGATATCGCCGCGCCGGAGCCGTGACAGCACCTCGAGCCGGGACGGCGGCGGATTGTCGAGATGCGCCATGACGGGCAGCCCAACCTCCTCGGCAACCTCGAGCGCGATATCGAGCGGCGCAATGCCGGACGCGCCGCCGGCGTTGCGTCCGACCCGCACCTTGACGCCGACGATCAGGTCGCGGTTCGCGTTGATGACGCGCACGCACTCACGGGGATCGATGAGCCGCAGATCGGCGACCTCTCCGACCATGACGCTCGGACTGAATGCAAAGATGCCGGGAAACGAGACATTGAGGAACGGCAGGATGCGCAGCGGCGAGGGCTCGATGACATGCCGCCGGAAGCCATGAAAATTGCCCG
>Ga0137382_10001263_pt1 | contig 11078 bp, 5 predicted proteins | sample SagtaG_15_FD_104816 | JGI IMG/M metagenome (GOLD analysis project Ga0137382, IMG submission 104816) | Vadose zone soil microbial communities from Sagehorn Ranch, Mendocino, California, USA - Sage2_R_20_16 metaG | ecosystem: Environmental > Terrestrial > Soil > Vadose zone | place: USA... | reverse complement strand
GCTCAAGGTTCTGTTGGAGAAGAACAATGTGGCTATCGATCCTGGCTACCTGGAATGGGCTGGAGTGGCAGTATTCAAGAAGACCTATCGGATTTTCAGAGAACGCGGCTACCGAATTCGCTTACTGTCCGCAGCATTTCGTAACCACATGCATTGGAGCGAATTGATCGGTGGTGACGTGGTCATTTCTCCGCCCTACGCTTGGCAGGTTCGCTTCAATGCCAGTGACATTGAAGTACGACCACGTATTGATGAGCCAGTGCCGGCCGGGGTGATTGAAGCTCTTTCGGTGAAGTTCCCCGACTTTCGCCGCTCTTACACCGAGGATGGTCTTACGCTTCAGGAATTTGATTCTTTCGGTCCTACGCTGCGGACGCTTCGGCAATTCATTGCCGCCTGCCACGATCTGGATGGCCTGGTGCGCGATTTTCTGGTTCCCAACCCCGATATGTGCTAGCAGGCGCAGCTAAACGTTTTGAAACACGACTAAACCCTGATATCTTCCGTCTGTATCATGTCTTCTTCCAAACGCAGCAGGCCGTCAAAACCCGGCAGAGCCGCCAGCATCTCAGATGTTGCTCGCGAGTCGGGAGTGTCGATCTTTACTGTCTCGGCGGTGGTCAACAATAAGAGTCACGTGGGCAAGACTCTTCGCGAACGCGTCGAGAATGCGATTCGAAAGCTGAATTACCGGCCCAACCTTATAGCCCGAAGCCTGATAAAACAAAAGACGCAGACGATTGGCATGATCGTGCCGGACATCGTGAACCCATTTTTCCCCATGGTGGTTCGCGGCGCTGAGGACGCGGCGCAGAAGCAGGGCTACAATCTTCTGCTTTGCAACAGTGACGACAGTTTGGCAAAGGAGGAGACTGCGATCGAACTGCTGCTGTCTAAGCGAGTCGACGGAATTCTTCTCACCAAGGCTGCCGGAGAGTTTTCTCCCGCGTTGCACAAAACGATTCAAGAGGTGAATATCCCCTTTGTTCTGGTCATGCGCACGTATCCGACCTTGACCAAGGATGCCGTCATCACCGACGACTACCAGGGAGCGTACGAGGCCGTTTGTCACCTGGCTCGCGCGGGACGCAACCGCATCGGTCTTATCAGCGGGCCGTTAAGAATCAGCAATGCAAAAGAGCGTTGGCGCGGGTTTCGTGATGCGCTCGAGGAAAAGAAGTTGCCCTACGAACCCGAACTGGTGGTTGAAGGAGATTACCGGATCGAGTCGGGTTTTCGTGCGGGGCATGCTCTGCTATCGCACCGGCCCGATGGAATTTATGTAGCCAATCATTTGATGACCATTGGATTACTTCAAGCCGTTGAGGAAATGGGACTGAAGTGTCCGGAAGATTTTGGATTGGTCAGTTTTGACGACTATCCGTGGCTGGGTGTTTTTCGGCCCCGGCTCACCACGGTGGAGTTACCGAAGCATCAATTAGGGAGCGAAGCCGCAGAGTTATTAATACAGCGGATTGGCGGAAATCATGGCAAACCAGTGCTCAAGAAGCTGCTGCCGGAGCTGCGCATCCGTGAGTCGTGCGGGTTTGCTCAATTTGTGTCCGCTGAACACCGCCGCGCTGCGCCATCCAAGCCGTCGGACGCCTCTTTGGTAAACAAGTAGAGCCGTTGCTTCCCTCATTCGGCTTGAATTTACGTTTCGTTGAAATTAAACAGCTTTGGCCGGAGCGTAAACATCCGCGTTCTGTAGCTGGCGTAGATCAGCCCAACTGCGAGCCAGATAAGACCTGCATACTTCGTCCACGGCTGCAAGCCGAGCAGCAGGACGAAGCAGAATACCGCCCCAAATGCAGGGACAAAGGCATCGGTGAAGAAGTTCCTCCGGGCGGAGGCCGACGGCGAATACCAGAAATGCAGCATGGCGACGAGATTCACCGCTGTGAATGCCAGCAACGCGCCGAAGGTTACGATTTCTGCTGCTCGCTCCCAGGGAATCGTCAGCACGGCGATGTAGGCGAGAACACCCACAATCCACTCGTTGAAAATGGGGCTTCCTGTCTTCGGGCTCAGATAGCCAAAGAGTTTCCTGGGGATTACGTCATCGCGGCCCATGCTGTACAACAGGCGCGCTGCGCCGACGTGACCCGCGAGTCCACATGCCATACTGGAAACCAGGAGCACAACTCCGTAAGCGGTGAAGAGCAGAGGTCCGCCGGCAATTCGGGCGACATCCATAAAGGCGGTTTCAGGATTTGCGAGATTGGAATGGCTCGGCCAAACGAGCTGCGCCAGATATACCTGAACTCCACTGAAGAGTCCGGTGAAGACGCAGACTAGTACTGAGGCCAGGAGAATGTTTCGTTTCGGGTTCTTAACTTCCTCAGCCAGGATAGAGACGCCGTCAAATCCGATAAACACAAGCGCGGCAAAGGACGTTCCCGCGGCCAAGGCGCGCAGATTGAATGTTGCCGGATTGTAAATTGGCTGCAGCGAGAGAAGTCCGCCGAGCGTCTGATGCAGCACCACGTAGCGGAAAGCCTGTACCAGAAATATCCCGGTGACCAGCAACATGAATCCGAGCAGCACTTCGTTGGTGCGCGCGTTGAACTTGATCCCCTGCGTGGTCAGGAGGGTGATGAATCCCACCGTGAGGGCGGCCAGCAGCGCAAAAGGAACCTGCGGTACCATGCGATGGATGGCGAGGACAGCATAGAGCGAGTTCTGGATTGGCTGGAAAAGATATTCCAGGAACATCGCCCAACCCAGGATGAACCCCACGTGGGGATTGAGCGTTTTGCTGATGTATGAATAAACGGACCCCGAAGAAGGATAGACATGAGCCATACGGCCGAAGCTGACGGCAGTCACAGACATTGCAATCATCGCGAGGAGGAGCGTGGTCACGGTGTGCCCGCGGGAAAGCACCTGCGCCTCGCCGAAGAGCGGAACCGCGGCGATGGGCGAAGTGAGAATGATCCCGTAATAGACGAGGTGCCACACGCTCAGCACGCGCTTGAGGTGCGGTTGACCAGATGTCCCCGGTGATGGCGCCATGGTTGTTTGCACGCTTGGTTCTTTCTTCTAGAAGAAGTAGCGTTGCTTCTTGCGGGCTTCCTCGTACTTCTGACGCGCGACTCTCACGCTCTCAGGCTCTGATACTTCCGCGACGGGAACATCCCACCACGATTCGTAGCTTGGGACGCTTTGTTCATATGCGGTCTCAATGACGACAACCGAGGTGCGGGGTTGTGTGCGAGCGGCTTCCAGAGCGGCTTTGAGGTCTTCGCTGGTGCGGGCACGGGCTGTCCACGCACCCAAACTCGCAGCATTGCCCGCGAAGTCGACGAGCAAGATGTCGCCTTCGTATTTTCCATTGCTGCGATAGCGGTACTCCGTTCCCATCCCTTGGTTGCCGCAGCTACGGCTGAGACCGCCAATACTGGAGAAGCCATGGTTGTCGAGCAATACGACGTTAAGCTTCAGGTTCTCTTGCACCGCGGTGACGATTTCCTGCGCCATCATCAGATAGGAACCGTCTCCGACAAGCACATAGACTTCACGATTCGGATGGGCCATTTTCACACCTAAGCCCCCGGCGATTTCATAACCCATGCAGGAGTAGCCATACTCCATGTGATAGCCGCCGGGCTGACGGGTGCGCCAGAGTTTGTGCAGGTCTCCAGGCAGACTGCCGGCGGCGCAGACCAGGATGTCGGAAGGCTCCATGAAATTGTTGAGGATGCCGATTACTTCCGGCTGCGCAATCGGTGGCTCTTTGCGAAGGCATTCGATGCGATCAACTTCTTCTTCCCACTTGGCTCGGAAGTAGCAGATTGTTCTTTGATAGCTGTCTTCGGTTTTGTAGTTCGTGAGCGCCTGCCGCAGTTCCTGGATTGCGGCACGGGCGTCACCCGTAAGAGCAAGAGCGGCGTGCTTGCCGGCATCAAATTCACAGGCGTTGACGTTGATGAAACGCACCGCCGGATTCTGAAACGCGGTCTTCGAGGCGGTTGTAAAGTCGCTGTAGCGGGTGCCAACTCCGATGATCAGGTCAGCTTGTTGAGCCATGACGTTCGCACCAGGAATGCCAGTGACACCGATCGCTCCAAGGTTCTGTGGATGGTCGTAAGGCAGGGACCCTTTGCCCGCCTGGGTTTCGCATACGGGAATTGAGGTTGCTTTGGCAAAATCCGAAAGAGTGTCCGAAGCTTCTGAATAGAGCACACCGCCGCCTGCGACGATTAGCGGTCTCGTCGCGGTGCGAATCCAGCTGACGGCACGTCGGAGGAGTTCATGATCGCACCGCCCGCGGGGGATCGACCACACGCGCTTTTGAAAGAATTCTTCCGGGAAATCGAAGGCTTCGGATTGCACATCCTGAGGCAAGGATAGAGTGACTGCGCCGGTCTCGGCGGGAGAAGTCAGCACGCGTAGCGCCTCGGGAAGGGAAGTCATCAATTGCTCAGGGCGTTGTATGCGGTCCCAGTAGCGTGACACCGGCTTGAAGCAGTCGTTTACCGAAATATCTGGAGTTGCGGGCGATTCGAGCTGCTGTAATACCGGCGCCACATTGCGCCTGGCAAAGATGTCCCCCGGCAGGAGAAGTACTGGCAAGCGGTTAATCGTGGCCAGAGCCGCGCCGGTCACCATGTTGGTAGCGCCTGGACCGATGGAAGTGGTGCACACCATAGCCTTCATTCGGAACGTTGCTTTTGCAAACGCGACCGCCGCGTGCACCATCGCCTGTTCATTGCGGAACAGAGAATACTGCAGGCCCGTGTCCTGCTCGAGCGCTTGTCCTATCCCGGCGACGTTTCCATGTCCGAAGATCCCAAAGCAGCCGGCAAAAAATGGAGTTTGCCTGCCGTCTCGCTCGACATATTGATTCTGAAGGAACCTGATGATGCATTGCGCGACTGTCAGGCGTCTCTTCATAGGCTTACCTCTTCGGTGCTGTCGACGCTCTGTGCAAAGTAGGTGTCCCGCACTCTCGAGATTCCCACGTTTCCTGCCTGCCGAAGTGAACTACTCGCGTACCAGTGGCAACCGAGGATCGGTGCCGTTCCATGTCGAACGTATCCAAGCGTGCTGCTGGTCCTCCGTAACCGCCAGGGCGCGTGCGGATCCGGCGAGAAAGTTCAGATAGTAGACGTCATAGCCGGGCCCTGCAACCACAGAGTGATATCCGCTGTGCACCAATACTGCATCGCCGTCGCGTGCTTTCAACGTCCGTTCGCCAGCATATTCTCCACCGTACAGATGCTGCAGGGCGAAGCCCCCGGACTGAACCCGGTAGTAGTAGATCTCGTCCAAGTCGACTTCAGCCGGTGGAGTATGAACATCGTGTTTATGAGGAGGATAGCTCGACCAGTTTCCGCCGGGAGTATAGACCTCTATGACCATGAGCTTGTCGGCGGGAAATGCGGGAGCAATGACGTCGACGATCTGCCGGGAAGCGTTTCCTCCCCCGCGAAGACTGCTGGCGACGTCGCGCGGAGTGATCAACTTAGGTTGTCGTCGAGCGTCGGAGGGCACGCGGCACTCGGCAATCTCGCAAATTGTTTCAGCCTGAAATGAAACCTCGCTCTGGGCGGGGAGATAGAGAGCGTAGGGAAGTCCGTCGAATACCGTTTTGCGCTTTCCCAGCGGCACGACTCCATGTCCCCAATCGGCCGCGCAGGTTCCACCCAGGATCACGAAGGCAGCCTCCTCGCCTTCCGTGCTTGTCCGATAAACGTCTCCCGGCTGCAGGCGGCGAACGAAGAAACTCATCCATTCCCAATCAGCCTTCTCGCGAGGCAGGCAGAGTAGTTCTCCCGCCTTCTGTGGCGGCAGATCTACGGAATGAGCAAAGGAAATCTTTTCTTTTGATCGTTGTCGCATGAGAAAGATATATTCGTCTAAACGATTTGACACTATCGCAAAAGATCCTTTCCTTGTCAATCTTGCCGTGGTTCCCGGCCCATTTTCGGAGCCGCCGGGAATCGTAGAACCTCATTCATACGCCATTAACAATGCACAGGTAAATATGGCTAGAAGTCGATGCACAGAAGATTTTCTTGGGGGTCATGAAAACTTTGTTCTTGACCTGCGGAATAGTTCGTTGATATAAGCGCACAATATAAACGTTTTGACAAACCCGAACTTGACCCCGGTTGACTAGATCCAAGATGGGCGAAGCAAAGCTTCGGAGGAACTATGAGAGCGAATGGGCGTGGATATTGCGGAGTTGACGCAGCAGCAATTGATGGTGGACGAGCGAGGAATGCCTGTTTCCTGTTGATGGTTTTGGCGGTGATCTTCGGCGTGAGCGGCCAATTGCATGCCAAGGTCGACGCCGGAATTTCGGGAATTGTCACCGATTCGAGTGGTGCCGTGATATCCGGGGCCACCGTGCAAGTGAAGGCCGTCGAGACGGGAATTGTGGAGAAGCGACAGACAAACGTCGACGGTTTCTATGCCTTCGTGGATCTACCGCCCGGACATTACGACATCGAGGTGAGCGAGTCCGGTTTCACTACCCTCCACCAGACCGGCATCGTATTGGATGTGAATTCCGCAAAGGTCCTGAACTTCAAGTTAAGCGTGGGCCAGATCAGCGCGACGGTCGAGGTCTCGACTGATGCCGTGCAGTTGGACACTGCGAGCACGCAAAATGGCGAAGTCATCCGCGCACAGACCATCACAGCCGTGCCACTGGTGACGCGCAGTTACACGGACCTTCTGGCTCTGCAACCGGGAGTTACGCCCGTCTCCTCGGGCCTCGCCGGCGGCCAGGGAGGCCAGTTCAGCGCCACCGGTTTTACCCTTAACAGTGTTTCGGGCGACTTGAACGCAGGGAATCTTTCCGTCAATGGCCAGCGTGAATCAGCGAATGGCTTTCTTCTGAACGGGACTACGGTGCAGGAGTTCGCTTTCTCGGGAGCCGGGATGATTCCAAACCTGGACTCCATTGCAGAATTCCGTATCGTGACCAATAACTTCGATGCAGAATATGGGAACTACGCCGGCGGCCAGATCAATGTCATCACGAAGTCGGGCGTGAACAAATTCCACGGCAGCGCCTTCGAGTTTCTGCGCAACCGGTCCTTCGATGCCCGAAACTATTTCTCCTCAGTGCGAGACGATCACAAGCAGAATGAGTTTGGAGGCACTGTGGGTGGCCCCATCGTGCACGACAAACTCTTCTTCTTCGGAGATTATCAGGGCAACCGGGTGATCATCGGGCAGAGCGGTTCGAATGGGACCTTTGTTGTGCCAACGGTAGCGGAACGCAGTGGCGACTTCTCGACCGTGGCCGCTTCCATGACCGGAACAGTCCAGGGGCCCGCATGGGCGCAGGCTCTCTCCAACACCCTGGGATATGCAGTGACGGATGGCGAGAACTATTACGCGCCAGGGTGCGCCAACACGGCGACTTGCGTCTTCCCAGGTGCACAGGTCCCGACGACGGTGTTTTCTGTACCTTCCACGAACTTGCTGCAGTTCATCCCTCCGGGCAACGCAGGGGATGGCGTGTTCTCTCCCGTTGCTTCACCGATACGGCTTTCTGACAACAAAACCAGCGGTCGGGTGGACTACAACTCACATCTGGGATTGCTCACGGGCTACTATTTCTTTGACCAGTTTCGCCAGAGTACACCGAACATATTTCTTCCCGGTTTCGGCAGCGACAACACCGGACGCTCCCAGATCGCAGAGATCGGCGATTCGAAGACCCTTGGCACAGCGTCAGTAAATGACTTGCGCGTGGGCCTAACGCGCCTGAGATTCCTGATGCATAAACCCACGGGTGGTGGCAATGTCACACCAAAGTCACTGGGTTTTGAGCAGGGGGCGGACACTTTAGGGATTTCACCTTCACTGCCTCAGTACGCGCATGTCCCAAACATCCATCTCAACAATGGTCTTAGTTTTGGGGCATCCGGCGGGCCTCTAGGTGTTACCGAAACCACAGTTCAGGTAATTGATAACTTCAGCAAAGTCATCCGCACCCACACCCTAACGTTCGGCGGACAGTTCCGTTACAACCAGTTGACGGAATACAACGGAGGGTCGAACGGCGATTTCACATTTAACGGTGCGGAAACCGGAGTGGATTTTGCTGACTTTCTGATCGGTGCTCCAACGGGATATTCGCAAGGACAGGGGTATCCTTCCTACGGGCGTTCGCGATATATCGGTCTGTTTGCCCAGGATAGTTGGCGTGTAAAGTCAAATTTGACTCTTAACTACGGATTTCGGTGGGATGTTAGCAGGCCATGGTCTGAGAAGTATGGCCAACTGGAAACTCTGGTCCTCGGCCTGCAGTCTACAAGATTTCCCGGTTCGCCCACGGGCTGGGTTTTCCCCGGCGATCCCGGCATCCCGAGTACCTTGGCTCCGACTCGGTATAACAATTTTGCCCCTCGTGTCGGACTCGCTTACTCTCCTTCATCGGTCAGTGGCCTTATGAAGGCGTTGACCGGCGGACCCGGTAGGACCAGCATTCGTGTGGGTTGGGGAATGTTCTACAGCACCTTCGAAGGTGCTACCAACTTCAACGAGATCGGGGACGCGCCGTTCGGGGCATTTTATGGCAGCCCGGTGCCGCCGGAATTTGTGACGCCCTTCGTGGATCGAGGTACCGGCCACATTGAGGGTCAGCGATTTCCAGTGCCCCTTCCAACGACGAACACTGTAATCAACTGGCCGAATTTCCTGCCCATCGGCACTTCGCCTGCTTTCTGGTACAGAAATGTTTTGCCGTACACCGAAGAGTACCAACTGTCGATTCAGCGACAGGTCGGTCCGAGCACTTTACTGACTGCCAGCTACGTCGGAAGCCAGGGCCATCACTTGTTATCGTCGCTGGAGGCTAACCCTGGTAACCCGTCTCTCTGCTTGAGCCTGAGCCAAGCTAGTCAGGTTACAGATGGAAACACCTGCGGACCGAATAAAGAGAACGGAGTTTATCTCCCAGTAGCAGGCGGCACAATCAACAGCACCCGTGGTCCATTCGGTGGCAACTTCAGCAGCGATGGCTACTTCATGACCATCGGAAAGTCCGGCTACAATTCCGCACAACTAAGTATTCAGCAACGAATTTCGCGGCTGCAGTTCCTGGCCGGCTATACCTATTCCAAGTCTCTCGACAACGGTTCCGGATATGGTGAGCAGATTAACTTTGTTCGTCCGAATGAGAGGTCGCTTTCGTCGTTCGACATCAGACACAACTTCGTTGTCAGCTATGACTACCAGATGCCCTTCGACCGCTGGGGCGGGCCGAGTAGGTTGGTGAAGGGGTGGAGGTTGAGCGGAATCACCAGGTTCTCCACCGGTCTACCCGTCACACTGGTTGAAACCGACGACCTTTCTCTGCTCGGTACCGGCGGTGCCGGGGCTATCTCGCTCCCGATCGATATGCCGAATTTTGCTGGCGGCGCTGTGAGGGTCGGCGACGCGCGTTCGGCCGCAACGCCCTACTTCAATACTTCGCTATTTAGCCCGGAAGCCACTCAGGCGGCGCCAGGTACGCTGGGCAATGCGAGGCGGCGGTTCTTTTCGGGCCCCGGCCTCAACAACTGGGATATGGCTTTGCTGAAAGATACGCTCATTAAGGAAGGCATGAATCTCGAGTTCCGTGCAGAACTGTTCAACGCCTTCAACCACGCCCAGTTTAATCTGCCAGACGGGAACATCACAGATTCCCAGACCGTCAGTCCGGATACTGGACGACTCCAGGGGTTTGGCACGATCACATCCGCGAAAGATCCGCGGATCATGCAGTTGTCTCTCAAGCTGCTCTTCTGATTGCGCCAAAGGCTCTGTAATCGCGTAGGTCAGATGGTTCGCCGGGAGGCGGACCATCTGAGATAGAATCCTGGCTCTACCCTTGCATGAATACGTCGGTCGCTCGTATTCGCGCCCCTCGCATTTGAGACAATCAGGCCCCAGACCCGAGAAGATCGCATGAAACAAATGAAAAATCCTGGTTCAAGGCGGGCCTTCATTAAGGCTTCAGCTCTGGGCCTTGGGGTGATTGGTTCACGCGCGTCGGCACTGGCCTCAGCGAGCGCATATCTCTCAGATCCTTTTATCACTGCCCCTGACGCAGAAACAAAGCCACCTGAATCGGATGTTGCGGTCTGGTTTACGAATCAGAAACAGCGCTTTGCTGCGGGCCCGCCGATTCCATGGCAGCCGGCATCAGCCACAGTGTCGAATGATTCCGTTCGCCTCATCGAAGCCAACAAGTTTCAAGACATTCTGGGATTCGGTGGTTGCTTCTCCGATGCGGCGTGTTACGTAATCAACCAATTGCACGCGCCTGCCCGCGAGCAATTACTTTATGAGATGTTCCATCCATCGGCGATGGGATTGAGCGTCAATCGCACGTGCATCGGATCGGCCGACTCCGCAGCGATGCTTTATAGCTATGACGAGGGGGAACCCGACCCCGAACTCAAGCGATTTTCCATTGAGCATGATCGTGAATATATTCTCCCGCTGCTGCGTCAAGTGCGTGAGATCAATCCCGAGACATTTTACTTTTCTTCTCCGTGGAGCCCACCGGGCTGGATGAAGTGGAACAAGTCGATGCTGGGTGGCTCCATGAGCCGCCAGTATCTTTCGTCATACGCGCAATACTTGCTCAAGTTCTTGCAGGCGTATGCGGCGGAAGGCGTGCCAATTCAGGCAATCACTACGCAGAACGAAATTGATACAGACCAGCATGGTCAGATGCCCGCGTGTACGTGGTCGCAGGAGTGCGACATGGAATTCATCATCGAACACCTTGGGCCGCTCTTCGAAAAGACGAATACCGCAACCAAAATATGGATTCTGGATCATAACTTTGTGTATTGGGGACGGGTCATCTCGGAACTCGACGACCCTGACTTCCGGAGATACGCCAATTCAGTTGCCTGGCACGCCTACACCGGAGACCCCAGCATGATCAGCAAAGTCCACGCCGCTCATCCAGACGCGGAAATGTACTATACGGAAGGCAGCACGGATTATAACGATCCTCATTATCAGGATGACTGGACGAAGTGGAGTAAGACGTATACGGATGTGCTCAACAACTGGTGCCGAGCCGCCGTCGCCTGGAACATGGCCACGGACGAACATGG
>Ga0137382_10001259_pt1 | contig 11085 bp, 8 predicted proteins | sample SagtaG_15_FD_104816 | JGI IMG/M metagenome (GOLD analysis project Ga0137382, IMG submission 104816) | Vadose zone soil microbial communities from Sagehorn Ranch, Mendocino, California, USA - Sage2_R_20_16 metaG | ecosystem: Environmental > Terrestrial > Soil > Vadose zone | place: USA... | reverse complement strand
GTTCTTCAAGGACCTGGTGCGCTTCATGACGTCGGGCCCGATCCTCGTGCAGGTGCTGGAGGGCGAGGGCGCGGTCGCGCGCAACCGCGACATCATGGGCGCGACCGATCCGAAGAAGGCGGCCCCCGGCACGATCCGCGCCGACCTCGCCACCAGCATCGAGCAGAACGTGGTGCACGGCTCGGATGCGCCCGACACCGCGGCGCGCGAGATCGCCTACTTCTTCAGCACGACCGAGCTGCATCCGCGCGATTAGGAAGCGCGCGCCCGCCGCCATGACATCCGCAGCGACCGAGCGCACCAACCTGCTGGGGCTGCCGCGTCCGGCACTCGAGGCATTCGTGGCGCAGCTCGGCGGCAAGCGTTTCCGCGCGCGCCAGCTGATGAACTGGATGTACAAGCGCGGCGTCGGCTCGTTCGCCGACATGACGGATCTCGCCCGGGATTTCCGCACGCGACTCACCGCGCAGGCCGAGGTACGCGCACCGGACATCCTCTCGGAGCAGCGCTCCGGCGACGGTACCCGCAAGTGGCTGCTGCGAGCGGACGCCGCCCAGGCGTTCGAGATGGTGTTCATTCCCGAGCCCGATCGCGGCACGCTGTGCATCTCCTCGCAGGTCGGCTGTGCACTCGACTGCTCGTTCTGCGCGACGGCCAAGCAGGGCTTCAATCGCAACCTGAGCACCGCCGAGATGGTGGGGCAGGTGTGGCTGGCGGTGCGCGAGCTCGAGCGCGAGCAACAGCAGCGCGCGAGCGCCGCCGAGCCCGCGAGCGCGCCCGGGGACGAGCGCCACGTCACCAACGTCGTGCTGATGGGAATGGGCGAGCCGCTCGCCAACTTCCGCAACGTCGTGCCGGCGCTGCGCATCCTGCTCGATGACTTCGGCTTCGATCTGTCGCGGCGCCGCGTGACGCTGTCGACCTCGGGGCTGGTGCCGCAGATCTACAAGCTCGCGCAGCAGACCAACGTGGCGCTGGCCGTGTCGCTGCATGCGCCCGATGATGCGCTGCGTAACGAGCTGGTACCGATCAACCGCAAGCACCCCATCGCGCAGCTCCTGCAGGCGTGCTGGCATTACCTCGACGAACAGAACGGCCGCAGCGTGACCTTCGAATACGTGATGCTCGAGGGCGTGAACGACTCTCCCGCGCAGGCGCGCGCGCTGGCGCGCCTGTTGAAGGGCCATCCGGCCAAGGTCAATCTGATTCCGTTCAATCCGTTTCCGGGCACGCACTACCGGCGCTCGAGCGCGCCCGTCATCCAGCGCTTCCGTGACGAGCTGCTGCAGCGGGGCCTGCTGGCGACCATTCGCCGCACCCGCGGCGAGGACATCGACGCCGCCTGCGGACAGCTGGCCGGGCGTGTCATCGATCGCACCACCGTGCGTCTCGGGAGCAAGGTGATCGGCGTGGCGCTTCAGCCATGAGAACCCCGGTCAACACCACCCGGCACTGCCCGCTGGCGCTGCCTCTGGCCGCCGGCGCGACGCTGCTGCTCGCCGCCTGCACAACCGCGCCTCCGAACAAGACGCGCGATGCGGCCGCCTACAACGTGCAGCTGGGGATCGCCTACCTGCACCAGGGTGATATCGCGGTGGCGAAGGACAAGCTCGACCGGGCGCTCGCCGAGGACCCGGGCAGCGCCGACGTTCACAGCGCCCGCGCGATGCTGTTCGAGCGCATGCACAACCCCGACAAGGCGGATGCGGAATTCCGCACCTCGTTGCGGCTGGCGCCACACGACCCGGATGTGGTGAACAACTACGCCGTGTACCTGTGCCAGAACGGTCGCACCAACGAGGGGGTGCGCCGCTTCGAGGAGGCGGCGCACAACGCGCTGTATCGCACCCCCGAGGCGGCTTACACCAACGCCGGAGTGTGCCTGCGCGCGGCGAAGCGCGACGATGAAGCGCGCGCCGACTTCGGCCGCGCCCTGCGGATCCGGCCGAACTTCGCCGAGGCGGCGTACCAGCTGACGGAGCTGCAGTTTCAGCATGGCGAGCTCGCTCCGGCGCGCGCCGGCATCGACGCCTTCCTCGGCAGCTACGAGGCGACTGCGGACCTGCTGCTGCTCGGGGTGCGCGTCGCGCGCGCCCAGGGCGACAGGCTCGGCGCGCAACGCTACGCGCGCCGACTGCAGCTGGACTTTCCCGGGACCGACCAGGCGCGCGCCCTGGCGGAACTCGAGCGCAACCCCGGCTGACACTCATGGCAAGTGAAGCTGGCGGCGAGCAACGCTGCGGCACCGGCGCGCGGCTGCGCGGCGCGCGCGAAAACAAGGGGCTCACCGTCGCGCAGGCGGCGGAGACACTGCACCTCGATGCCAGGACCCTGGAGGCGCTGGAGGCGGAGGACTTCGCGGCCCTGGGCGCCGATGTGTACGTGCGCGGGCACCTGCGGCGCTACGCCGAGCTCATCGGCGAGTCGCCCGCGGAGCTGCAGGAGCTGTATGCGAGCGGCGCGCACGCGCCGCGTCCGGATCTGACGCGCATCCCGCGCCGCGAACCCGCCGGGGGCGCCCCGCGTCTGGTGGTGCCGGCGCTGCTGGGGCTGGTGGGATTTGCACTGCTCGCGCTGCTGTGGTGGCTGCTCACCACGCCGGGCGAGAAACCGCGGCCGCTCGCGGCTGCGCCGCCGGTGCCCAGCGCCGCCGATGAGGCAGCGCCGGCCGCGCCCGCCCGCCCGACGCAGCTCGCGTTGAAGTTCTCGGCGCTCAGCTGGGTGGAGGTCTCGGACGCGACCGGCCGGCGCCTGCTGCAGGGCCTGTACGCGCCGGGCAGTGCGCGCACGCTGAGCGGCGCGCCGCCGCTGCGCGTGATTCTCGGTAACGCGCCGGCGGTGACGCTGCGCGTCAACGATCAGGCGGTGACGCTCGCGGGGCTGGTGCGCCACGACGGCAGCGCACGGCTGCTCATCGACGGCGACGGCCGCACCACACCGGCGCCGCCGCGGCTGGCGCACGGGGATTGAGGTGGCAGAGCAGATCCAGCCCATCCGGGGAATGAACGACGTGCTGCCCTCCGAGATCGGCACCTGGCAGCACTTCGAAGCGTGCACGCGCGAGCTGCTCGGCGCTTACGGCTACGAAGAGATTCGCGTGCCGGTAGTGGAGCACACCGAGCTCTTCAAGCGCGCCATCGGTGAGCACACCGACGTGGTCGGCAAGGAAATGTATACCTTCGCCGACCGCGGTGGCGAGAGCCTCACGCTGCGCCCCGAAGCCACCGCCGGCATCGTGCGCGCGCTGATTTCCAACGGCCTGCTGCGCGGACAGCGTCACAAGCTGTGGTGCCTGGGGCCGATGTTCCGCCACGAGGCGCCGCAGGCCGGCCGCTACCGGCAGTTCTGGCAGGTGGACGTGGAAGCGGTCGGCTGCCCGGGGCCCGATGTGGATGCGGAGCTCATCGCGCTCGGTGCGCGGCTGTGGGGGCGGCTGGGGATCACGGGACTGAAGCTGCAGATCAACTCCCTCGGCACGCCGGACAGCCGCCGCGCGTACCGCGCCCGGCTGCTGGAGTACCTGCGTGCGCACGCCGCGCGGCTCGACGCCGACAGCCAGCGGCGCCTCGCCGGCAACCCGCTGCGGGTCCTGGACAGCAAGCACCCGGATATGCAGGAGGTGATTCGCGGCGCCCCGCTCCTCACCGAGCATCTGGACACGGAGTCCCGCGCACACTTCGAGGCGCTGTGCGCCATGCTGCGCGCCGTGGGCGTGAGCTACGAGATCAACCCGCGCCTGGTGCGCGGCCTCGATTACTACAACCGCACGGTGTTCGAGTGGATCACCCCGTCCACCGGCGCACAGAATGCCGTATGCTCCGGCGGCCGCTACGACGGCCTGATTGCGCAGCTCGGGGGTGAGGCGACGCCCGCGATCGGTTTTGCGATGGGCGTCGAGCGCCTGGTGGCGCTGGTGCAGGCGGCCGGGGGCACGGTGCCCGCGCCCCGCCCGGACGTGTACGTCGTGGTGAGCGGTCCGCAGGCTGAAGCGCAGGCCCTGGAACTCGTCGAGCGCCTGCGCAGCGAGCGGCCGCGAGTGCGTTTCGAGCTCAACCTGGGCGGGGGCAACTTCAAGGCGCAATTCCGCCGCGCGGACAAGAGCGGCGCGCCGTTGGCGCTGATCATCGGCGACGATGAGCTCGCGCGCGGCGTGGTTGCCATGAAACCTTTGCGCGCGGAGTCCGGTCAGAGCGAGTGCCCGATCGTACGGCTGGCCGCGGGCGTGGATGCGGCGCTGGCCAGGGTGCACGGCGGCGGGCCCGCAGCGCCATGATCCTGGGAGGAAGCGTGGAAGAGTACCTGTCCGAAAAAGAACAGTGGGAATGGATCAAGGCTCAGGTGCGGGAAAACGGGCCGGCCGTGATCCTGGCCATCGCGGTGGTGGCGGCAGCCGTGTCCGGCTGGCGCTGGTGGCAGGGGCACCTGGACGCCGGGCGGCTCGAGGCGGGTGCGAAGTACACGCAGATGGTCCAGGCGCTGGACGGGGGTGATCGCCCGCGCGCCCTGGCGCTGTTCGGTGAGCTGCAGCGCGAATACGCGGCTTCGCCCTACACCGACCAGGCGCGGCTGCTGGCGGCGCGCCTGTACGTGCTCGGCGGCGAGCTCGAGCGGGCGGCCGCCGAGCTCGCCGCCGTGGCGGAGAATTCCAAGGATCGGGACCTGGCCCTGGTGGCGCGGCTGCGGCGGGCGCGGGTGCAGATCGCTCAGGGGAAAGCCGACGGCGCGCTCGCCACTCTCAGCGCAGCGCCACCCGGAGCCTTCGGTGCGCGCTACCACGAGGTGCGCGGCGACGCCTACTATGCCAAGGGTGACAAGGCCGCCGCGCTGAAGGAGTATCGCAGCGCGCAAACGGCGGCAAGCGACTCGCTCCTCACTCTCAAGATTGCCGATCTCGCAGCCGATGCGCCCGCGGCGACGCCCGCGGCGAAAACCACGGCGGCCGGCTCGGGCAAATGAACACCCAATCGACCCATGTCCTGGCGGTGGCGAGCGCTCTGGCGGCGCTCTTAGGCGTCGCCGCCTGTTCCAAAGATAAGAGCATCGACCAGCCGGCGAAGCTCACGCCCTTGACCGCCAGCTTGCGCGTGCAGCGTGTCTGGACCGCCTCCGTCGACGACAAGAGGGCCGTGGCCCTGCGCCTCGGGCTCGGCCTCTCGGTCGCCGGCAATCGTGTTTACGCCGCCGGCCACCGCGGCGATATCGTGGCCATCGATGTCGCCTCGGGCCGTATCCTGTGGCGCGCGCGCACCCGCGCACCGTTGTCCGGTGGCACGGCTGCGAGCGCTGAGCTGGTGCTGGTGGGTTCGAGCGACGGGCAGTTGTTCGCCCTCAACCCCGCCGACGGTGCGATTCGCTGGAAGGTGCGCCTGAACGGGGAGGTGCTGGCGCCGGCGGCCATCGCCGAGCGCCTGATCGCCGTACGCACGGTCGACGGCAAGTTGCATGCGCTCAGTCCCTCGGACGGGCACGAGCTGTGGTCTCAGGAGCAGCAGGTGCCGCGCCTGTCGCTGCGCGGCACCGCACGCCCGGTAATCGCGGGCGATCTGGTGCTGTGCGGCTTCGACAACGGCAAGGTGCTGGCGGCCAACACCAACGACGGCTCGGTGCAGTGGGAGGCGACCATTACCCCGCCGCACGGCCGCACCGAACTCGAGCGGCTCGCCGACATCGACTCCTCCGTCCGTGTGTCCGGCGAGGACGTGTTCACGGTCGGCTTCCAGGGACGCGTGGCCATGCTGGCGCTCGAGACCGGGCAGATCTGGTGGTCGCACGAGGCCTCGAGCTTCCGCGGGCTTACCCTCGATGACGATGCGCTGTACGTGGCGACAGCCGACGGCGAGCTGGTGGCGCTGAAGGCGCGTACCGGAGCGGAGATCTGGCGGCAGAAAGCGCTGCTGCATCGGGGGCTGTCCGCGCCCGCGACCCTGGACACGGCGGTCGTCACCGCGGACTTCCAGGGGTACGTGCATTGGCTCGACAAGGCGAGCGGCGCGCTCGCCGCGCGCGCGTCGACCGGCAAGGTGCGCATCAGCACCGCGCCGGTAGTCGTCGGCAACATGGTGCTGGTCATCAACGACCGCGGGCGGATCAGCGCCTTTCGCGTGACGCCGCACACGGGCCCGGCCGGCGCGGGCAGGAAAACGCTGCCGGAAACGCCGGCTCCGCAGCCCGAGGAAAGCAAGTAGCGTGAGCGGCCGCCGGGTTGCGCCCAAGCCATGTTGCCCGTCATCGCCCTGGTCGGCCGGCCGAACGTCGGCAAGTCGACGCTGTTCAATGTGCTCACGGGCACGCGCGATGCCATCGTGGCGGACGTGCCCGGGCTCACGCGTGACCGCCAGTATGGCTTCGGGCGCCTGGGTCCGGTCCCCTGCGTCGTCATCGACACCGGTGGCCTGATAGAGAACCCGACCGGCATCGAGGCGCAGATGCGCGCCCAGACCGAACGCGCCGTCGCAGAAGCCGATCGCCTGGTATTGCTCGCCGACGCGCGCGCCGGGCTCTCACCGCAGGATCATTTCGTGGCGCGCGAGCTGCGCCGCTCGGGCAAGCCCGTCACGCTGGCCCTCAACAAGACGGACGGGCTCGATGCCGACATCGCCTGCGCAGACTTCCATGCGCTGGGGCTGGGTGAGCCGCTCGCCATCTCCGCGAGCCACGCGCGGGGGTGCGAGGAGCTCATGGAGCGGGTGCTCGCCGGCTTCGAGCCGCAAGCGGCTGCGGACACCGACTCCGACGCCATTCGCATCGCCATCATCGGCCGCCCGAACGTCGGCAAGTCCACGCTGGTGAATCGCCTGCTGGGGGAGGAGCGCGTGATCGCGAACGAGGAGCCCGGCACCACCCGCGACAGCATTCTGGTGCCCTTCGAACGCGACGGGCGCGAGTTCCTGCTGATCGACACCGCCGGGGTGCGACGTCGCGCCAGGATCGAGGACCTCATCGAGCGCGTGAGCGTTGCCAAGACGCTGCAAGCCATCGACGAGGCGCACGTGGTCATCCTGGTGCTCGACGCGCACGACACGGTCGCCGAGCAGGACGCGAGCGTGCTGGGACTGGCGCTCGAGCGCGGGCGGGCGCTCATCATCGCGGTCAACAAATGGGACGGGATCGCAGCGGAGCAGCGCGAGCAGATCCAGCGCCAGCTCGCCCTGAAACTCGACTTCGTACCCTTTGCGCCGCTGCATTTCATCTCCGCGCGCCATGGGAGCGGGGTGGGCGAGCTCATGCAGTCCACGGTGCGCGCCTACGAGGCGGCCATGCGCGGCATGCCGACGCGCGAGCTGACGCGTACGCTCGAGCAGGCGCTCAGCGTCCACCAGCCGCCGCTGGTGCGCGGCCGGCGCATCAAGCTGCGTTACGCGCACCAGGGCGGCCGCAATCCGCCGCGCATCGTGATCCATGGCAACCAGACCGCCTCGGTACCCGAGGCCTACACGCGCTATCTCGCCAACGTGTTCCGCAAGACCTACGATCTGTTCGCGACCCCGGTGTTCATCGAGTACCGCACCGATGCCAACCCCTACGAGCGCGAGCGGCGCACGCAGCCGCGCCCCGGCGGGTCGCGCCGGCGCGCGGCGACCAAGCGGCGCCGTTGAAGACGGGTCATCATCGGTCCTTCGCTACTTACCCAGTTGCGTGGGAATTGGTGGCGCAGATGTGCGCGCCACCGGCTGCACGCTCTTCAGTTGCCCGGTAACCTCCTCAATGGCCGCATCGAGCTGCGGGTCGCGGTCCTCGTTCACGGCGAGGGGATCCAGTTGCACCTCCATGTCCGGCGCCACCCCCTCGTTCTCCACGCGCCATTCACCCTCCGGGGTATAGAAGCGAAAGAACGGAACGGTGAGCCGACCTCCGTCTATCAGCGGCGGATTGACGGAGATCCCGATCAGCCCGCCCCAGGTGCGGGTGCCGATCAACTTGCCGAGGCCGAGATGCCTGAACCCGTACGGGAGGAAGTCGCCGCCCGATCCGGCATCCTGGTCGATCAACATCACCTTGGGGCCGTAAATGGCGCCCGCCGGTGTGTTGAACACCAGCCCATCACGATCCTTCCAGCCCGAGAGATACTTGCGGTTCAGTACCTCGAGGACATAGTTCGCCGCCTGGCCGCCGCTGTTGCGGCGGTCATCAGCAATCAGCGCGTCCTTGTCGATCTCGGAAAAGAACATGCGGTTGAAGAACGTGAAACCATCATCGGCGGTGTCCGGCAGGTACACATAGGCGACCCTGCCGTTGGTATGGCGCTCCACGTATTCGCGGTTGCGCTGCACCCACTCCCATCGGCGTAACGCCGTCTCGCTGTCGATCGGGATCACGATGGCCGTGTGCGCCGACTTCGTGGTGCCGTCGCGGCTGAGCGTGAGCGCCACCTGTTTGTCCACGGTACCTTCGAGCAGTGCGAAGATATTGACCGTTGCATCGAGCGCGCGACCATTGATCGCCAGGATGGCGTCGCCTTCTGCGGCATTTACACCCGGCGCCGCCAGCGGACCGACGAGATACGGGTTCCACCGATCGCCGCGGTAGATCTTTTGGATGTGGTAGAGATTCTTCTCCACCCTGAAGTCTGCGCCGAGGAGACCGATCGCGGCGGGCCTCTCATCTTCGAGATCGCCGCCGCTGATCCTGTTGTGACCGACCTGCAGCTCGCCGATCATCTCGACCAGCAGATCATTCAGATCCTCGCGGCGCTGCACGTACTGCAGCAGCGGTTCGTAACGCGCGCGCACCGCCTGCCAGTCCAGTCCGTGCATATTCGGGTCGTAGAAGAACTGCTGTTCCATGCGCCAGGCTTCGTCGAAGATCTGATGCCATTCCTGGCGAGGATCGACAAACATCCGCAGGCCGCCGAGATCGAGCGGTTTGGACTCGAGCTTTTCGTTGGCGTCGGCGACTTCCATCTTTCCCTCGGGCAGCGTCAGCAGCAGCTTCTTGCGATCCGCGCTCGCGGAAACACCGACCAACTGCTGTCTGAGCGACTTTTCGGCTCGCTCCTTGAAGCTGTATCGATACAGCTCGCCATCCGCACCGCGGGTTGGACCGGGGGGCTCGGTCGTCGATCCCGCCTGCCGCCGTGACAGATAGAGCAGCGCGCCGTCGGATGCGACCATCAGGCTCTCGTAATTGCGCTCGGCAACAGGGATCGGCACCAAGCGGTCGGACAATCCCGCCAGGTCGATGCGGGTGGGCTTGGGAGGCTTGTCCGCCTTGTCGGTCTTGGCGGATTTGCCTGCCTTCGGGCCGGCCTTGTCGCCGCCGTCGTCCTTGTCGCCGTGGTCGGCGTTCTCGTCCTGGTCGGCGTTCTCGCCCTGACCGGCATCCTTGTGGCTTCCCTTGGGTTCCTCATCGCCGCTCCTGGGCGCGAGCGGCGACTTGCCATCGGCGGCGAGCACCGCCGCGTAAATACTCTTGCGCAGCGGACGCTCCCGGGTCGACATGTCGAGCCCCACCCGGGTAGGTCCGGCATCGATCGACGCGGTGAAGTACAGCAGATCGCCGTCCCCGAATACCGGGTCGTCCGTCTGGATGAAGTTGTCGGCCAGATCGACGGTCTGTGCTGCGGCAAAATGATGCAGTCTGACCCTGGTGAAATAGTTCGCGCCCACGACGGTGTAGGCGATCCATTGGCTATCGGGTGAGAACGTCGTGATGAAAGTGCCGCGCCGCTGGCTGGTGTCGATCAGGCTCAGCGCATTGCTGGCGAGCTCGAGGGCGTAAAGGTGCAGATGATTGTCCCGCAAGACGATGCGCCGCGCATCCGGCGACCAGCCGAGCAAGGTGAAATAATCCTTCTGTCCCAAGGCGTGGCGAGTGGGCCGGTCGAGTCCGGCAGCATCGCGTACCAGCAACGCCTGGACGCCGCCCTCATCGCTGAGGTAGGCGATCTTCTGGCCGTCTCTGCTCCACAGCGCATCGGCTTCCCGCACGCCCGGCGTTGCAGTCAAGTTCCGCACCGAGCCATCCTTCGCCGGAACGCTGAAGACCTCGCCGCGCGCGGTAATCAGGACGCGCTTGCCGGTGGGCGAGAGCCATGCCGAGGTGATGTTCTTGCCGGCATCCTTCCACTGCGGGCGCGCTTGCAGGGAGGGCGGCGTGAGGTGAACGGGGATCGACTGGATCCGGCCGGTGACCACCTCGAGTGACTTGAGCTCGCCCCCCACCTCGTAGACCACCGTGTGGCCGTAGGCGTCGGCGTTGCGCACGTCCCATGGGGTCTCATGCGTCAGTTGCCGAACGGCGTGCGTACCAGAGTCGTACAGGAACACGTTGGCGCTGCCCTCGTTGCGGTCCGAAATAAACGCGACGTCCTCGCCGACCCACATGGGGTTGCTGTCAGAGGCGTTTACATGCGGAATTGCTTCGAGCGCCTTTGCGGCCGGATCGATGATCCAGATGGGCGGCGTGTCACCCCCGCGGTGTTGACGCCAGCCGCTCGCGCCGGCGTAGGCCATCAGATAAGGTCGGTAGGCAAGGCGTTTCCCGTCCGGCGACCAGCTGCCTTCCACCGCTACGGCTTTCATGACCTTCTGCTCGTATCCGCCCGCGAGCGGCACTTCGTAGAATTGACTGCTTCTGCTGTTGGCGATCTCCCGATTGGACACAAACAGCACGCGCTTGCCGTCCGCACTCCATCCGCTCACGACGTCGGCAGCCGGGTGCCATGTCAGGCGGCGCGGCTGGCCGCCTGCGACCGGCACGACGTATACGTCGATGTTGTTGTCGTAGTTCGCGGAGAAGGCGATCCAGTTGCCGTCGGGCGAAAAGTGCGGCGCGTATTCCGACGCCGGATGCGCGGTGATTTGCACGGGGTGCTGAGCGTCGCGGTCGCTGACCCAGATATCTCCTCCGTAGACGAACGCGAGGTGATCCTTCGAGACCGCCGGTTGTCGCAGCAGGCGGGTTGGCGAATCCTGCGCCGCGGGCAGAGCGAAGCACTTGCACAGCAGCGCGACTGCGCATGCCGTTCCCAGGAACCTGGAAATTCTCATGGTCTCTTCCTAAGGCGGTTGATTGGCGTGGGCGATAGATGCCGAAAGGTCAAGCCAGCTCGGCCATGCACTCCGCCAGCGACAGCACTTCGACCTT
>Ga0137382_10001257_pt1 | contig 11088 bp, 3 predicted proteins | sample SagtaG_15_FD_104816 | JGI IMG/M metagenome (GOLD analysis project Ga0137382, IMG submission 104816) | Vadose zone soil microbial communities from Sagehorn Ranch, Mendocino, California, USA - Sage2_R_20_16 metaG | ecosystem: Environmental > Terrestrial > Soil > Vadose zone | place: USA... | reverse complement strand
TGGCTGAAAATTATCTATTACTCTTTTAAATTGTATATCTACTTCTTCATTGATAAATTTGTAACGATATTTAGCTGTGGGTATATTAATTAAATGCAGTAAGATTCGAGAGTCACTACTATCTAGGACTGTAGTGTAATAAAAATCAGGTAAAAAGCTATTTTCATACCTAGTAAATACTTGTACCTCATTGTTATTTGCTAGTTCATGAGCAAGAGTTTGGCTATAAACCTCTGAACCAGCACTATAATAAGGAGGGTAACCATGAATAACTTTTAATATTTTCATATATTACCATATCTATATTGTTAGGATATTCTTGTGTATTGTTTTGTAGACTTTTTATAAATTTACTTAATCCTACTTCTAATGAATATTTTGGAGACCAACCAAGTAGCTCTTTAGCTCTAGTAAAATCACCATGGAACTTAGTTACATCAAAATTTCTTGGAGGATAAAAATCAATTCTAGAATCACTTTTCGTGACTTTTAATATTGTTTTTGCTAAGTTTTCTAAAGTACATGGGCTATTAGTAGTAAGATGAATAGCAGGAAGAGAAGATTTTTCGCTTTGTAAATATTTAACAGTTAAGCATATACCCTCTATAACATCATCCAAATAGGTAAAATCAAAAACACATTCTTTACCTTCTATTTTTATTGGATCACCTCTTAATGCATTAATACAGAGTGCAGGAATTACTCTACTGTTATGATCTAGTAAACCACCGTATACATTTGAAAAGCGTAATATTGCTACATTAAAATCTTTTGAACTTGTTATTTGTTCCTCAATAAATGCTTTACCTTTTGCATAATTATTTATTGGATCGATACTAGCAGATTCTGTAACTGGCAGTTTCTTCTGCTCTCCATAGACTTCCCTACTACTTGCATATATAAACCATGGTTTATTTGGAAGTGACTTACATAACCCTAAAAACCGCATTGTACCATCAACATTAATTTTTTGACACAGTGTAGGATAAAATTCACCATGTATAACTCGAGAAATTGCAGCCAGATGAATGATTCCTGTACACTGAGCAAGTAGTGGCACTATATCTTCTGAAAAAAAACTGAGTGGATTACCGTGAAACCTAATATCGCAGCTTATTACTTCATGACCTTGGTTTTCTAACTTTTTCACCAAGGTCGACCCTATCAAACCTGCAGCACCTGTTATTAATATCCCCATGTATACCCTCTACTACAACTAGGAAAATTTGTCATACCAATTATCTTACAAGTAAGAATTAAAGGGTATTATAAAACCAGTATAAAACAAATGTCAACTTAAATTAATGAATAAAAAAATGTAGTTATGAAAGAAAAGTTGGCTGCCTTCTTTCTTGAAAATAGTGTTCGGCTTTAATCAAATCCTCCTTATTATTTACTCCCATTGCTTCTCTTTCATCAGAAACTACATAACCTACACTCAAGTTATTGGTTGCTGCAATGGGCACTATATCATTAAGACAATATTCATTGGTCGAATTATTAAATTTTATTTCTTTTACTAAGGTAAAAAGATCTTTAGCATATGAAACTATTATTCCAGAGTTTGCAAGAAGCATTTTATCTCCATTTTTTAGGATTTTTTGAACATTTCCGTAATTATCAATTGCTAATCTTCCATATTGTTCATCTTGACTATTGAATCCAAGAAGAACTAAATTATTATACTTTAAACAATCAGTCATTTTCATAACTGTATTACTAGATATAAAGGGAGTGTCTCCATACTGTATTAAAACTATGTCTTGATCGGATAACTCCTCCAGATTTTCTAGAGCAATTTTAACTGCAGTGCCAGTACCTGTAATATCTTCTTGAATTATTAGTTTTATATTGTATTGATCGATTATACTTTTTAGGGTATCAAACCTTTGTAAATCTTTTAGAAAAGGCCTGTTAACGACAATTGATAAGCTTTTTAGACTCAGCGATTTTGCATTAGAAATTATATGCTCTAAAAGAGTAAGATTTCCCACTTGGTGCAACGCTTTTGAATATTCAGAATTCATTCTACTGCTCTTTCCTGCTGCTAATATTATCAAAGTTTTACTCATACATAACTCAGGAATTAATTAGGTAGTAAGTTAGTTTATAATTAGTAAGATGTAAAGCCAACTGTAATTTTTAAAATGACCCAGATCTTGGCACCCTCATTAGAGTTTCATTTAAGAGAGCTATAACTTCAAACTCTTTACTCTATTTTCTACGCTGACATCTTGTAAACTCTGATCTGGACTTTTTAATATTTCTAATAATCTACTTGCAAGGTTTGAGTGTTTATTGATTACTGCAACCTGGACTAATGACTTGCCTTGATCATCACGAGCATTTGTTACAGCTACGCGCTCATCGGGTTTTATTGCTTTCAGCTTACTGATCATTTCAACATTACCATTTTTTGCATTCTCAAATAGCTCTTCTACTAATTTCAATAGGTTAGTAATATTTTGGTCTCGAGAAAGATCAAGTGGTGCTTTACCTTCTTTATTCTTGATGTTATAAATTGCACCATGTTTTAATAAAGATTTTACAACTTCCAAGGAGCCACCTTTAGCCGCAACATGAAGTGATGTAGTACCACCAGAAGTTGTTCTAGCATTAATAAAGTCATTTAATTTATCACGACTTACATATTGTAATAAAACTTCAACAACTTCTCTGTAACCTTTGGAAGAAGCTATATGTAATGGCGTATTGCCCTTGTTAGTAATTTGAGCAACTTCAGCTCCATTTTTTAATAAGGTACTTACAACATCTATGTTGCCGTTGTTAACAGCATGGTGTAATGGTGTTCTTCCATCGGTATCTTTGAAGTTAACAATTACCCCTCTTTTGATGCAATTCTCAACCGCTAAAGGATTGTCATTTTCTATGGCCTCAAGTAACTTTTCAGAAAAAGCAGACTGTAACCTCTGATTGATTGACTCTAAAAACCTTTTTACAGGAATGTCAATATTAAGTTCAACCATTTCTATGAACGATCTTACATCTTTCTTTAACTCACTATGCAATAACTTATAATATTTTGTACCTTGCCCTTTGGAAACGAAGCATTCAGCCTTCCCACCGTAAGCTTCATCTGTATACCCTGACGTTATGTGTTTTGGATCAAATTCTAGTGCTACTAGCATATCATTTACTGACTGTATGCTTTTATTATTTATCGAACCAGGTACACAATCTTTGTATACCTCAACTAAGCGATATGCATTTCCTAGGTAATAAGAACCTTCCTTAAGAGTTTTCCAAGGAGAAGTATTCTTTTCTGAACTATATGGTTGCGACATGCTACGCAACATAGGAAGGTAAAGCTCAGAAAAACGGATATGCACCTCTGTAGCACTTTTAAGCTTCTCAAGTTGATCCAACTCACATTCAGGGCTAAACTGTGATTGAACTTGATCTGGCTCCTTCAGCATTTTTAACAATTTAGTTGCAATATTCTTATGTTTATTGGCTATAGCAACTTGCAATAATGTATTCCCTTGATTATTACGAGCATTTGTTATAGCTAAGAACTCATCAGGTTTTACTGCTCTTAGCTTGCTGATAGATTCAACATTACCATTTTTTATATCTCTAAACAATTCTTCGATCAATTTCAGTAAGTTAGTAACTCTTTGGTCCTTAGAAAGATCAATAGGTATTTTACCTTCTTTGTTCTCAATTTTATAAATTGCACCATGTTTTAATAAAGATTTTACAACTTCCAAGGAGCCACCTTTAGCTGCAACATGAAGTGATGTAGTACCACTAGAAGTAGTTTTAGCATTAACAAAGTCATTTAATTTATCACGACTGATATGTTGTAACAGAACCTCAACAATTTCTTTGTAACATTTGGAAGTAGCAGTGTGTAATGGTGTATTACCTTTATTAGTAACTTGACTAACGTTAGCTCCATTTGTTAGTAAGATGTTTACAATATCTATGTGTCCATTGCTAACAGCGTAATGCAACGGTGTTCTTCCATCAATATCTTTATCGTTGGCATCAGCTCCATCTTTTAACAGACGCTGAACAGTTCGTATATCACCTTTACTAGCAGCAATGTTGATATCTTTCTGCAGATGCTGGAGAACCTCTGATGCTTCGCTACCCTCAAGCTTAAATCTAAAATTAATCATCTCTATCTTTTTTAAAATATCTAAAACACTCGGATGACTTGGTCCAAAAACAGCTTTTCTTTGATCTAAACTTTCTCTGTAGACTTTAAGTGCGCTGATCCATTTCCCTTGAGCAAAAAGTACATTTGCTATGTTGTATTGAGTATTCAAGGTTTCTGGGTGATTTTGTTGTAAAGCTTTTTTCTGGATATTTAAAACCTCTTGAAAAGCTTTCAAGGCTTCATGATATTTATTTTGATTGAAGAGTACCCCAGCAATGTTATGTAACGTTCTCAAGGTATCAGCATGATTAATACCTAAAATTATTTTCTTCTTTTCAAAAACCTCTTTATAGATTTTTAAGGACTCTTCGTATTTACCTTGGTTAGCTAGTACCATTGCTATATTATTTTTGGCACTCACAGTGGCTAGATCATGTGTACCTAGTGTTTCTTTCCTCTTTTCAAAAACTGCCCTATTGATATTTAACGCTTCTTCATATTTTCCCTGTTTATCTAATACTAATGCCATGTGAAACTGAGTATTTAAGGTATCTGAATGATTTGACCCTAGTATTTCCTTTTGTCTCTGATAGACTTCTTGATAAATATTAAAAGCTTCTTCATCTTTCCCCTGTCTATGCAGCACTAAAGCGATTGTACTTCTTGTACTTAAAGTATCCTTATCGTTTAAACCCAGCATTTCTTTTTGTTTCTGAAAAATCTCTTTAAGCATATTTAAAGCTTCTTGGTAAATTCCTTGCTTATATAGCACTTTGGCTATATATGTCTGAATATCTAAAGTACCAGGATTGTCTGGTCCTAGTATTTCTTTTCTTCTTTCAAATGCGCTTCTGAAAATACTTAAGGCTTTTTGGTAATTGCCTTGATTCAAGAGCACTAAAGCTGTATCAATCTGAGCGGATACGTCACTTTGCGATATCTGCTTCAACTGCTCGACTTTTGAAAAGTTACTATGTACTGCAGCAACTACTAACGTTTTGTTCTCTCTATTACGAGCACTCATCACTGCTTTTACTGTATCAATATCCTTTATCTTATTTAGGTCATTAATAACTTGAGCATTACCATCTTTAACCTTTTTAAATGATTCACTGACTAGTTTAAATAAGCTAGTTATACTTTTATCCACAGTAAAATCTGATGGTGTTTTCCCACTGTCAGAGACAGCATTGTATACTGCACCATTAGACAATAGGGCCTTTACAACTTTTAAGTGAGAGAACTTAGCAGCATAATGCAGAGGAGTAAACCCCTTGTTACCAACCACATTAGGATTAGCTTTATTTTGTAATAGAATATTGACAACTCCATCATAGCCCTTCCATGCAGCATAATATAATGGTGTTACACTATCAGCATTTTTGGCATTAACAAACGCTCCTGCTTTAATGTAATTCTCAACCTCTGAAGAGCTATTACGTTTTACAGCCTCAAATAATTTCTCAGTTGATGCTAATAGATTGATAACGTCTTTATCGTTAGTCATTTCTAATGGTCTTCTACAAAGCTTGTCAACAGCGTTATAAACTGCACCATTTTTTAATAAAACTTCAATAACGTCTTTATAACCAAAATTAGCAGCAATATGCATAGGAGTTAAGCCATTAGTATCTTTAGCATTAACGTCAGCACCTTGTGCTATCAAATACTTTACAACTTCTAACCGACCTTTCATTGCAGCATAGTGTAGTAATGTCTGGTTAGCTGTACCAAGCTCATTAATACTCAACCCCTTGCTAAGGAAAAACTCTACGGTATCTTTATAACCTTCTCTAGCTGCAATGTGTATAGGCTTTGATCCAGAGGCATTTTTAGCATTAATATTAGACCCTTCATCTACTAGACATTTTACCATTTCCAAGTTACTTTCCTGTGAAGCAATGTGCAGTATAGTCCAATCATCATTGCCTTTAGCATTCATATCTACTTTTTTATACTGCAGTAACATTTTAACCACTTGCAAATGACCATGTGCAACTGCTAATTCTAAAGGTGTTCTGCTCTTATTATCCTTAACATTAACTTTTGCTCGATTACTTAATAGGACTTCAACAACATTAACATGGCCGTGTCCTGCAGCTATATGTAGTGGAGTACCTTCAACATTTACAAAGTTAACATTAGCCTTGTTTGCTATCAAAACTTCAGCAACTTCTTCATGGCCTTCTTGTGCCGCAAGATATAATGGTGTTATACTATTAATAGTCATAGCATCAACATTGGCTCCCCTTTCTATCAGAGCATTTACTATCCCCTTATGTCCTCTTTTAGCAGCCAAATGTAATAGTGTAGCATCTTCAGGACCTTTTATATCAATATGGGCCTTGTTTTTTAGCAAAATCTCTACAATATCCCTATAACCAGCGAGTACTGCTAATGATAAAGGTTCACCACCTTCTGCATTAACACTAGCTCCATTTTCTACAAGAACTTCAACGATCTCCTTATGATTATGCTTAATAGCAGAAAGCAATGGTGTTAGGTTGTTACTCTTAACATTAACACTGGCTCTATTTGCTACCAAAATTCCAACGATTTCCTTATGACCTCCTTCCACAGCTACATGTAATGGTGTACTACCTGCAATACCTTCTGTGTTAACTTTAGCTTTATTTTTTATTAAAAGATTCACAATATCTTTGTGACCTCCCACAATAGCTGCATGTAAAGGTGTAAGACCATAATTAGCACTAGTATTGACTTCAGCTTTACTTTTGATTAGAAAAGCAATAGCGTCTTTATTTCCACTTAGAGCAGCTACATGCAATGGAGTTATGCCATCATTAGTTCTAGCATCAACTTCAGCTTTATTTTTTATTAGAAGATCAATAATATCTTTGCTACCATTCATCGCAGCTGCATGTAATGGTGTACTACCCTTAATGTCTTGAGCTCTAACTTCAGCTTTATTTCTTATTAGGAGTTCAATAATATCTTTGTGACCTTTCAGAGCAGCTACATGTAATGGTGTTAGATTATTATTGGCTTTATCATTGATTTCTACTCCATTTTTTATTAAAAGCTCAGCAACTGCCTTATGACCACTCTCTGCTGCATAGTGTAATGGCGTAGCATTATTTTTATCTTTAGCGCGAATGTTAACCCCATGCTCGAGAAGAGCAACAACTATCTTCAAGTGGCCACTCTGCACTGCAAAATGTAGTGGGGTTATACCTTCCACAGTGGCAATACTAGCATTTGCCTTATTTGTCAGTAAAGCCTTAACAATTTTCTCATGTCCATCTTTTGCTGCGTAGTGCAAAGGTGTGTTATTATAGGTTTTGTCAACAACATTAACATTAGCTCCATGCTTCAATAAAATATTAGCTATCTTTTCATGACCGTTTTCTATTGCATAGTGTAATGGTGTACAACCATCTATAACTCTGGAGTTAACATCGGCTCCTTTGAGAATTAAAGCATTCACTACTTCTAGGTGGCCATTTAGTGCTGCTGTATGTAATGGTATTCCCTCCTTATCGTTTCTTGCATTAACATTTGCCTCATTTTTCAGTAAAAAATTAACTAGCCCTAGATAACCACTTTCTGCAGCTATATGTAGTGAAGTAAAGCCACCCATAGTTTCGTTGATGTCAACATTCGCTTCTTTTTCCAGCATAATCTTAGCAACATCAATATGATTGTTTTTTATTGCATAGTGTAAAGGTGAAAAACCAGCTATATCTTTGGTATTAGTATTAGCATTATTTTTTAGTAGAATTTCAACAGCATCTTTGTGACCATTTTTAGCTGCAATATGTAGTGATGTTTTGCCACTATTATCTAGATCATCAACATATACACCTGTTTTTCCTATAAAAAATTCCACAATATTTTTCCTTCCATATGCAGCAGCAATATGTAGTGGGCTTTGACCATTAATATCTTTAACATTAACGTCTAAATTTTGATTAAGAACAAATTTTATAATTTCAAGACTAGGTCCCTTAGCAGCAAAATGTAATGTAGTCCATGAGTTAATACTTCTAGCATTGATGTCTGCTCCTTTTTTGAGATAACTCTTTAAGTCTTCAAGATTTCCTTCTTCCAACGCAGCAAACATTTTTTCCTGATTAGTAATAGTGATAAGGTTTTGATCGTATTTATCTTTCAGCTTGGAAGGATCATCTCTTACCGACTTGCCAATTTTCTTCTTACTTTTTATTACATTTTCTGAAATAAGTTTTTTAGCGTTCAAGATAACTGCTATTGAGGGATCAGATAACAATACATCAACTAAGGTATTATCGTGTGCTAAATGATTACGCAAACATTTTCCAGTTAATAAAGGAGTGTTATCATCTAAAAAAAGTAGATTGTTTTCTAGATGCTTCTCTGATCTACCTAAAATTGACATTATATCCAGAACAAGCATTTCTACTACTGCTTGCAACTTTTTATTCCTCTTGTAGGAAGGAAGCTTTTCAGTTAACTTGCCACTTAATGCGTTATTCCTCAAAATACTTTTCAGTTCAGATAACTTCAGTTCAAGCTGGTTATTGTATTTTTCTTCTGTTATGTTGTAAGCCTTCCTTTGTTTATGTATAGGAATAAACGAACCTTTCTCATTCAACTTGTTTCTTAATTCCTCAATCCATTTAAGGTCACCTGTTCCAAGTTCAGCAATGTAAAAAATCTCACAAGTTAATCTATTTACTTTATCAAGGTTGTCATCCTGTATTCTTGACCTAACACTATGAGAAATTTTCATTGATAGTTCGGCTATTTCTTTAAGATTGTGAGACTCTATTTGGGAAGGAATATTCTCTAGTGTTTTATTAGCAAAGAATTTTATTCCTCTAATAACATTATGGTCAATCTTATTGTCATTCAAACCAACATCTAAGCTCTTTAATGATATAAACGCCGTAACATAATCAGTTCTGATATTTTTTGATTTAGTTTTTGCAAAATTGATTATGTTATCAATTTTATTAAACAGCTCCTTTTCATAATTCGTCTTTTCAGTTATATTATTGCTTAATTCTTTTATGAGTTTTTCAAGCTTATCATGTTCCATCACTTTAAAACTCTCTGTAATCATTTCATCTAATTCAACGTTACTAAATATTCCAGCAACTTCTTTTATCTCGTCTAAGTTTTCACTTCTGGTAATTTTCTTTAGCAATATTATGACTATTTTAATCTTGTTATTGTAAAGAATATCAGTAATTACATTATCGATTCTTTTAGTATCATTTTGAACACCAATAAAAAAGTTAACATCTGTATTTTCCTCAATCTCTGTTCTTTTAGAGAGCGAGTAAGCATGTGATAGTGAGTTACGTAAATCTATAATGACTTCTCTTGTGTTCTTTGGTAATGATAGTAGAAGAAGCTCGCTTGTAGTGCTAGATAACTTGGGAGATTCTAGAGTGTTTTTTAAATATTCACCAATAACCTGTAAAACCCTTGTAATAATTAACTGTCCTTCCCTTTCTTTAGGATTAGCTGATAATGCCAACTTTATATAATCACTTATTTTTTCTAAAGAATGAATATCCATAATTTGTTGATAATTGCTATACAACTCTCCAAATTGAGGATAATTGCTAACGATCTCTGCAACAACCCTCTCACGTTTTAACTTCGGGAGATCAGCAAATTTACCAATGTCCACACCTTCTATAATATCTTTTTCTTCTTTAAGTTTCTTTGCAAAATTTTCCAAGTGGTCTAGTATTTTACTTTTATTCAATGTGGCATTATAGAATAGATTCATTTCCTGTCGTTTTATGTGAGAAGAAACAAAACTGATCAAACAAAATTCCATTTCTTCCCAAGGTAGTCTATCGTAGGTTGATTTCAACTGCCGCTTTAATATATGAATATTTTGTGCAATAAATTTTGCTATGAATAAAAACTTTTCATCTACTTTTTCTGTGTTTGAATACTCTGCCTTTAACAGGCTAATATTTTGAAGTACTAACTCAATCCGCTCTCTTATGTTATTAAGATAACTCTTCACATTCTGATCTTGTCCAGAAGCACTAGAGAAAAAACGGAGGTTTATCAATTTATTTTCAACAAAAATTTCTATCTCTTCTGATAATAATACGTTCTTTAGCTTTAATTCCTCATAAGCTCGTGAAAGAATTTCATCTAATTCCCTGAAATGAACAGCAAAATAATTACCTGGCCATTTATTAATGAGTGTATCAAGAAGTTCAACATTACCTGAACGTATAGCATAATAAAACGCATTATGGCATGTTTCATCCTCATCATCTGGTAATATAGTAGTTTCTCTGATGCCAACAGATAAATTACTGAGAATTTTACTATTATTGCCAAGTAGGTATTCTAAAATCTTTACCTTATTGTGTTTACAAGCTAAGATAACTAAGTTAGTACTCTTAACAGGATTGTTAGCATTATCATAATAGTCTCTCAAAGTTACTTGATCTTCTGCATCACTTATGTAATCAATAAAATTGCTTAATTTTTTTAAGCTGTCGACATTACCATCTGATATTGCCTCTTCGAGTTCAGTTAAAACCAGGAGATAAAGTTCTTCAGCTTTTGCTTTTCTGCGGTAGAGCTTTTTATATTCTCTAATAAACTCCTCTTTTGATGTGTAAGAACGTGATAAAAACTGTTTATCTTCTTGATAAAAACTGGTTTGTTGTTTAGGTACATGCATAAACCCTCTCTGAGATATATTTACACCAGTATTAGAATAGCAAAGTTTACTTAATATGGCAAAAATTAAAATAGCATCTTTTGTTAATAAAATATTTTTGAGAGAATATCTACTAATCCTGCAATTTCAGGACGAAAAGCCTTCACAACATTTGATTTTGGGTGTGGGAAATGTGTTGGTTGTTTAAATTTTTAGTAACACCTACTAATAATAACCCGTTTGAAAACAACAAAGAGAAATGATGATCAACTTACATAAAAAAGCACTAAGTTTAGTGTTTTGGCATTATAGCAATCTC